>VYKS01000092.1_pt1 | contig 59787 bp, 53 predicted proteins | sample 5114511 | NCBI WGS metagenome assembly VYKS01 (sample SAMN12291795, study PRJNA351875) | freshwater metagenome | isolation source: freshwater lake | place: USA: Michigan, Gull Lake | collected 2011-07-05 | reverse complement strand
TCGGTCTGGCGGGGGATGAGACATGGGTTGAGTCCTAGTTAAGAGGTGTAGAAGCAGAAAACCTAAGTCGTGAGTCTTAGGAATCCCCCGATAAATCGGGGGAGGATGTCAATTAAATTATCTAAAGCTTAAAAAAAGGGTTATATTCCATGGAAATTTTATTTGCCGTACTGCCTGAAGCCTACAGAATGTTCGATCCTCTCGTTGATGTTTTACCTGTAATTCCAGTATTTTTTCTACTTCTAGCCTTTGTATGGCAAGCATCAGTCGGCTTCAAATAAGCCATTAGGAAAAATTTCCTCCATTAATTTCATAATTATGGCTTATACAATCGTCACAGATGTGTGTGAAGGGATTGCAGATTGTGCTGTGCAATGTCCTGTAGCTTGTATCCATGAGGGTGGAGGCGCAAATATTAAAGGGACTAGCTGGTACTGGATCGATTTTGCCGTTTGTATTGATTGTGGAGTTTGTTTAGCTGTGTGTCCAGTTCAAGGTGCGGTTTTACCTGAAGAAAGACCTAATTTGCAAAAAACTCCACTTTAGTTAAAATCAAATAATCTACTAACTCTGCTCGGTCAAATAAGCTTTTTCAGAATCAGTAAACTCTTCAAACTGCTGGGATGCCAATATTTCGGGTGTAGCATCGGCAATGTCAGTATTTGCGGCTGTGCGATCGCTCAATCTTTGGTTTAAGGTATCGACATCGGCATGACAATAAATAATTTCTAGGGGAATTTGGTGAGCTTTAGCTTGATTAATCACTTCCGATCTGAAACTCAGGCGATCGTACTTAGCATCTAAAATTACTGAAAAGCCTTTATTAGCAAGTAAAATCCCTAAACTTAGAAGTTGATCGTAGGTTTTTTTGGTCATTTCAGGGGTATATAGCGAATCATCTCCCCTTTCCATGAGGTCAAGTCCTGCCAAGTGTTTACGAATGGCATCAGAGCGCAGATGGATAGCTTCAATTTTTGCTGCCAGTGCTTTAGCGGTCGTACTTTTACCCGATCCAGATAAACCAGACATCATAAATATTTTGCCGATGGTGGGCTGGGTATATTGATAAGCCAAGGTATAGTAAGCTGCTGCTTCGGATTGAGCATCGACTTTGACTGGTTCTGGAATATTAGGATCGTCCAGTAAAAAAGAAGTTACCTTAGCTCGAATATATGCCCTCATACTACAAAATAGGGGAAGTAATAACACACCTTTGTAATCGTTGGTAAGTTCTAAATAGGTATTTAAAAAGGCATTAGCTAAATCTCTCCGTCCCCGATATTGCAAATCCATTAACAAAAATGAAGCATCATACAAAACATCGGTATTCCGAAATGGCTCATTAAACTCGATGCAGTCAAAGATTTGGACTTGCTCATCTACTAAGCAAATATTTTTTAAGTGTAAATCACCGTGACATTCCCGAATTTTGCCTTCAGCTAGGCGATCGCTAAATAGGTCAGCATTTTCAATAAAACATTGATTGGTATAGGCACGGGTTTGATCTTGTTGAAATTGAGTCTGAGCTAAACCAATATATTTATCTGTAGAAGCATAGTTATCATCCGCTACTGCTTTTAAGCCTGCCGCCGTCCCAAAGCTGGTAATATGATCATTAGTCTCTGCTTTGGCATGAAACTCCGCTAATTGCTTACCAATATCCCTAACATGGGCTAGGGTAAGTTTGTCCTGCTCAAATACATTAATCAAAAGATTTTCTTGGGGAAATTGCAGCATTTGAATGGCATATTCCACCGCATCCTCAGTATTTTCGCTAAACCTAAATCGATCTTGATTCGAGCTAATTGCCAAGACTTGCAAGTATAAATCTGGAGCCAGACGGCGATTTAGTCTTAATTCTTCTTGGCAAAAGAAATGACGTTTTTCGAGGGTAGAAAAATCCAGAAAGCCAAAGTTCATAGGCTTCTTCACCTTGTAGGCATACTTACCAGTTAGCAATACAAAGGAAATATGGGTTTGAATCAGGGCGATCGGCTCTGTAACTGGATGGGGATAAAAATCCGCAGAGAGCATTTGGGTAATCAGTGGTGGTAAGTTCATGGGGTTCGCTTGAGGATGCCTTTATTTAAGTGACTTTATAAAATAACATGGGATATCAAACCTATATTTGCAATGCTTTCTGAATTATGGAGTTTGGAATATGCGATCGCTCTCCATAGAATTTTGATCTAGAAATATTTGATCCAACCTACTTAAAGTCTCAGCAAAATCTTTTACACCCTTGAATTGTCTATACACTGAGGCAAATCTTACGTAGGCAACTTCATTCACAGTTTGTAATTGCTCAAGCACGGCTTCCCCAATGTCCGCACTAGAAACACTGCGATCGCTCTTCATTTGAATTTGCGCTTCGATTTCATCGATCATATTTTCTAAAACTTCTTGAGATACCCCCGTTTTTTCACAGGCTCGAATAATCCCCCGTAGTAATTTGGATCGATCGAAGGATTCTTGAGTCCCATCTCGTTTAATTACAGCGATCGGTACAAATTCAATCCGCTCGTAGGTGGTAAATCGTCGCTGACATTTTAAGCATTCTCGTCTGCGCCGAATACTTTTACCTTCTTCCGCCGAACGAGATTCTAGTACCCGACTATCAGTATATGTGCAAAAGGGACAAAGCATGAAGTCTCAAAGCACCGTTTAAAAATGCTCAGATGAAATGGTCAGATTAATTAGTCAAATTGTAAGCCCTAATCTTATCAGAATCCCCAGAGCCTTTATGAGACTTAGCAAAATCAGTAGGATCCAAATTAGTAAGTTTAGACTAAAACAAAATTAACAATTTAATTGCAATCTCAAGAAATATAAGTTATATTTTATTTGTGTGAGGAAACAGTAAAGAGGAGCCAAAGCGAAACACGGAAAGCTAGTGGCTCCTTTTTATTTTAAATATTTTAGATTTTAGCTATATCTCCAAACCTATGCCCAGATATACAGGAATTTCTAGTGAAGCATTCAGGCATCCCCTCGATCGCCAAGCCGAACAATCATTACGAAGTGTCCCAGGATTTGATTTATTGGCAAGTAAGTTTATTGAATTTCTCTACGAGCGACCCCAGCTAATTTATCACACGGGTAATAGCATCCAAGTCGGAGCTAGGCAGTATTCCACCCTGTACGGCATTTTTCGGGAAACCGTTAAAGATTTGGATGTATCTCCCGAACCAGTTTTATTTGTCTCCCAAAATCCCGTCGCTAACGCCTACTCCATGGGACAAGAGCATCCCTATATTGTGATTAATTCGGGATTACTAGATCTATTAACCGAAGCTGAAATTAGAGTAGCGATCGCCCATGAGCTAGGACATATCAAGTGTGGGCATACGATTTTGAGTCAAATGGCAATGTGGGCTATGAGTATTGCTTCCGTTATTAGTGAAATGACCTTTGGCATAGGTAACTTAGTTAGCAGTGGCTTAATTTATGCTTTTTTTGAGTGGCGACGTAAGGCTGAACTTTCCTGCGATCGGGCTGCCTTATTAGCGACAGATGACCTTGATCTGGTGATGACCTGCATGATGAAAATTTCTGGGGGCAGCAAAGCTTATATGCATGAACTCAGCCTGCCTGAATTTATCCGTCAATCACAGGCTTATCAAGAACTAGACCGAGAAAATCTCAATCAAGCTTACAAATTTTTACTTTACAACGGTGGGGTTAATTCTGGCTCCATGCTCAGTCATCCTTTTCCTGTCGATCGCATCCATTATTTGCAGGAATGGGCTAGTTCTGAAGAGTATCGCCAAATTAAGAACGGCAATTACAAATACGCCAATGCCACAGGTGCTGTTGATATCGAAAATCCCCAAACTGAGGCAGATCGGCTCCGTCGGGAAATTGAAGAGCTACAAAAACAAATTAACAATATGCAAAAATAACTTGGTTTAAAAAAATATGGGTTAAATAAAAAGTTCTATGTCTTTGACTAGTCTGTTACCAGTCATCAACAAAATCCAGTCCCAACCAAACTGGCAAGATCGGCGACGTTTTTTGAAAATTACTAGCCTCTGGCATCAGCTAGTAGGAGCATCGGTTGCCAAACAAACTCGACCCACAGGGATCTATCGCCATATTCTGCAAGTGGCAGTATCTAATTCGGTATGGTCACAGGCTTTAGCATTTGAAAGGTTGCGGATTTTAAGCAAATTACAGCCTTTGTTAGGACATGGCATGGAGCCAATAATTGATATCCATTTTTCCACAGCCAAATGGAATTCTCCTGTTAAGGTATCTCCAGAATCTGTAAAACCAGAATTAATTCCTGAAATCCTGTTGCAACATCCCAGCTATATTGCCCCTAGCCCCAAATCAACCAGCCAACTATCTATTCCACCCAGCAGTGCGATGGAGGCTTTTGAACGCCTAAGATCTATAGTTAAGACCCAAACCGCAGCCATGCCTAAATGTCCAAGGTGTAGATGTGCCACTCCTTTGGGAGAGCTCAAACGCTGGGAAATGTGTAGTATCTGTATTCGTAGAGAATTCTAGACCCTAACCAAATAAAAAACATATTTATTCACAAATAACCCTTGCTTTTGTATGATGGTTTTGGTGTTTGGGATGTAATCATGGGAAAATTTTCTGTGCGGCTGCTTTGGATAGCTAGTCTTTTTACTGGTTCTGTGAGCCAAGGGGCGATCGCCCAAACCTCCAATACCAAGGTCTCTAATATTAATCCAGCTGATACCTGCTTTATGGTTACATCTTCAGGTAAACGTATAGATTTAGGACACCTCTGCACCAAAAATCCACAAATAATTCCTAAACCCAAGCCTGTTCCAAAAATAGCAGCTACCACCAAATTTCCCACATCTAATTTTTCCGCTTCTACTAACATTAAAGCTTTTCTCAGAGTTATTCGCTATGCCGAAGGTACCGATAGCCAAGATGGATATCAAATTCAATATACAGGCACAAGATTTTATAATTTTTCCGATCATCCCCGTGTAGCCAGATGTGGAAATATTAAAGGTAGATCCGTCTGTTCAACGGCAGCAGGTGCATACCAGTTCTTGGAAACCACATGGGATGATGTTGCTTACTCCATCGGCGCATCAGATTTTAGCCCAGCTTCCCAAGATCGAGGGGCAATGGAACTAATCTATCGGGCGGGCGCAATGGCCGATATTGAATCGGGAAATATTGCCAAAGCGATCGGTAAGTTGGCTCCAGTGTGGGCTAGTTTTCCTCGTTGGGATGGCGATCTAGAAGGTTCCTATTCTCAGTCCGTAGTTTCAATGAATGAACTTTTACAAGCTTTCCAATATTATCAACAAGCAGAGTTTGCCAGTTTCCAAAATACCAAGCAGCCTAAAAAAATAACGCAAAGATAGATGGCAAAATTTTGGCGATCGCACTACAAAAAAAATAATCGGCAAAAATAATCCGCCACTTTCTTAGAACGGCTCCAACTACCAAGATGCTATGATCCATTCCTAGATCTAGGTAAATAATTAAATCAACTAACTTTCTATGTCCCCACGTACCGCCACAGTTCAACGCCAAACAGGAGAAACAAATGTATCTGTATCCCTAGATTTGGATGGTAAAGGCAAGGGGGCGATCGCCACAGGGATTCCGTTTTTAGATCATATGTTGCAACAAATCTGTACCCACGGATTAATCGATCTGAATATTCAGGCGCAAGGAGATTTGCACATAGATGACCACCACACCAATGAAGATGTTGGTATTACCCTAGGGCAAGCTCTAGCAAAATCTCTAGGCGATCGCAAGGGCATTATTAGATTTGGGCATTTTGTCGCCCCATTAGATGAAGCTTTAGTTCAAGTTGCCTTAGATTTTTCGGGTCGCCCTTGCCTAGTCTATGGTTTAGAGATTCCCACCCAACGTGTTGGTACCTACGATACCCAGTTAGTACGGGAGTTTTTTCAAGCTGTAGTTAATCACGCCCAAATTACTCTGCATATTCGCCAGTTAGACGGCATCAACTCTCACCATATTATTGAAGCTACTTTTAAGGCCTTCGCGCGATCGCTCCGCATGGCAGTAGAACCAGATCCTCGGCAAATAGATGTAATTCCTAGTTCTAAGGGTTTTTTATAGATTTTTAAGGAAAGGCTACGCCAAATCAAAAAATTGTCACTGCCTCCTAAAATGATACTTCTCGCTGAGTATTTAGCTATGCGATCGCTATTCGATTAGTTAGCCAGCGTTGAAAGGATTTTTGACTTTCTCCCGATGGTTGCCCAAGGATCAGGTTTTTACCGCTGATGTCTTCATCAAGCTGATGCCAATGGATACCGCTCCCCCCAGCAATGAGGTAAAAGTCATTACGTTCTTCAATGGAGCTATGGAGCAGTCGAGGATACCATGCTAACGGTACGGATATAGTACGCCCATCGGATAAATCTACAGAAAGAGTGTCATCAGTAATAGTCACTTGCTGAATTTTTGATATTTCAACTAATTCAATCGTTAAAGAAGTCATTCCAGCCCCCTAGCAGTTGTTCTTGGTGTTTTTCTACAAGTTTTTGAATACGATTAATCTCTATCCGACTAAATCCTCTGTTCTTTTGGAGACGGATCGGCTCAAGCCAAAATTTTGCTTCGTCCTGATCACGCTCAATATGAACATGGGGTGGTTCATCACGATCACCTGCATAACAGAAAAAACGATATGCACCAATAGTTAGTAAAGTAGGCATTCAAATTTACTCAGGCTCTTTAGTATAACCCTGCGGCAGATCAAACATTTTAGGATCGGGTGGCTCTGGACTAAGCGAATAACAATCAACCGTTAAACTCTTACTTCCAGTTTTGTCAAATATTACCAAACGACGACGGAATCCATTATTTTGATCAACGTAACGAAGCTGATATGGTACCTCTAGTTCAGAAAACTTGTAAAGTCCTCTGTAACGTACATACTCAACACCTTCAATACTCTCTAATCCCTCCTCTTGCCACTCCAGCCCCCTCTCTAGATCAAATTCAAATGTACGGTACCAACTGTCACGCTGAAATTCTTGGTATTGCTTGCTATCAAGGATGAGTAGCCAATTTACACCAAGATCAGGGCGAGTAATGGTAATAGTGGGAATACTACCTTGATTATAAGTCTCTATACGTTTGCGAATTCCATCTGAAAAGATTCGACTACGTATTCCATCTGAACTAACAATCTCTGTAGAATAATATTGCTCCAGTTGAGGTGGTAGGGATGACATCTTGTATTACAAAACTATGGCTTAGGTTTAATGGATTCTGCGGTTTGTCCAAATAAAATCTTTTTACTGTCCTCAGTCACCGTTGAAGTCTTATATTGCTCCGCTACTTGATAAGCCTTAATCACAGCCGATCGCCCCGCCATAGTTTCAAACCACCGCTTTAAGTTGGGAAAGTCATCTAGGTTTTGTTGTTGCCGCTCGTAGGGGACAATCCACGGATAGCAAGCCATATCAGCAATGGAGTAGGAACCAGCTATATATTCCCGATTTGCTAACTGTCGATTTAGAACTCCGTACAAGCGATTAGTTTCATTGACATAACGGGCGATCGCATAGGGAATTTGTTCGGGCGCATACTGGACAAAGTGATGATTCTGCCCTGCCATTGGTCCCAAGCCTCCCATCTGCCAAAATAGCCATTCTAAAACTTTAGTCCGATCGCCTAGGGTCGTTGGTAAAAATTTTCCGACCTTTTCCGCTAAGTATAGTAATATTGCCCCAGATTCAAATATAGATATTGGTTCTGTACCTTTATTAGGGGAGCGATCAATAATGGCAGGTATCCGATTATTGGGAGCAATTTTAAGAAACTCGACTTTAAATTGATCACCTGTTCTAATATCCACAGGAAAGATTTGATAATCTAGTTTTGCTTCTTCCAAAAAAATTGTGATCTTATGTCCGTTAGGGGTTGTCCAATAGTACAGATCAATCATAATGGTAATCCTTAGTTTAGGTTATTCAGGAAACAACTTGAATTTACTTACGTCTGACGGTTTGAATCTAGCCTCACCTTTCTATTATTCAGTTGATGAATTACAGATCATAAAAATATGTATAAGCGATCGCTCAGCCTCCTAGTCATCTTAACCTTAGTAAGTCCATCTAGTCTATTTTTACTAAATGCGGCAACTGCCCAACCCAATACCCCCCCGATCAGTGCACCTTCTGGGCAGACTGTACTTTATGTAAATCCCAATGGGAGTGATAGTGGCGGGAATGGAACCCAAGCTTCTCCCTATCGTTCTATAACTGCTGCTCTAGCTCAGGCTCAGCCTGGTTCGGTAATTCTAGTTGCAGCTGGAAAATACACAAAGGAAACTGGAGAGACATTTCCACTTAAAATCCGTTCAGGGATCAAGCTGCAAGGCAGTAAAGGCGCAATAATTTCTGGCGGTGGCAAATTTTTTAGTGCAACTTTTGCCGACCAAAACGTCGCTATGGTTACCGAAAACAATACGCAAATTTCAGGAATATCCCTCACTAATAGCAATCCTAGGGGTTATGGGCTATGGTTAGAATCTTCCAAAAATGTCACGATTGCCAATAATACGTTTACAGGTAGTACCCATGATGGCGTATTTCTCACAGGTGATGCGATCGCATCAGTTTACGATAATTTATTCACCCAAAATAAAGCTAGTGGATTATCTGCAGTTGGACTAAGTTCGGGCGAAATTCGCAATAATGTCTTTGACGATACTGGGTTTGGATTATCTATAGGGCAAAAATCTAGTGTTGTAGTTGTTAATAACCGCATCATCAATAATAACGATGGGATTGTGCTTACTAATGTCACGACTCCAACTTTAAGGGACAACTATATCGGCAACAATAAACGTAATGGTTTAGTCATCCTCAAAGATCGAAATGGTCAACCTTCGCCCAATTTAGGCACTGCCGAAAGCCCAGGCGGAAATACCTTTGAAGGCAATAAGGAAAAGGATATTAACAATGCCACTAAGGCAAATATGATTGCGGTGGGCAATAAAGTTGATCCTAAGAAAGTTGGTGGTCTGGTGGAATTAATTGCGATCGCTAGACCCAAAGCGGACGGTTTATCGGATATAAAAGGACATTGGGCAGAAGCATATATTTTGGCTTTATCAAAAAGAGGAGTGATTGGAGGTTTTAATGATGGTACTTTCAAACCCGATGATCCCGTCACTAGAGCGCAGTTTGCCGCAATTATAAGTAAAGCCTTCGCTTCTAAGCCAGCAGTAAGGGCTAGTACACAATTTGTAGATGTACCTGCTAATTTTTGGGCTTTCAAAGCGATCGATGAAGTTCAAACCAAAGGATTTATGTCGGGCTTTAAGAATGACGTATTTTTACCATCAGAAAATATTCCCCGCGTCCAAGTTTTAGTTGCTTTAGTGAATGGCTGGCTATTACAAGGTGGAAAACTAGAAAATCTAGCTAAAGCCTTTGATGATGTCGATCAAATTCCTGATTATGCATCTCAGGCGATCGCCACAGCCATAGTGAACAAATTAGTATTAAATTATCCGAACAAAAAAAATCTGGAACCAAAGCGTAATGCTACTAGGGCAGAAGTAGCAGCATTTGTCTATCAAATCTTAGCTAATAGAGGACTAGCTCCGACAATTCCCTCTAGTTATTTAATAACTCAGTAGTTGCTTAAATGTGGTGAATTAAATTAATTGGGCGTTGCTGATTTTAGAGATGAAACACTTATTGAAACTTTTTGAAACTTTTGATCTCTAAATCGATGACATAAGCATTTCTTAAATAGGCAACCCCAAAATTTTTGTAGTCAAGATTCTATGGAAGCTGCTGCTAATCTTAATGTTTTAGGTACTTCACTAATAGAAATGGGGGCTATGTAGATGGCTAAAATCCTCAATTTATCTTTAATGGCTAAACGAGTAGAATAGGCTCAGGAGTATTTGTAAACTAATCAACTAAATGCAGTCAGAGACTTTAGAATTATTGGAGTGGTCACGTTTATGTCGGCATTTATCTACCTTTGCAGCTACAAAATTAGGTGCGATCGCCGCCTCACACTTAGTAATTCCCCAAACCTATCAGCGCAGCCTAGAGCTATTAACCCAGACAAAAGAAGCTTATCATCTGGAAACAAAGTTAGCAGGTGGACTATGTCTAGATGGCGTTGAAGATATTTCAGGAGCTTTAGCCAGAGCCGAAGTCCAAGGATCTTTATCACCCTTAGAATTATTTGCGATCGCCACAACACTAGCTGGAGCCAGAAACCTCAGACGCAGTTTAGATAATGCTGAAAACTGCCCCACTTTACAAACATTGGTTAGTGATGTCCGCACCTATCCCGATCTAGAAAAGGAAATCTATCATTGCATAGAAGAAGGAGGAACAGTCCTAGAAAGAGCTTCAGAAAAATTAGGAACCATTCGCAGATCCTCCCATCAAGTCCGAGAGAAAATATTTAACACTCTCCAAGGTATTATCCAACGTAAAAATAATGCCCTCCAAGAAAATATTATTACCCAACGGGGCGATCGCTATGTATTATCCGTCAAGGCATCTCACAAGGATCAAATTTCAGGCATAGTCCATGATGCCTCTGGCAGTGGTTTGACCTTACTAGTAGAACCAAATTCCGTCGTGTCAGCTAATAATGAATTACGCCAGCTAGTTGCTCGTGAACAGAGGGAAATCGACCTAATTCTGAGTAAGCTCACAGCTCAAGTTACAGCAGTTGTAGATGATTTATCTCGACTTTTAGCAATTTTGACCGAAATTGATCTAGCGATCGCTAGGGCCAGATATGCCTACTGGTTAAAAGCTAATCCACCCACCTTATCAGACCAAGCTATTACAGCTATTACGCTCAGAAATTTACGTCATCCGCTTTTAGTGTGGCAAGAACAACAGGAAAGTGGTCGAACCGTTGTTCCCGTGGATATCTTAATTTCACCAGAGATAAAGGTAGTGATTATTACTGGGCCGAATACAGGCGGAAAAACCGCTACGCTCAAAACCTTCGGACTAGCAGCCGTGATGGCAAAGGTGGGAATGTTTATCCCCGCTAAGGAGCCAGTGGAGATTCCGTGGTTTGATTTGATTTTGGCAGATATTGGCGATGAGCAGTCCCTTCAGCAAAATCTTTCCACTTTTTCGGGACATATTCGGCGGATTGGCAGAATTTTAGAACTAATCACCCCTTCCAGCCTCGTGCTTTTAGATGAAGTTGGGGCAGGTACAGATCCCAGTGAAGGCAGTGCGATCGCCACATCATTACTCGAACATCTAGCTAACCACACGCACCTAAGTATTGCCACAACCCACTTTGGCGAATTAAAAACCCTTAAATATCAAAATCCCCAATTTGAAAATGCTTCAGTCGAATTTGATGATGTGCAGTTAGCTCCAACCTATAAGCTACTTTGGGGGATACCTGGAAGATCTAATGCCTTGGCGATCGCTCGCAGGTTAGGGCTGCCAGAAAATATTATTGCCTCTGCTCAAAATCATGTTGGTTATGGTTCCACGGAAATTAATCTCGTCATTAGCGAACTAGAAGCCCAACGCCGCCGCCAAACTGATAAAGCTACAACCGCAGCAACTCTATTGACTGAAATGGAAAAGCTGCATAAAGAAATCAGCGATAAATCTCAACAATTGCGATCGCAATACCAAGAACTTAGGGCAAACCAAGAGATTGAAGTCGCAGGGGCAATTAATCAGGCAAAAAAGGAAATCGCTAGAGTGATTCGTAAACTTCAAGCAGGGGATCAATCACCTCAATCTGCCCAGCACGCCGATCGGAGAATGTCTCAAATTGGCAGAATGCATCTCCCTTCCCAACAAAAGCAACAGCAAGTTCCTATGGCAGAAATTAAATATATTCCTAAACTGGGAGATCAAGTTAAGGTTACTAAACTCAATAAAGTTGGGCAAATATTATCCATTCCTAATAACTCTGGAGAAGTATCCGTCAGATTAGGAGTCATGAAAATGACTGTAAAAGTAGAAGACATTGAAGCCGTGAAAGGATAATAACCCTAATCTCTGCGCCGATTTTGGAACCAAGTTTGAAGCAGGTTTTGACATTCTAATTCTCTAATCCCTGCGATCGCTTGCAATTTATGAAAGGATGCCGAGCTATTAGGTAAATTAATCACTGTGTGAATTGCGCCTGTTTTAGGATCGCTAGCTCCATAAACTAAGGTTTTTACCCTTGCTTGAATAATTGCTCCAGCACACATAGGGCAGGGTTCGAGGGTGACATAGAGCGTAGTTTGATTTAGGTGCCAGTCCTTAAGAACTTTAGCAGCATTTCTAATCGCCAAGATTTCCGCATGGGCAGTCGGATCTTGGTTGCGTTCCTTACGATTTTCGCCTGTGGCTAGGATTTGCCGATCGCTCCCAATAATAACCGCACCCACAGGAATTTCCCCCTGATCTCCAGCTTGTTTAGCTAGGGCGATCGCTTGATCCATCCAAAATCGATGCAACTCAAAGTCTATTTCCGAAGCAAAATTCACTAGAAAAATTTACAAGTGTAAAACAAAACCTAGTCCCAATAATAAACCACTCCAAAAATGCCAAGCTACAGCAATAAACTTACAATTACTAACTTCAGCAGGTTGATTATGATGTTTCCAGACAAAATTAGTGAGTTTTAAGGCGATCGCCAAGGTCAAAAAAACTAAACTTGTTAATATTGGAAAATATCCCAATCCAATTCCAAGGGCAATGACAGCGAATACTGCAATCACAAACCAAGGTAAAAGTGAGGCAGCTTTTTGGGTTCCTAGTCTAACTATGGGCGATCGCTTGCCTGCGGCTAGGTCATCTTCTAACTGATGAAAATGGGAACAGAATAGAATCGCTCCTGTGGTTATACCGATAATAACCGAAGCGAATAAAGCCGTAACTGAAAAAGATTGAGTTTGGCTATAGTAGGCGGCTGAAACTGCTAATGGGCCAAAACAGAAGAAGGAAATGATCTCTCCCCAACCTTGATATCCCAATCGAAATGGATACCCTTGATAGGTATAGCCCAAGAAGCAACAGAGACTAATAATGCCAACTACCACGAAGTCTTGCTGCTGCCAAGAAATACTTAACACTAACCCAATGCCACTAATTAGGCAAATATTAGCGATCGCAAAAATTAACTGCTTTTTACCTGTCAAATTAACCAAAGAATGATGTTTATTTTTATCAATCCCTGTTTCCGCATCAAAAACATCATTACAAAGATTTTCCCAAACTAAAATTAAAATCGCTCCAACCAAAAAAGTGCTGAATATTGACCAGTTTATAGCTGCGGTTTCATAGTAGGCGATCGCTGTGCCTGTTGTAATGGGAATAATAGCAACGCTATACATCGGAGGCTTTATTGCCGCCAACCATAATTTTTGTTGATCCAGTTTTTGACTGGGATTTTGACTGGAAATTTGATTAGGCTGTCGATCTGGGGCTAGGTGATCGAACGATCGCTCTGCAATTGTCATCGTTAAAAAATGGCTAAAGTTACTGGTTAAATTTAAAATAAAAAGCTAAATATCGAATAATTAGCCAATCCTAACAAGGAATTTGCTCAAACTTGGGGATGCTTTGTCAAAATTAACTCAAACTTGATTTTAAAGAAGTTATGGAGGCGATCGCGGCTCTTTGCTCAGAATCGTAACCCCATTTAGTTAAAAAGTTGGCATATTCCCCTACTCCTGACTCGGCTGACTCATGCATCAAGTCGGCAATAGTTTTAACTTCAGAAAGATTTACTAGTTTAATCAAATTAGCAGTGCGATCGCTTACCCGTTGAGAGCTTAGAGCCATAGCTTGATCATCATTGCGTTTATGGGCGATCGCCATAGCTGTGGACATGACTAAATTTTTAACCAATAGCTCGGCACTGGGTATAGGCACTGATCTTAAAGCCTGAATTACTGATTCCGTAGGCCGATCGGCAATTTCATTAGTAAGATAATAAACAAAAAATCCCCTTGCTCCATTATCTGTACTTACTAAATCAGCGATCGCTTGTTGGAATTCTGGATCGGGAGGAAGATCTTGGTTAAATAAATTTTCGGTATAGGCGATCGCCTGTTCAAAACTGATTGATCCTGACATTTGTACTTTAAGGTTAAAAAGAAGAGTTAAAAATCAAGTCTTAAAAATTAGATTAAAGTCTACACTATAGCCTGATAGATTCCCAGTAAGAGCAATTGGGGTAATTTGTTCAAAGTTTTCACCTAGCCATTTGATCCCTAAGAGTATGACTGATTATGGAGATGTAGCACTATGGCTGAGTCGCCCTGCGGAAGTTGTGGCTCCAGAGCTCCTTGGTTGTATTTTAGTCCGCAAGATTAACGGTATTGAGTATAGAGGTTTAATTGTTGAGACCGAAGCCTACGCTCCCAACGATCCCGCGTGTCATGCCTATAAAAAAAGAAGCGATCGCAATGCCGCCATGTTTGGTAAAGCTGGCTCCGTCTATATTTATCTAATATATGGCATTTATCATTGTCTAAATATAGTTACAGATCAAGATGGAGTTGCTAGTGCAGTTTTAATTAGAGCCTTAGCCCTAGAACAAATTCCTCCTTGGATCGATCATGAGCTTGATTATTCTAAGAGCGATCGCCTTGGCGCAGGGCCCGGGAAACTCTGTCGTGCTTTGAAAATTGATCGCACTTTAAATGGAATGCCTCTAATACCTCAATCGGATTTGTGGTTAGAAATAGCTCAAAAACCCTTAAAAATTATCCAAACCACCAGAATTGGGATTACCAAAGGTATGGATATTCCTTGGCGGTGGTATATTGCCGATCATCCTCAAGTTTCGGTATTTGCCCGTATATAAAGCAAACATTTACCTTGCATTGGGCGTTAGTAATTAATTTTTATTAATTTTTATTAATTTTTAAGGGACAAGGGATAGGCTTTGATAATAGCCATTGGTTTTTACTAAAATCTTTTGCGGAGCCTCACTCGGTAGTAAAGCTACCCAGCGTTTAGTTGCCCCGCTAGACATATCCCCAAATAATAAATCCCCAGTATTACTAAATATCATCACAATTGGATAGGAGCGATCGCCCAAATCAATTTTGTCTCGATCGATTTTTAAGATCAAATCCTTAGTATCTTTCCCTTGGAGATTTACTTGCTCCAGCGACCATCTTGATAACTTTTCCCTAAACTCCTCATCACTCACAGATACCCGACCAAAGGCTTTTAATTCGGTATATATTTTCGTAGCAATCCGATCAAATACCTCTTGATCTAAACCTCCTAAAGAAGTAAAGTCGCCAACGGATTCAATAAATAAACTTCCGCCTTTAACTAAAGCTACGTCATTAACCAACCTCGTACCCAATTCCTCCGTACCCATTGCTAGGATCTTGATCTGCCCATTTCCTACCCAGATTGACTGAGCGATTAAAGATGCAGTTTCACCATCGGTGTTGGGAATTGTCACCGTTAGAATATTATTAGCTTCTAGTCCCAAGGCTTTCCAGATAATTAACCTTGACCTTAGCTCTAGTTCGGGAAAAGGGGCATCCCGCCAAGTATCTCGATCGCGAATTACGGAGATATCGACTTCATACCAAGTTTGCCCCACAATTAGCGCGGGTGGGGGGATCTGCCATTTAGCTTCTAGGGATTTACCCACGAGTCTAACGCTACCAACAAATTGTTCGGGTTCTATGCCCAAGGGTGATAGGTCTAATCTTTGCAGGAGGCTAATCGCTTCGGATATGTTTTGTTTGGGAAATTGCCAATGCGATCGCAACCACTTTTCCGCAGATGGTAAATCCTGACGTTGCAATACAATTACACTCCCCCACATCACCACATCGGGGCTAGGTTCCACTTCTAAGGCAGTATTTACCCGTAACCACAGATGCTGACTACTAGTTTCCAACATTTCGAGGACAATTTTTGCGCCGAAATCCGATCCTTGCAAGTTCTTGAGAGCCTCACCCCATAATCCATCCATACCTAGCAGTAATGAGTTGATCCCGTAGTCACTGGTGGGTTTCTTTGCCTCCTCGGAGGTGATTTGGGCATGAAAACTAATGAGGTCAAATTGTTCTTGAATTTCGGGTTCCCATGACCGACCTTTAGATTGGAGATCTGATTTTAAAATCTCTAACTTCGCTAAGGCAGGCGACCATAATCCTCCACCTGCCAACACTAAAGCCTGATTATAAATCTTGGGCATGGCGGGCGATTCATGAAGATTGAGGTACCGAAACTGCAAGGGTTGCTCAGAATTAGGAACAGCCTCTAGACGAAATACTAAAAACATTGGATCAAAGTTTTGGGTTTGATCAATCACTAAATCGGGTTCTGAATTTTTGACCGTGGGAAACCTCTGCCACTCAGGTAACTTACCATTGGGATTTGTCCATTCCAAGGACAGATTTAATAACTTTTGAGATGGCAGATAGGAAAATACCTGACCATAGACGATGCTATCGACCCTCCCGACTGTTGTAAACCAAGTTCCTTGGCTGGGGGCATCGCCATAAATTGGTTTTAATCCTGTCAGGGGCAGTGTATTTTTAGGATTAATTTCCTTGGGCTGGAGCAGATATCGTTGGGTAGGAGCCTTGATAAATGCTTCCTCTAATTCTTTCACCTCAGTTTGTTTGATCAGTCTGAGCTTCCGTTTTTGCTGACCTTGCCAAAGCCCGTCAGTCAAAGATTGATAAATTCTAATTTGGCGAATTGATTTGGAATCTTGATCGAGAATCGGATAAATTTCATCGCCACTAATTGAAGGAATCAGCTTATCTCCAAGCAATAACCGAGAATCTGATAGTTCTACTTTAATCTGCTCTAGGGTTTGAGGTGGAATTAATTGCTCAATAGGTTTAACCACTGGCTCTTCTAAACTCATCCAAGGCAGTGAGAGTGGATCAACCAGAAACTGAATACTTAGAAATATACAAGCTCCCATGGTGGCGATCGCTAGGAGCAAAGAAACACGGCTAAAACTTATACTCTGCATATATTCATAGCAGTAAATGCTGGAGCCAATTCAAGGCGAACAGGCAGGAAAACTAATTTCACACTAAAGTAATTGATTTATCCAAACTTAAGACCTTTCAAATCTTAGCAAAAGGTGCGCTAATAACCTGAACCATTTGAATAGTCAGAGGCTACCAACATTGAGCCCACTCCACCATCGGAAAATATTTCTAAAAGCAGTGAGTGGGGAACTCTACCATCAATAATGTGGGCAGTTTTTACACCTTGAGCCAGCGATCGCACACAACATTGCACCTTAGGAATCATACCCCCGTTAACTATCCCGTTTTGAATTAGCTCCCGAGCCTGCTGAATATCGATACTGCGAATTAAGCTATCTGGATTAGACCGATCTTCTAAAATCCCCGGAATGTCTGTGAGCAAGATCAGTTTCTCGGCTCCGAGGGCGGCGGCAATTTCACCCGCAACTGTATCCGCATTGATATTATAAGCTTGCCCTTCTTCATCACAGGCAACACTAGAAATTACAGGAATATGGCCAGCTTTGATTAAGGTATGCAATAACTTAGTATCAATTCCTGCCACTTCTCCCACAAAGCCAATAGCTTCATTTCCTTGGGGTCTTGCCCGAATCAGGTTGCCATCTTTGCCACATAAACCCACTGCCGACCCACCTTCAAGGTTAATCATTTCTACAATTTGTTTATTGACTCGCCCTACCAATACCATCTCTACTACTTCCATGGTTTCAGCGTCAGTGACCCGTAAGCCATCGATAAATTGGGGTTCGATATTTAGCTTACTTAGCCACACATTAATTTCGGGCCCTCCCCCATGCACTAATACAGGGCGAATACCAACAGAAGTCATAAACACTACATCCCGAATTACCTTTTGCCGTAGTTCAGCTTCTTTCATGGCAGCACCGCCATACTTCACAACAATAGTCCTACCTACGAATTTCTGAATATAGGGTAAGGCTTCGCTTAAAACTTGGACGCGATCGCTGTCAGTTAGCATTTAATTGTATTAAGAGGGATTTAACAAATGATGATGAATATATTATCGTGTTATGCAGAAGAAAATCTAACGGAACCAACAACTCATTCAGGGCGATCGCCTTGGACAGAATGTTAGGATAGGCGTAGATTACTAACTTGGGCTTTTAAAATCTTAGAATACACAAAAAACGGTGTTAGTCTCTGGTTAAAAATATTTGTATATTATGTCCCACTTTACAACCATCAAAGTTGAAATCAAAAATGGTGAAATTTTACATCAAACTCTTCAAGATTTGGGGTTTGAAGTCAAATGTCAGACTGTAGTTAGGGGATATATGGGGAATAGGATTGAAGCCGACTATGTAATTCAGCAAGATCATGGTTATGATTTAGGTTTTCGCCGCCAAGGAGAGAGTTATGATTTAGTTGCTGATTTTTGGGGCGCTATGATCGATCCTCAGGACTTTATAAAGCTAGTTACGCAAAAGTATGCCCACATTTCCCTATTGGCAACGGTTAAAAGCCAAGGTTATAATATTGACCAACAAGAAACCCTAGCAGATAGAACCGTAAGAGTGGTAGTAGGCAGATGGTTATAAGTTCGCATTACTGGCTGATTAATGCCCACATTCCCCAGGGCCTAATTAGTCCAGCTAGTTTCGATCGATTTACTGCTCCAAACTTAGCTCAAAATTTAACCAAAGAGGGTTTAGTCTGCTGCGATTTAGAAATTAAAGCAGGGAAGATTGTCGCAATTTATGAATCGGGACATGCTCCTACTAGGGATAATTATAATTCCATCCTGAGTTGGGACTTAAGTTGGGACTTAAAGAGGGGCATAGTTCTACCTTGCTTTGTGGATATGCATACCCATCTAGATAAAGGACATATTTGGGAACGTACTCCCAATCCAGATGGGACGTTTAATAGTGCTTTAAAGGCGGTGGCAAGCGATCGCCAATTCACCAACTATGAGGATTTATATCGACGGATGGAGTTTGGTTTAAAATCTAGCTATGCCCAAGGTACAAGAGCCATTCGGACTCACATTGATTGCCCTGGGGATCAGCTTGAAACCAGCCTCAAGGTATTTAAAGATCTCCAAATTGCTTGGAGCGATCGCCTAATTTTGCAGTTAGTTTGTTTAGTTAATTTAGAAGAATATATAGGGCAGCGAGGAGAGGTTTTAGCCGATCGCATGGCAGAACTGGGGGGAATGCTGGGTGGAGTTCCATTTATTAATCCTAATTTAGAGACTCAGTTAGATCGCTTATTTAGCTTGGCAACAGCCAGAAATCTAGATTTGGATTTACACGTTGATGAGAATGATGATCCTAATTCCCAAACCTTAAAAGCGATCGCCAAGACAGCCCTGCGTCATAATTTTAAGGGGAGAATTGTTTGTGGTCATTGCTGTAGCTTATCGGTACAAAATCAAACCGATGTGGAAGAAACTCTAGAACTAGTTAAAGCCGCAGGTATTGGGATTGTGTCTCTGCCGATGTGTAACCTGTATCTACAAGATCGCCAAGCTCTTCGCACACCTCGGTGGAGAGGTATCACTCTAGTGCATGAAATCAAGCAAAAAGGAATTCCCATGGCGATCGCTTCGGATAATGTGCGAGATCCTTTCTTTGGGTTTGGGAATCATGATGGCTTGGAAGTTTTTGCTATGGCTGTGAAAATTGGTCACCTTGATACTCCCTACAGTGATTGGATTAGAGCGATTACGACGACTCCCGCCAAACTTATGGGCTTAGATTCTAACTATATTTCTGTGGGAGCCTCTGCCGATTTAGTTATTTTTAAAGCCCGCTATTTTAGCGAATTGTTATCTCGCCCCCAATGCGATCGGCATATCCTGAGGAATGGTATTGCCATTGATACCACTCTTCCAGACTATGCCGAACTAGATTAAAATCCTGAGTTACTAAACTACAAAGTTAACTAATTTTCCTGGGACAGCGATCGCTCTTTTTACTTCCTTCCCTTCTAAATATTTTTGCGCTACTTCTGAATTACGAGCGTATTCTTCCAGAGCTACCTTATCAGATGAGGCGGGAACTTGAATGTTTCCTCTCACTTTGCCATTGATTTGAATTACCAAAGTAATCTCATCTACGACTAAGGCACTGGGGTCGTGTTTTAACCAATTATGGGTGAGGATGCAATCATTATTACCCAGCATAGACCATAGCTCAGAGGCAATATGGGGAGCAAAGGGAGCAAGGAGAATTAGTAAAGTTTGAATTCCTTCAGCGTATGTATTAGATGATTTGTCCGAACTATCTTGGAGAGCATTACTCAGTTTCATCAATTCGGAAATGGCAGTATTTAGCTGATAATCACCCGTTAAATCTTCACTAATTTCTTTGATCGCAGTGTGAATTGCTCTCTTTAAATTTTTGTCAGTGAGATTTTTATTGGAAACATTAGTAATACTTGGATTCGCTTCGGCAAATTCGGTAACTAATCGCCAAATTCGGTTTAAGAATCGCCACTGCCCTTCCACATCCGCTTCATCCCATTCTAAATCCTTTTCAGGAGGAGCTTTGAATAAAACGAACATTCGCATCACATCCGCCCCATACTTCTCAATTACCTGTTGGGGCGAAACTCCATTGCCTTTAGATTTAGACATGGTGGCATATCCAACTTCTAAAGATTCTCCTGTCTCTGGATCGCGGGGATCGGCAGGATTAACTAATGCTGAAGAAATCCACTTGTCTTTACCTTCTTTTTGCGGATTACTATAGGTTAAACCTTGCACCATCCCTTGAGTCAGGAGTCTTTGGAACGGCTCATCAAAATTTAAGAGTCCGCGATCGCGCAGAACCTTAGTAAAAAATCGAGAATACAGTAAATGCAGAATTGCGTGTTCCACTCCTCCCACATACTGATCCACGGGCATCCAATCATTCACTTTTGTCTTTGCAAATGGTTCTTTGGGATTCTTAGCATCGCTAAAACGTAAGTAATACCAAGACGAGTCTATAAAAGTATCCATCGTATCGGTTTCTCGTTTAGCAGGAGTTCCGCAACTGGGACATTTGACATTTACCCAACTTTCTAATTGGGCTAAAGGCGAAGCTCCTCTACCAGTAAGTTCAATATTTTCAGGTAGTTTTATGGGTAAATCTGCATCTGGTACTGGCACAATTCCACATTCAGGACAGTGAATTATGGGAATCGGACAACCCCAATAACGCTGACGGGAAATCAACCAATCCCTTAGCCTAAATTGAATCCGAGCTTTTCCCCAGCCATTCTCTTCAGCATATTTAATGATTTCAGTTTTAGCAGTAAGTGAATCTAGTCCATTAAAGCGATCGCTATTAATCATAGTTCCAGATTCAGTATAGGCAGCTTTTAACTCCTGCGATTCTCCTTGAGAAACGATCACCTGCTGAATCGGCAAACCATACTGAGTTGCAAAAGTAAAGTCTCTGACATCATGGGCGGGAACTCCCATCACCGCACCAGTTCCATATTCAAACAGCACATAATCGGCAATCCAAATGGGAATCTCTTGATTTGTAAAGGGATTGATAGCGATCGCCCCAGTGAAGACTCCTTTTTTTGGTTTATCTTCAGCAGTACGGTCTATTTCACTGATACTGGCAACTTCAGAAACGAATGCGCCCACAGATTCTTTGTATTCGGGCGTAGTAATTTGTTGAACTAAGGGATGCTCTGGGGCAAGAACAACATAGCTCACACCATAGACTGTATCTGGTCTAGTAGTAAAGACTGTAATCTTCTCATCAGCATTAGATAAAGAAAAAGTTAGCTCTGTGCCAATAGATTTGCCAATCCAATTAGCTTGCATGGTTTTGACTCGTTCTGGCCAATGGGGAAGCTTGTCTAAATCCTGTAATAGTTGCTCGGCATAGTCAGTAATTTTAAAGAACCACTGCCTTAACTTCCTTTTCTCTACCTTCGCACCCGATCGCCAAGATCGACCATCATTATCCACCTGTTCATTCGCTAAAACCGTCTGGTCAATAGGATCCCAGTTGACCGTAGCTTCTTTTTGATAGGCTAATCCAGCATCTAAAAACTCTAAAAATAGCCATTGTGTCCAGTGATAATAATCAGGAGAGCAAGTCGCTAGTTCTCGATCCCAGTCGTAGGAAAGTCCAATTTGTTGAAGCTGCGATCGCATTTGCTCAATATTCTGAAATGTCCATTTCGCAGGGTGTGTATTCCGATCTATGGCCGCATTTTCCGCAGGCAACCCAAAGGCATCCCAACCCATAGGATGCAATACCCGAAAGCCTTCCATTCTTTTAAATCTAGCGATCGCATCGGTAATTGTATAGTTTCGGACGTGACCCATGTGCAGACTTCCCGATGGATAGGGAAACATAGATAGAGCATAAAATTTGGGGCGATCGCTTTGTTCAAGAGTTTGATCTAGTTTTAGCTCTGCCCAGACTTTTTGCCACTTAGATTCTATTTCTTGGGGTTTGTACTTGCTCGTTTCCATAATGAAGTCTATCTAGTCTTGGGTTTTGCTAGTGTAGCAGATTAACTAATCTCTATATTTTTTCTGGCGTACTTCCAGCTAAGTGAAACACATATTATTCAAAGCGATCTCTAAATCAATATCGGCTTCGTCTTCTAATCTGTTGAAAATGTTAATGCGATCGTCTTTCATAGTTGATCAGCGTTGATCAGCAGATCGGTAGAGCTTATTCATAATATGACCACATTCGCAAAACTTCGACAGTATTGCTATCTTTAACTACGCGATAGACCAAGCGATGCTTAATGTTAATACGTCTTGAATAAAATCCTTGTAAATTACCGACTAATTTCTCCTATGGCGGTGGATTTGTAAACGGATTTTCTCTGAGTACAGCAACTAATTCTTTAGTTTTCCCAAATAGCCCAATACTTTTTTATTTTTTTAAATCTTCTTGGTCTTTATTACTGAGGATAACTTCCCCATATTTTTACAATCCTAACTCTTGAGCGTTTACCCATTCACCTCTGGGGATAGCCTTGATATTGGAGAGCTCTATATCACGAACTGACTTTAAATTAAATTTCCCACCCATGTAAAGCGATCGCTGCGGTAATTTCCAGATGCCATTTTGCTAAAGTATCAGAAAAATTTGGTTTATGTAAACCCTTGCGCCACATAACTAAAGCGTCTTCTTGGGTAATTTCATAATATTTCGGTCTTTTGCCAATTATTTCAAAATCAAACTTTTCATATAAAGCGATCGCCGCTTGATTTGAAGCTCGGACTTCTAAGGTTGCCCATTCTAATCCCTGTTTAAAAGCTGTTTCTAATAAGCCCCAAACTACATACTTACCCAAACCCTGTCCTTGATATTCAGGCCGCACCGCCAGCATTGTAATGTGCCCCTCCTCTAAAATTGACCACAGGCAACCAAAACCCAAAATCACTTTTTCCGCATTCATGACTGCCAGTAAGTGACTATTTGGACGCTCAATTTCTTGAATATAGCCTTCCAAACTCCAAAATCCCCCCAGACAAGCCCGATCAATCACCTGAATTTGAGGTAAATCGGAGACAGTAATTTCCATCAACTTTAGCTTCAACTTGACTTACCTTGAAAGACAACAAAGATCTATTTTTCAATGTTTACCCTAGCCCCACTCTAAATCAGGAAATCTGGAAATCAGGAAATCAGGGTTTTATTTATTAGTAGGTTAAGACAAATAAATTTAACACTAATGTGCTTGGTGGACAAAAACTTAAAAATTGGATTTGTATGAGTGACGGCAAAGTGAGAATATAGTTAAAAGCATTACTCAGTTAAATAAACGGTAAATAAATATGGCTGTTGCAACTCTTCAATCTTTGGAACCTTTAGAACAACTTTGCATTAATTCAATTCGATTTCTGGCTATAGATGCTGTAGAAAAGGCTAAGTCTGGACATCCAGGATTACCGATGGGGGCTGCACCTATGGCTTTTGTCCTCTTTGATCAGTTTTTGAAATTTAATCCCAAAAATCCTATGTGGGTTGATCGGGATCGCTTTGTATTATCGGCTGGGCATGGCTGTATGTTGCAATATGCTCTTCTCCACCTCACGGGCTATGACAGCGTATCCATCGAAGATATTAAAAATTTCCGCCAGTGGGGCAGTAAGGCTCCTGGGCATCCTGAGAATTTTATTACTGACGGTGTGGAAGTCACTACAGGGCCTTTAGGTCAAGGTGTGGGAAATGCTTTGGGCTTGGCGATCGCTGAGGCACATTTAGCCGCTAGATTTAACAAACCAGGACACAACATTGTCGATCACAATACCTACGTAATTTTGGGTGATGGCTGTAACATGGAAGGGATTGCCTCAGAAGCTGCTTCCTTGGCTGGACACCTGAAATTGGGTAAGCTGATCATGCTTTACGACAGCAACAGTATTTCCATTGATGGCAGTACCGACCTCGCATTTACAGAAGATGTGGGTAAACGCTATGAAGCCTACGGTTGGCAAGTTTTGTATGTTGCCGATGGTAATACTGACCTAGACTCAATTGCTAAAGCGATCGCTGCCGCCAAAGCTGAAACATCTAAGCCCACCTTAATTATTGTCACCACTGTAATTGGTTATGGTTCACCCAAAAAAGCTGGAACTGCTGGTGTCCACGGAGCCATGCTCGGAACTGATGAAGTTGCTGCTACTCGTGCTAACTTAGGTTGGGACTACGAACCCTTCGTTGTTCCTGAAGATGCCTATACTCGTTTCCATAAAGCCATCTCTAAAGGTGCCGAAGCCGAAGCCGAATGGAACGAACGTTATGCTGCCTACAAGCTTGCCTACCCCGCCGAAGCTGCCGAATACGATCGCATCATGGCAGGCGAATTACCAGATGGATGGGAAAAGGCTCTGGAACCAGTTTTAGAACAAGAGAAGTCCACGCGTTTACTTTCCGAAGCCTGCTTAAATGCCCTTTCTAAGGTTCTTCCTGAATTTTTGGGTGGTTCTGCTGACCTCGCCCACTCCAACATGACCTACGTTAAAGGTTTACCCGACTTCCAACCTGGTTCCTATGAAGGACGTAACTTCCGCTTTGGAGTCCGCGAACACGCTATGGGTGCAGCCCTAAATGGCATGGGGTTACATGGTGGATTAATTCCCTACGGTGCTACTTTCCTTGTGTTCGCTGATTATATGCGGGGTGCGATTCGTTTATCTGCCCTCTCTGAAGTTGGCGTAATTCACATCATGACCCACGATTCGATCGCTCTGGGTGAAGATGGGCCTACCCACCAACCAGTGGAAACCATTGCCTCTCTACGCGTCATCCCAGATTTAATCGTATTACGTCCTGGGGATGCTAAAGAAACTGTGGGTTCCTATCAAGTGGCGATCGCAAATCGCAAACGCTCTACCCTCTTGGCATTCACTCGTCAAAATGTCAAAAATCTCCCTGGAACTTCAGTAGAAGGAACTAAAAAAGGTGGCTATACAATTGTGGAAGCCGAAAATCCTGACTTAATTCTTATTGCCACAGGTTCAGAACTAGAACTTGCCACCAAAGCTGCTGACATCCTTAAATCTGAAGGCAAGTCTGTACGTGTAGTTTCTATGCCTTCATGGGAATTGTATGAAGAACAAACCCAAGCCTATAAAGATTCCGTGCTTTCACCTAGCTGTAAGAAGCGGGTTTCTGTGGAAGCTGGATCGACCATGGGTTGGCACAAATATGTTGGTTCCGAAGGTGCAGTCATCGGTATTGATACCTTTGGCGCTTCTGCTCCTGGAAACATCTGCTATGAGAAGTTTGGCTTTACCGTTGATAATGTAGTCGCCACTGCTCGTAAAGTTCTAGGTTAATCTCCGACGATAATTGAGTTAAAGAGGGGGTTCTGCCCCCTTTTTTGAGCGAGCTTTTTTGATCGAGACAGGCTCATCACCTTGCTAATTTACTACCTTAAATAAAATCAATTCCCACTTTTGCTTGGTTGATCTCTTGATTGGATAATGCCCCATAAATTTTCCCCTCTTTCTTATGGATTTTGGAAAGTTAACCTACCCCCCCGTCAAAATCAGCTTAGACGCTTTTATAGTATAATGGCTTAGTGTTTTGACATTTGTCTTAAGAAACTCTCTAGAAGCCCCAAAAAATAGATGCCCTCAAATAGACACTAAAAACATAACCATATCTAAAAGTATTTGGAGTCCATAGCTCATGATTCAATCCCCCCCTGTAAGCGAAAAAGCCAACGAAACCTATAATGCCGATCAAATTCAGGTTTTAGAAGGGTTAGAAGCCGTTCGTAAACGTCCAGGGATGTACATTGGTACCACCGGTCCTAAGGGCTTGCATCATTTAGTATTTGAAGTCGTAGATAATAGTGTTGATGAAGCTTTGGGCGGGCATTGCGATCGCATTGAAATCGAATTATTACCTGATGGCTCTGTCTGTGTAAGTGACAATGGTAGAGGTATTCCCACTGATATTCACCCCAAAACTGGAAAATCTGCCCTAGAAACTGTAATGACGGTACTGCATGCAGGGGGGAAATTTGGCGGCGGCGGCTACAAAGTCTCAGGTGGTTTACATGGTGTAGGTATTTCTGTCGTGAATGCCCTCTCGGAATGGGTAGAAGTAAACGTTTGGAGACAAGATCAGGTCTATACCCAACGCTTTGAACGGGGATTTCCCATTGGGATCTTAAAAGGAGCTAAAACTGAAACTTCTAGACGAGGCACTCAAGTTAGATTTAAGCCCGATGCCCAAATTTTCTTAACCGAGACTACCTTTGATTTCTCGATCTTGGCAGGCCGACTCAAAGAGTTAGCTTATCTAAATGCTGGGGTTTATATTCAGTTTAGCGATCGCCGTGGTGAAGAGGTAAAAACTGAGGTCTATAAATATGACGGCGGCATTCGTGAATATGTAGCCTACATGACCCGTGACAAGGAAGCCATCCATACCGATATTATTTATGTGAATGGCGAACGGGATAATGTCCAAGTGGAAGTCGCTTTGCAATGGTGTAGTGATTCCTATAATGACAATGTTTTAGGCTTTGCCAATAATATTCGGACGATTGATGGTGGTACGCACCTAGAAGGTTTGAAAACCGTATTAACTCGGACAATTAATTCCAATGCCCGTAAGTTAAAAAAACTCAAGGAAGGAGATTCTAATCTGGCAGGGGAAAATGTCCGTGAAGGGCTAACCGCCGTAATTTCCGTCAAAGTTCCCGATCCAGAGTTTGAAGGTCAAACCAAAACTAAACTGGGAAATCCTGAAGTTAGAGGTATTGTGGATTCCTTTGTGGGTGAAGTTTTGAATGAGTATTTAGAATTTCATCCTGCGATCGCCACAGCCATTATTGATAAAGCCGTACAATCCTTTAATGCCGCTGAAGCTGCCCGAAGAGCAAGGGAATTAGTTCGCAGAAAATCAGCCTTAGAATCTTCTACCCTGCCTGGAAAGCTTGCCGACTGTAGCTCCCGTGACCCCAGAGAATCAGAAGTCTTTATCGTCGAAGGAGATTCTGCGGGCGGAAGTGCCAAACAAGGAAGGGATAGACATTACCAAGCAATCCTACCCCTTAGAGGTAAGGTTCTCAATATTGAAAAGGCTGAAGATAGTAAAATCTATAAAAATGCCGAAATCCAAGCTCTAATTACAGGGTTGGGTATGGGGATTCGGGGTGAAGAATTTAATCTAGCTCAGTTGAGATATCACAAAATTATCCTCTTAGCTGATGCTGATGTGGATGGAGCGCATATTCGCACACTTTTACTTACCTTCTTTTATCGCTATCAACGTCAACTAGTAGATCAAGGCTATATCTATATCGGTTGCCCGCCCTTATATAAAGTGGAACGGGGTAAAAATATGCAGTATTTCTATAGCGATCGCGAACTCCAAGCCCACCTTGCAACCTTTCCTGCCAACGCCAACTACAATATTCAACGATTTAAAGGTTTGGGTGAAATGATGCCTGTGCAATTATGGGATACGACTATGAATCCAGCTACTCGCACCCTTAAACAAATTACGATTGAAGATGCTGCTGAAGCCGATCGCATTTTCACAATTCTAATGGGCGATCGTGTGGCTCCAAGAAGAGAGTTTATCGAAACCTATGGATCAAAGATGAATCTCACAGATTTGGATATCTAGTTTGTTCCTATTTGACTCTAAAATGGGCAGAAACATATTTTATATCTATAATAAATGAAATTTATTAAGCTGAAATTCATTAAACAAATTGCGATCGCTCTGATCTCCTTGGCAATTGTCACAGCCTGCTCCACAGAAACTCCGACCAATACTCAAACCAATACTTCTGCTGGTAGTTCTACTACTATTCCTATTGGCATTGCGATCGCTCAGACTAGTAACGTGGCTCTATTGGGGCAAGAACAGTTAATTGGGGCAAAAATTGCTGAAACCTACTTTAACCAACAAGGTGGAATTAATGGCATTCCAATTAAGCTGATTTTTCAAGATACTGCAGGAGATGAGCAAGGGGCAATTAATGCCTTTCAAACTTTAATTAATCAAGATAAAGTTGTGGGTATTGTTGGACCTACCTTGTCCCAGCAAGCATTTGGTGCCGATCCCATTGCCGATCGCGCCCAAGTACCAGTTTTAGCTCCATCCAATACCGCTAAGGGTATTCCCCAAATTGGCGATTATATTGCTAGGGTTTCAGCTCCTGTGGCAGTCGTTGCGCCTAATGCCCTTAAAACTGCCCTCAAATTAAATCCAAATATTAAAAATGTGGCAGTTCTCTATGCTCAAAATGATGCCTTTAGCAAATCAGAAACTGAAACATTTCAAAAAGTAGTAACCGAACAGGGTTTAAATCTGGCGACTGTACAGAAGTTTCAAACTACGGATACAGATTTTCAAACCCAAGCTACCAATGCCCTAAATGTGAAGCCAGAGTTGATTATTATTTCAGGTTTAGCCGCCGATGGGGGAAACTTAGTTAAACAGCTCCGAGAACTCGGCTACAAGGGCTTAATTATTGGCGGCAATGGCATGAATACTTCTAATGTTTTCCCAGTTTGCCAAAAAGATTGCGAAGGCGTAATTATTGCTCAAGCCTATAGCCCTGATGAAGTAAACCCAGTTAATCAAGCTTTTAGTAGCGCCTATCAAGCCCAAAAACAAAAACTTCCGCCCCAATTTAGTGCCCAAGCATTTACGGGAGTTCAAGTATTTGTCGAAGCATTAAAAGCGGTTGATAAAAAGACTAAGTTAAGCACTATACCCTTAGAGCAACAACGGCAGGAGCTAAATAAGGCAGTGCTAGCCGGGAAGTATCTCACTCCCCTAGGCGAAATTTCCTTTACTCCCGAAGGTGAAATTAACCAAAAGCAGTTTTATGTAGCGCAAATTAAGATGGATGCAAATGGAAATGGCAAGTTTGAGTTTTTGCCACTTCCTTAAAAACTTAAAGAAGCTGTGACTTATATTTATGTAAAAAGACTTTTTTAACCAAGTTAGCACCAACAAAAATCCTATTAAGTAGCTAGGCATATTCAAAATTTACTGAGCTAAAGGAAACATTGTAATCAGCCCCAAACCACCAAGGATGAGAAGCGTGAATCCAAATTACCAACGTCGTAGCGATCGCTCTCAAAAAATTAGATAATTCCCAACTCACAATAATATTTCCTAACACCACAACACACACAAGACTGAATCAGCATTTGAGCCTCCAATTGTACTTGACTAAAATCGGATTGTCATAATTTCTATTTTGAGTTTCAGATTTTAGCGATTAGATTTGATCAACCACTTAGGAGACTTCAAACCAATATTAGGATTACCAGATAAGGAGAATTGCTATGATTGCCCTCGAAAAAGTATCTAAGTGGTATGGTAAGTTTCAAGTTTTGAATGATTGCAGCACTGAGATTAATAAAGGCGAAGTGGTTGTGGTCTGTGGACCTTCTGGTTCAGGTAAATCCACCCTAATTAAATGTGTGAATGGATTAGAAACCTTCCAACAAGGTGAGATTTTTGTAAATGGGACTTCCGTTGGACAAGCTAAAACTAATTTACCGAAATTGCGATCGCAGGTAGGAATGGTATTTCAGCATTTTGAATTGTTTCCCCATCTCTCAATTATTGATAATCTCACGATCGCCCAGATTAAAGTTCTAAAACGCAGTAAACAGGAAGCCATAGAAAAAGGAATGCAATTACTAGAACGAGTGGGTTTAAGCAATCAATCAGCTAAGTTTCCCAGCCAACTTTCGGGAGGACAGCAACAACGGGTAGCGATCGCACGGGCTTTGGCAATGGATCCAATTGTGATGCTATTTGATGAACCGACATCTGCCCTCGATCCAGAAATGGTGAATGAAGTTTTAGATGTAATGGTCGAACTAGCCACAGAAGGAATGACAATGATGGTGGTTACCCACGAGATGGGATTTGCCCGTAAAGTTGCTAACCGTGTGGTTTTTATGGATCGGGGCAGCATTATTGAAGATACAACTAAAGCCGAATTTTTTGGTACTCCACGATCGGAACGGGCTCAGCAATTTCTCTCTAAAATCCTAAGTTACTAATGCATATTCAGTAAATTAAAATCGAAAATGGTAGTGCTATCCAAAAGTGTGGAGAAATCCGTAACATTTGCCAAAACTTTTACAGGTAGTCATTTTTAGTCGATACAAATAAAACCCAAAAGCCTTGGTAAATCGACATACTACACATTTCTGACGCACTACCGACACCTTAAGGACTCGTGCAATTCCAGCTAACGGATTTTTCTAACAGTAGTCGTTCCACAAGGTTATAGGGGTTATAGGTCTGTTGAATCCGATCTATCAATCTTTGCCATTGAGGATCTTTTACAAACTGGCGATTGCAATCTCGGCATTTGTAATTTTGTTTCCCATGTCTGGTTATACCATTTTATACTACTGAATTAGAATGGCATGATGGGCAGGGTGGCATTGATTGTCTCATTAACTAAGCCTTTAATTACTCTTCAATTTATTCTCATCGATCCTTTTCTTTTTAGTACTACCGAAATTAGACCTTAATATTTTTTTGTTATTTGAGCTATCCTAGATGAATTATCCTCCATCGGAACAGACATTAATCCTATACATAATTAGCCAAAATCTTACGGCCATGTTTCTGCCAATTTATATTGTTAGATTAGATGAACGAACTAATAATATTTATATTCTTGCTGGTGAAGAAACTGGAATTGTTATCACCCCTTACGGTTATTGGAGGTACGAGTCATGAACCCAAATTTCACAACAATGACTAAATCGGAGCTTAAGGCTTATTTACTGGAACATCGTAATAATTTAGAAGCGTTTTACGCGCTAATGGATAAAATAAATGCTGAACCAGAACCCAAGTTTTACCCCCCTGAAGAAGCTGCTGATTTATGTGTATTTTTAGAGCGATCGCCAACGGTTGAATAATTAATCATCAAGCGATTGATAAGTTAGGAGGCACTATGACCCAAATCCAAGAAATGATTACCTCAATTAATCAAGATTCCCAATCGCTTTACGATCGGGATTTTGGGCTGTGGATTGAGACTACGGTTAATCTTTTAAAACAGAATCAGTTGAGACTGGGCAGCTTTTTCCCATCGAGTCACCATTTACACCCGAACAGGCTTTAGACCCTGAGTTTTTGCCAGAATAATGTTGAACTTTCAAATTAGATATCATGATGCTCTCGATTCCACTAATAGTGAAGCATGGCGATTGATCGATCAAGGCCTTGGCACTCAGGGAGTAGTAGTTATTGCTAAAACTCAAACCTCTGGGCGGGGACAACGGGATCGGGAATGGCGATCGCATACTGGAGGGCTATATTTATCAGTAATTTTAGAACCTCAGATTCCTGCCACTGCGGGATCACAGATGACAATTTGGAGTGCTTGGGGCATTGCTGAGGCTTTAAGAATAGTTGTCCCGAATCTTAAAATTAAATGGCTCAATGATTTAGTGTTTGAGAATCGTAAACTGGGGGGGATTTTAACGGAAACTAGGGTGACATCAGGAATTATGACTCATGCTGTTTTAGGTGTGGGCATAAATTGGTTAAATGATGTGCCTGATATTGGGATTGCCTTGGCAGACTTAGCAAGTAATTTAGAAAATTTAGAAAGCTTGGAGTCTTTGGTATTATCGGGAATCGCTAGGGGTTGGGATTATTGGCAAACAGCTGGAATTGAGGCGATTTTACCTAAATATTTGCAGCTACTTTCTAACTATTTAGTCCAGATTGGCGATCGCTCTGGCACCATAACGGCAATTACAGCTACAGGAGATGTGGTTGTAAAGTGGCATAATAACTTAGGAACATCAACCCTAAAAGCTGGAACTATCTCTTTGGGCTATACTAGCTCAACTTAAAGTCTCATCTTAAAGGCTAAATTTAACTTTAATAATGACGCAAATATTTTTGAAAACACTAATCTTAGTGGGGCTAATAAGTCTAAATCTCCCATTTCAAATTTCAGCCCAAACCCTTGGAAAACCAGCTAGAAAATCTGCGATCGCTCCCAAAGTCATCTCCGAACCCGCAAATAATTTATCGCTCCAAATTAATAACCAAACCCTGATCCCACAGAAAAATCCAGAGACTAATCTGCAAGATCGAGCTAGCTCTAACCTAATTCCCACTTTAACCCCGCCTACGATTTCGGCTAAACCTGAAAAAATAGATGTATTCCTCGAAAATCGTTCTTCAGGCTGTCGGGCAATCGCCAATAAAAATATTATTAATCTCCAACCCAATCTTTGTCCTAAACCTATTCCTGCGATCGCTAGGGCTATACCTAACCCCAACAGTATTCCTAATAATGGGGATAAGCAGATGTTTTATCCTCTAGCATCTCCTACCGCAATTAGTTCAGGCTTTGGATGGAGAGTTCATCCCATTACTGGCAAAAGTACTTTTCATCAAGGGGTTGATCTTGGGGCTGCTGAGGGAACGCCTGTATTTGCTGCCTATAGTGGAAATGTCGAAGTTGCTGACTGGCTTGGAGGTTTGGGTAAAGCGGTGGTGATCTCCCATGGTTATAGTTCTGAAACTCGCTATGGTCATTTATCCCAAATTTTAGTGCAGCAGGGACAATATGTTAAACAAGGTACAGTAATTGGGTTGGTTGGCAGTACAGGTATGTCCACTGGGGCACATTTGCACTTTGAACTCTGGCAGAGGATTTCTGGAGATTGGACGGCAATAGATGCCACTAATCAAGTTTTAGTAGCGATGGATAATTTGAATCATTATCTGCAAAGTATAGCAGGACGATAATTTAGGGTAAAATTTCTCAAATGTTGAATTGCCCATTCAATTTAAGCTTTTTTACCAAGTAATTGATTCCGTAGATTTTTAATCCGATCGCGCAGTTGGGCAGCCTGTTCAAACTCCTGCTTTTTAGCTGCGGCTTGCATTTGGATTTCTAATTGTTGGATTAGTTCTGGAATAGTATCTAAGGGAATGTCATATTCATTTTTAACTGTATATTCTGACTGTTGTTCGTTTAATCGCCGTGAGATGGAAAGGAAATCCAGAATCCCATTGTTTGAGCTTTTAATGATGGATTTGGGCGTAATTCCATTGACTTGGTTGTGTTCCATCTGAATTTGGCGACGACGACTGGTTTCTCCGATCGCATTCTCCATACTATCGGTGTAGCGATCGGCATACATGATCACCTGTCCATTGCTATTGCGTGCGGCTCTGCCTATGGTTTGAATTAGCGATCGCGTAGACCGTAAAAATCCTTCCTTATCCGCATCTAAAATCGCCACGAGGGAAACTTCAGGTAAATCCAATCCTTCTCTTAGCAGGTTTACACCGATTAAAACATCAAATTCTCCCTGCCTCAATGCTTGCAGAATCTCAATACGCTCAATGGATTTAATGTCTGAATGTAGATATCTAACCTTGATGCTGCGCTCTTCAAGATAGGTTGTCAAATCTTCAGCCATACGCTTAGTCAGAGTCGTAATCAGAACTCTCTCATTTTTACTTACTCGTAGATTAATCTCTCCCAATAAATCATCAACTTGACCTTCAATGGGGCGGACAAATACCTCTGGATCGAGAATACCTGTGGGTCGAATAATTTGCTGCGCTACTTGCTCAGAAACCTCTAGCTCCCAATCCCCAGGAGTTGCCGACACAAAAATACATTGTCTCACTTTATCCCAAAATTCATCACTTTTGAGGGGACGATTATCCGCAGCACTGGGCAATCGGAAGCCATGATCGATCAGAACTTTTTTACGAGCTTGATCGCCATTGTACATCCCTCGCAGTTGGGGAATAGATACATGGGATTCATCTACGACTAAAAGCCAATCTTCCTTAGGAAAGTAATCCACTAAACAGGAAGGCGGATCTCCTGCATTTCTCCCTGCGAGGTGGCGAGAATAATTTTCGACCCCATTACAAAAACCGACTTCACTCAGAAGTTCTAAATCATAGCGGGTGCGTTGTTCTAGACGTTGTGCCTCTAGCAGTTTACCAGTCTTGGTAAAATTATCCAATTGCTCATCCATTTCCGTCCGAATATCAGCGATCGCCACTTGCAATCTATCTTCGGGTGTCACAAAGTGCTTGGCGGGATAGATATTTAAACCTTCTAAACTGAGAAGAATTTCACCCGTAATCGGATCGACATAGCGGATGGCTTCGATTTCATCGCCAAAAAATTCGACTCGAATAATCCGATCTTCGTAGGCAGGACCAATTTCTAAAATGTCGCCTCTAACTCTAAATTTACCTCTTCCCAATTCCACATCATTGCGTTCGTATTGAACTGTAGTTAAATCTTTGAGCAGTTCCCTCGGATCGTAATTTGCTCCCACTCGCAAGGGAATCGAAGCTTTAAGATATTCTTCGGGCATTCCTAACCCATAGATACAACTGACAGAAGCAACCACAATTACATCTTTGCGTTCAAATAGCGATCGCGTTGCCGAATGGCGCAACATATCAATTTCATTATTAATTGATGCGGTTTTCTCAATGTAGGTATCGCTAACGGGAATATAGGCTTCAGGCTGATAGTAGTCGTAATAGCTAATGAAATATTCCACAGCATTATCAGGAAAAAATTCCCGAAGTTCATTACAAAGCTGTGCTGCTAAGGTTTTATTGTGGGCAAGAACTAGGGTTGGTTTTTGAATTTTGGCAATAGTCGAGGCGATCGTCATGGTCTTACCCGTACCCGTTGCCCCTAGAAGAGTTTGAAAGCGTTTTCCTGATTCTAATCCTTGGAGTAACTGGGCGATCGCTTTGGGTTGATCGGCACTAGGTTCCCAAGGTGCATTAAGCTTGAATTCTGGCATATTAGGATAATTAGTAAGCTTTATCTAAATTATACTCATTTCAATTGGGGCATCTCTACTTTTTCCATAACCTTGGTGATTGCCACGAAGCCTTCACTCCGAAGTGATCTGAACGGTGCAAGGACGCTATGATTCAATCGTCTATGCTGGCGGCGATCTGGATTGCAAGCCCTAATAATTGCGTCAATTCCAAGTTAAAATTTTACATCTCAAAAACTTACATCAAGTGAATAAATGATAAAACTAGCTTTGGACTTAAAAATCAAACCTCAAAATATTCTGTTGGCAGTTACGACAGTTATGGCATCTTTTAGTATTGCTGCTGGTGCCAAAGCCGACACCGTGGATGCCCGTTGCGATGTCTATCCTAAAGGAAGCGATCGCGCCAAATCTTCTAGCATCTGTACATTTTCCCAACGACAGGGATTTGTGGGTATTCAATTACCAAGTGGCAAACGCTATGATCTCAGTCCCGTGGGAAGTCAACCGGGCAACTATAAGGATCAAAATGGTCGTGCAGCATATAGGCAATCAGGATTGGGCAACAAAGGACAAATTTATCGCCTCGATGCTGAATCCATTTATGTGTATTGGGATCCAGCACCCTTTGGAAAAAATACAGGAAATCAAACAGGTGAGATTTCTGCATCCCCTAAAGCGACTCGCGGTATATCAACCCTTAAATCCAGCGATCCTAATGGACGGATTAATGTGCGATCGCAATCCACAATTAACTCAAGTTCGCCTAGCTACGGAATTCCAGGTGACAAAGTAAAAGTAATTCAATGTGTCAAAGATCAAGACACTAGCGGTAGCGATCTAAATTGGTGCAAGGTGCAATTTGTGAAATCGAAGGCGATCGGCTGGATTCGTAGCGACTTTATTATCTTTGCTGATGGAGGCGAGTAGCGGTTTCTAAGTCAAAGCCATTGCTTTCTTTTTAGTCACATCAATAGTTTATAGTGGAGTTTTTTTCGTGAGCCAATTCAACAGACTTTTAGGTAGTGGAGTTGTGCTGACCATTGCGGGTACTTTTCCTGCGATCGCCCCAACAATCTATCTCTTAAAGGCGATCGCTATTACTGTGAGTCATGATTTTTAGGCGATTGCATTAACAATCTATCTTCTAAAGGCGATCGCTATTACCTATTCCTCCACAAATTCCTTAATAATTTTTTCAATCACATTATTCTCTATATCTGACGTGTCGGACTTAGAATAAATCGTCACCAAAACCACACTAGTTTCAGTTTTTACATAATAAATAACCCGATAACCTGCGCTTTTTCCCTTTTGAATATTACTGTTTTTGAGACGAACCTTAAATACTTGATTATTCAAGCCAGAAATTTGATCGCCTAAAACTTCTCCTGATTTAAGCTGCTCAACTAGAGGTTCCAGATCCTTACGAATTGAACGATAACGTTTAGCTAATTGACTAAGATCTTTTTTAAAACGGGAAGTCAGAAAAATTTCGATAGAATTACTCGACATCAATCCCCTCCCACATCTGAGACAGAGGAATAGTTTGACCACTCATTGCCTCTTTGAGTCCTTGTTTAATACCTTCAATAACAATATCATCGGGGGTATCATCAAGATCCTCACGGGTTTTTTCGACCAGATACTGTAAAACTTCTTGCTGCTCGTTAAGTGAAAGTTGATCGATCAAAGTAAAAACCTGATCTTTTGTAATTTGTAGAGTTAGCATAAGCGTCAATTTCCTTAAGTGTTATTCATAAATTTAGCAAAATATTATTTTCTATTGTCTAAATTATAACGGCTCATCAATCCTAAACTCTTCACACCCTCCAAATCAGGCGATCGCCCCAACAATCTATCTCCTAAAGGCGATCGCTATTACCATGAGTCGTGATTTCTAAGCGATCGCTCCAACAATCTATCTCTTAAAGGCGATCGCTATTCCTGTGAGTCGTGATTTTGAGGCGTTCGCTTCAACGATATATTTTCTAAAGGTTTGCTGAAGGTGATCGCTATTCCTGTGAGTCATGAGTTCTGATCGCTCAACAAATATTTTTCTTTGGATAAGCTCAAACCACCATATTCATTGCTGATAACTTCTCGGAACTCAACAACGAAGTCAATCATTTTTAATAACCCAATTTTGACAAGGAACAGACAATAATAATCTTTTAAGTAGGTAGGTAAAATTAATTACACATAGAAATCTGCAAAAACTTCTCGCAATAAGGATCGCTATGTGTAAATAAATAATTCCGCATATGTACTTATAACTTGATTAAACAACTACGCACCGCCAACCCATTAAAAAAAGAAGAATACCCTTGACAACATTCTTAGGAATGTTAATATATTCTTAGGAATGTTTTTTGATATTTCATAATGCTTTCTAGACGTAACTTTATTTTAATGGCAGCGACTACAGCCGTAATTGTGGCGGCGGGTAGTGCGGCGGTCAATCTAGACGAGATGCCATCAAGTGCGATCGCTGCTTGGTCTGAGCCTAGTTCAACTGAATCCGACATTCGCAAGCGAGTATTATCCTATGCAATTCTGGCTCCAAACCCTCACAATATGCAACCTTGGCTTGTGGATCTGCGCCAGCCCGACCAGATTATTCTCTATTGCGATCGCAGTCGCTTATTGCCTCAAACCGATCCGTTCTCTCGTCAGATTTTGATCGGTCATGGGGCTTTTCTCGAATTGTTAGATCTTGCCGCTGGTGCAGCAGGACATCGGGCGGAAATCACTTACTTCCCAAAGGGCGAGTTTGGCGATCTCATTGACGATCGTCCTGTTGCTTCAATTCGACTAATTCCAGACCCAAACAGGGAACCCGATCCTTTGTTTCAGCAAATTCTGAAGCGTCGAAGTGCTAAAGTTCCCTTCGATTCTGCGAAACCTCTAAGTCCCGATCATGTGAAAGGTCTAGCGACGGCATATACCAATCCTGATTGCAAATTCTCGATTACAACTGAAAACCCGCAAGTATTGGGATTGCAGGGAATTGTGAGATCGGGAATGGAAATCGAGATGCGAACTCCGCGCACATACCAAGAAAGTGTTGATGTAATGAGGATTGGAGCAAAAGAAGTCGAGCAAAATCGCAATGGGATTAGCTTAACTGGAGCACCAATTGGATGGGGACGTATATTGGGCTTAATCAGTAGGGAAAAACTAGCCGATCCTACCTCTCAAGCTTTTCAATCAGGAGTAACTATGTACCGTAATATTGCCGAAGCTTCTCCTGCATTTGCTTGGATGACCACAAGCCGTAATTCGCGATCGATGCAATTAGATGTGGGAAGAGCCTATGCAAGACTCAATCTCAAAGCGACCGAACTAGGGGTTGCGATGCATCCCATGAGTCAGGTTCTTCAAGAATATAAAGAGATGCAAGCTTTGCAAAGAGGGTTTTTAAGGATGCTTGATATTCCTGAAGGTCATACTGTGCAAATGTTGGTGCGATTGGGATATACTAAAAATCCTAATCCTTCACCCCGTCGAGCTTTGCAAGATTTACTGTTAACTTAAAAAACATGAACTTTCACGATCCTGAGAAGTTAAAGCAAGTAATGATTTGGATTGGGGTTGCAAATCAGTTAAACACCACGCGATTTAATCAACTGATGGCTGAATATAATTTGCCATTACCACAATTCACTATGTTGAATCACTTTAGACGCGATCCACATCAAGGGCGCACTATAACCCAACTTGCTTCAGCTTTTCAGGCAAATCAACCCGCTATTACAAAAACAGTGCAGCACCTTATTCAGAAAGGTTATTTGGAAGTCCAAGTGAGTAAGGAGGATAAGCGAGTCAAATATCACTATATCACTAAGGCAGGTTTAGATGCCCATAAGCAAGTGATCGCTCTTATCCTTCCCGATGCTCAACTTATCTTTGCTGAATGGAGTTCTGAAGAGGTCGATTCGTTGCATAAGTCTTTATTTCGGTTAAAGAATTGGTTAGACGATCACCGAGATACATTAGAGAATAATAATTGCGAAGTATAACGTCTAAAGCTTTAGATAATCGCTCCGCTAAAACTTTAGTGAAATTGAACTGTTAATAGATGTCGCCGAACAATTTTATGTTTTTGTGATAGGCGATCGCCTCAATTGTCTATACTATCAAAGGGTTTGCTGTAAGCGATCGCTAAATGTTAATTGCTGTAAAATTAGCAACCAAACAAATGCGTAGGTTCTCAACCCTACATATTTGGGTTAGAAATTAGTTATACCGTTCAAACTGTTTAGCATCAACCAAATTATTTTTTTAGATTTCGTGGAATTTTAAGAGAGAGAAAAGAACTTGACAACATTCCTTGGAATGTTTATTATATCTAAAGGAACATTTATTGCGTTCTAAAGAATATTATTAGAGGTAGATTATGTTTGCTCTAACAGCTATAAAGTGAGCATCAAAATAAGTAAATCGCGGACTTAAATATGACAAATATGACACGCTCTCCATTTACTAAACTTGTCGCCGTTTTAAATTTTAAAAGCGTCTTAAGCGCTGACGTACCACGAGTTGGCTAGCTGTTTGAGAAGATTTGGGACTTTTGAAGCATGTTGATCGTACATTTTATTAAGCTACGAGATTATTAATACAACATTAATTTTAAAAATATTAATTTAATTATGATAGACAAAAATTTAGCAAGAACAAACTTTAAAATGCATTTGCTCGCAGGATGCGTTCTTTTCTTAGGAGGTTTTCTTTCTATTCCTGGTCAAATACTCTTGCCAGCAACTGGCTTCCCCGAAAGTTTACAAGGCATGGGTGGCAGTGAAGCAATATCATTGTTTCTAGTAAATGAATTTGCGTTCCGTGTAGGGTATTTATCAAATGCAATTTCTGCGCTATTAGTGTTTTTTGGAATGATTTATCTAGCCAAGGTTTCGTATAATAAAATTCCAAATCTTTTGAGTTCAAAACCTTTACTGGGTCTTGCTATTTCCTCAGGTGCCCTCCGATCTATTTGGTGGTTTGCACTTCTAACACAAGTTCCATTAATGGCAAAATTGTGGCAAGAGGCTGACAGTGCAGGAAAAGCAATAATCAATGTTAATTATATACTTTTAAATGATTTACTCTCTACCATTCAGGAAGATTTGGGGGTTAATATTCTTGGTGGTCTTTTTCTCATTTTATTCTCTGTAAGCGTGTTTAAAAATAAAGTCTATCCAAAATGGGTTGCGATTATGGCAGGAATTGCCGCACTGTCATTCATTGCCTCTAGTTCAGAGTTTTTGGGAATTCCAGGTGGCTCTGTGCTTCCATTTATTGGACCAACTGTTTCAGGGTTTATGTTTATGGGCATTGGTATTCTTGAGTGGTTGAGAGCCAGAAACGTGCATACTAAATTACTATGATCCCCCTGCCCTAACGGGCATCCCCCTTAAAAAGGGGGACTTTTATTCTTCTCCCCACTTTTTAAGGGGCTGGGGGGGATCTAAATTTGAAATGTAGTCATGAACCAGTAACTACTCAGATCCTAAAGGCTGACGATACAGAGTAGCCCCTAGGTTGCGTAACTTTGCCTCTAGCTGATCGTAGCCCCGATCCAGATGATGTAGCCCTTGCATTTGGGTTTCACCTTCCGCCGCCAAACCTGCTAAGACCAAAGCCGCCGATGCCCGTAAATCCGTTGCCATGACTGGTGCACCACAGAGAGAGCTAACTCCAGTTACAACGGCAATATTTCCTTGGAGCATAATATTTGCGCCCATCCGACATAACTCGGCTACGTGCTGTAAGCGATTTTCAAATACAGTTTCCTTAACGGTGCTATTCCCTTCACTTAAAGTTAGTAAAGCCATAAATTGCGCCTGCATATCCGTAGGAAATCCGGGATAGGGGAGAGTTTCAATGTGGGTATGGTGATATCTTGGTTGCCCCTCCACTCGGATACAGCGATCGGATTCCAAAATTACCTTAGCTCCAATTTCTTCCAGCTTGGCGATCGCCGCCGTTAAATGGTCTGGAATTACAGGTGAAATACTAATAGTCGATCGGGTAATAGCAGCAGCTACCATAAATGTGGCGGCTTCAATGCGATCGGGAATAATCCCAAACTCACAAGAATGAAGCTGATCAACTCCTTCAATAATGATGGTCTTTGTCCCAGCCCCATAAATCTTTGCCCCCATAGAAATACAAAAATTGGCTAAATCAATCACCTCAGGTTCTTGGGCGCAGTTTTCGATCACAGTTTCGCCAACTGCCAGAGTAGCAGCCATCATCAGGGTTTCCGTGGCTCCAACACTGGGATAATCTAGATAAATCTTGGCACCTTGTAATCTCGATTGGCGGGCGTAGGCTTGAACAATGCCTTGATCGATAATGACATCAGCACCCAATGCTTGCAGACCCTTAACATGGAGATCCACAGGGCGAGTACCAATGGCGCAGCCCCCAGGTAGAGGCACACGAGCTACTCCTAAGCGTGCTAAAAGTGGGCCAATCACAAAAAAGCTAGCTCGCATTTGGTTCACTAATTCGTAAGGCACATGGGACTCGGAAAGATCCTTAGCATCAATATCTAAGGCATTGTGATCGCTGGTGATTTTCACACCCACAGCCCTAAGAATATCGATCATTTTCTGCACATCCACGATCGCAGGTACATTACGAACGCGAGAGGTACCTGAACATAAAAGAGTGGCTGCCATGATAGCAAGGGTAGAATTTTTGGCACCACTGATGGGAACGTAACCGCTAAGGGTAGCTTTACCTTTAATGCGAAGTACCGATTCAGGACGATCCTGACCGTTTATTAGTATGGGTTGTATGCTATTGGATTGCTTAACAGAAAAAATATCCTTACCCCTCACAATTAATTTATTTGTAATTTAATTTGGGTTAGATTTTACTCTATAGTTTCCAAAATGTAAGTATTTTTTTAGAACTTAGATAAAAATCCACCTCTAAAGATGAAATTCAAAGTTCCCAAGCTAGGTAATGCTTGAATCGGCAAAACTTCTGGTTTCGAGATCGATAAAATTTCTTTGATTCAAACTCTAAATAACAGGAACTAGAATCTTGTCAGTAATAGCTGGCTTGGGTTTATATGCATTTAGTTCTGCCTTGATTTCAATATGAGCAACTAAAGCATCATAATCATCAAATATAGTGAACGTGCGATCCATTTTACTAATTTCAAAGATTAGACGGACTTGAGTTTGAATCGAGCAGAGGACTAGGCTTGTTTCACTAGCGATCGCAGCCTTCAAAATAGATAAAAGCATAATCAGCCCATTACTATCAATTGATTCCACATTATGCATATCTACAAGGAGCGTAACATTTGCTGTTTGAGATGGGGCATTCAGAGATAAGCAAGCATCAACGGTATGCCTTAACTCTAAAGCTGTTAGATCGTTAAGAATGAGGCAATTAGGTTCGATAACTGTGATCTTGCTTTTACCAAAAGTTCCAAGGAAATGTCTTTGCTCAAGTTTTGTAGAGTTTTGCATGGCTTTTCCCAAATAAATTTACATGATTATGTAATAATCACTGGCTCAATGATGCATTGCAGAATACATTATTAAATTTTATTTAGATTCTAACCTCTATTTCGACATATTACGAGGTTGAGCAAATATTAAACAGAGATAACCATCGTCCGAAATCAGTATTAATTACAAGACCCTTCACCCTTACTATAAGACTTCACTGCTCCCAACAAAGTTGAAAGCACCACGCAATACTTGGTTACTCCATCCTTCTGCAACTTTACATACTTATTAGCAGTACCATTGTAGGTGCCATCAGATTTAAATTGAAAACTATAGATTTGCCCAGTCACTTCTGGATTTATGGCAGAAGCATCAATAGTAATACCACTTTCAACATTTTGCCATGCCAAAGCATTCCATCCAGCCGTATTTGTAGGTGCGGGCTTAGAAGCAGTTGGATGTTTAACATATTGCCCAACTCCATTGTTAGTTCTAAAACTAACTTGATAGCCAATTTTTCTAGTCTTAGCCGAACTTTGGGCATCTTTGATAGCAGAATAAACCCGACTTTGGGATGTTCTCGCTCTTTGGTTATCTGTAAAGCTGAGCCAACTGGGAGCGGCGATCGCGGATAAAATCCCAACTATCATCACTACAACTAAAACCTCAATTAAGGTATAGCCAGCTTGAATTTTAGGATTTGCAACGAATTTATTAGAAAACTTTGAACGAGTTAATAAGCGAGATAAAAACATATTTTTCATAATCAATTTTTAATATCCCTATTAATCAACACTTAAAATTCCACGCCCAAACACTCTCACATTTGCAGTAGGCAAAAAGCTTTGAAAAACACTATCCGAGACTGGGCGAGAACTTGCATTATCTCTCAGTCTTGCTAAAGCATTACTTCTAATGAACACTCTTGCTGAGACTTTACTAGCATTCACACAGGCATAAAAACTACTCAACCCAATTGGATTAACAGTTTTGCCATTAATGGTGGTCGTACTGTTAAAATCAGGTGGTATTCTCTGAGCAAATACAGTACGAGTTGGAGATGCCAATTCTGTTGCTGTTAAACCAGAACCCACACCCCTATCTGGATTATCACAGTCAACATTGCTAGACGACACTAAAGGAGTAGCTGTGACCGAGAGCGAGCCAAGGGTATTTTTAATAATATTAATATCCACACGGGCACCTGTAGGAGAGTTACCTGGGGTGCCGTCATCTAATGCATTATCATAGGGCGTATCATCCACATAGTCCACAAGTACATCAAAACCGTTTATAGCTATGTTGTAGTTAGCAGTGTCTGCTCTCCATCTATTCATTCTCTCAGACAAAGTCCCTGCTCCAGATAAATCAAATCTTATGAATCCAGGATCGGGTGCCACGGCATAATCTATTCCATTAACTGTAATTCTTTGATTTAGGGCAATTGGACATTTAGTTCCATCAGTTTGGGCAGCTGTTGAAGTATCTTGGCAAGCCCATTTAATTCCATCTCTAATTTCCCAGCGCACAATTCGACTAGCACTAGACCAATTAGTATTACCATCCTTGAGCAAGTAGTAAGCCACTAACGAATATGTATATTTGTTACCTCCAGTGCATGAATTAGCGGCAATTGATGGTTCATCGAGACAGCGTACAGCCCTATCCTTAACTGTCATATTTCCACTCTTGACAAAATCATCTCGGTCATAGCCAATAACTTTCCAAAACACTAAAACAGGAGTACAGTTAGTCGGTTTACATCCATCTCCAGTATTAAAGTTATGGGGTAATTGACTAAATACGTTTTTATCATCAGCACCATTTCTATATAACCCGTCACTATCGTATATGTATATGGCTTCTGTCACATCGTCAGCAATAAAGTTGAGCGCTGACTGCATTTCCTCTTGAGCTTCAGCTTTTGCTTGTTCCGTGCGGTCTCTCTCTAAAATATTAACTAAAAACCCTAAAAGAGTACCCACAATAATTGATGCGATTGTCATAGAAACTAAAAGCTCAAGCAGCGTAAAACCACTTGCACTAATTTGTCTTTTCCTTGCTATCAAAAATCTCTGGATTAAAGCTTTTAACATGGTTTTATTTTAATAATCAGGTCACAATTAGTTTTTAGTAAAATTAGTTTTTAGTAAATAGTCTTAGATGAAATTAATTATGTTTTAGAAAATTCCTACAATACAGCTTGTTGAACAATCAAGGGATACAGTGGGGGTGTGGGGCTTCGCCCCACGCAGGGGTTTCACCCCTGCACCCCGTACTACACAAACCCTCAACAAGCTGTATAATTAATTCCTATTCTTAATATCATTCAATGAGCCACCGGCAGCATATATTTCCACAGTTTCGGCTACTAAGGGATTCCTGCGAGAGCCAATGGAACCAATAAATACACTAGATTGCTCTGTTAGATCGGGTGTAGCCCCCCCTGAAAAAGCATCGGCACGGTAAACCCTCAAAGCCATCTGGAAACCTTGATTTCTGGCAGTAAGAGTCTCAAAATCTATCTCGGTTGGAGTAGTCCTTGGGCAAGGGGTACCTGGAGTGCAAATAGCAATCGGTCTAATTGCCTGAATTACTAAATCCTGTGGGTCATCTACACTAAAGCCGTTACCGTTAGTATCAATCAAAGTCCCAGGATCTCGATTGGGTGCAAATGGATAACCAGTCAGGGAGGGATTAGGTGGAAAGCCAAAATCGGGAGACATAGAGCCAAAGGCAAGGGCAGGAGTAGTAGGGGGAGTAACAGAAAGAGTAGTAAGAAATTTTTGAGGTATGGGTATTACTCCGCCCCTAACGCCATCAATATAAGCCCTTAAAGCTTGAGTAGCTTGATCGACTCGGCGAGCTTGTACTCGAGAGGCAGTAGTCAAGGCCAACATTGGCGCAACCGAAGTAATTAAAATTCCTAACACCACCATAGCCATAACTGACTCAAGCAATGTATAACCAGAGGGTTTAGATTTAAAAGCCAATAGAAGTAATCTAGAGTAGCCTTTTTTGTATTTAGTCATAGTTACTAACCAAGTTTAAAGTCTCATCTCAAATTTAATTATAATTAAGAAATAGATAGATAGTCGTACATTTTTAGTAAAAAGCTTAGTAAAAAGCTTAATTAATAAGCTAGTTATAGTTGAGAGGAGTACAACCTGTGGGGCGATCGCCAACACCCAAAGCAAACGCAGTATAGTTGGCTGGAATTGTACCTAACCTAGCCGCTATATTCGGATTAACGGCTGAACCAGAACTGTTTATTGCCAAGGGATCATCAGGCTGGGCAGCACAAAGTAAAGTCTTAACCCACGGATCGTTAGCATCCACCTCTCTTAAGAACTCATTCGCCCCAGGGATAGCAGATGCAAATCTTTCAGCAAAGCGATCGGCTGATTGGGTTAATAATCCTACATCAAATCCCCAGAGTCGATTAGGGGCAGAATAGTAAGGGATTCTTTGCACTGTTCCTGATTGGTAAACTTTTCTGAAGCCACTCAGGGATTGAGTGGCTGTAGTGTTATTAAGGGGATTAACAAATAAAGTTTGGATATCACTTGTTCTTAAAGCATCTGAGGCATTTCCATAGGGTGCAGTATTAGAAAATGGAGCTGTTCCATAGGAGCTCTTCGTATTTTGAATAAATCCACCTGTAATCTTGAGGTTTTTGCTAGTCCAATTTTCTAGCAAGCGAATAAAGTTATGTAAACCCCCTCCAGTCTCTGCTGTAGTTACCGCAGTATTAGGGTTAACTAAATTAATCCCAAAATTAGACTGGATCGAAGTGGTATAGGCAATTTTAGAGCGAGATGGAACAATACCTGCGACAAAATAAACATTAATTTCACTATCAGTTGCACTCTGCGTCCATTGCGCTGTATCTGCATTAGCGGGTATGGGTGGAACAGCGGCTGCATCACCAGGTGGAAATCCCGTCATACTGTCATTGTTATCAGGATTTGCTGGCTGAGACATAATGAATACTCCTCCTGCGCTCGTGGTGGTGGGGGAATGGATTTGTAAGACTGGCAACACAATTGGTTGATTGGTTGTGGTCATCGCAGCAACGAGGGATCTAGAGTCTATCCCATCCGATAACTCACTGGCTGGATTTGGCGCAGTAGGGGCATTAGCACTAAATGCCCTAAATCCTAAAAAGCGGGTACTCCTCAAGGACACATTAATCGCAGAAGTTGATGGGGCAGTATTTCTAATATTCAAGGTCGTAGCCGTAGTGCGATCGGCAGTTACCGTGGCAGGCATAATACCTAGAAAGTTACCACTTACCACCGTACTGGGTGAGAGGTTAAAAGTAGCACCTGTTCCTCCACCTGAAACAGAGACAGGATTAGACGGGAATATTGAATAAGAGCCTGGCGTTGAAACGCTAACACCTGTAACCGCTCCAGCCCCATTTACCGAGGTTACTGTAAGTTGGGTGGCTGTTGTAGATGATCCACCAATGACATCTAAAACGTTACCTACAGCATATCCTGAACCTCCAGCAGCTATATTGGCTTCATTGAGGGGAATGGAAGTTGTTTGGATGGTAAGAGCTTTGGATGGAGTTGTTAGGTTAGGAGTTAACCTTGGTACAACCCAGAAGACATTATTCGGTTCTACCCCATCTAGCTGCAGCTTAAAGTTATCCAGAAGTAAATCTTGGTTCTCACAGCTGCGGAGTATAAATACAGGCGATGGCTGGTCGGGGTTAGCTTTTAGTCTGATAATACCTGAGAGGGTATTTAGGGTGTTAGGAGTAGCAGGACAAGCTGTTTTCCATGAATCTGATAAATTCAGATTGGTAACAGTTACGGCATTATCAAGTCCAGTTAAATTAATAACATTGACCTTATTGATTTCGTGGGTATTTGCCGCAGTAATAGTAATTGTGCGCGTAATTGGGGACGCTGTGGGATTAACAGCATTGACGGTGGGTGCGGGGCTGACAAAACCTTGACCCTTAAAGGTAGCATCGGCTGGGTTCAAACTAGGGTTCATAAATCTCCCCATGGCAGTGGCGATCGCCGCTCTTGGTGCCGTAGGGCAAGTATTGCCAGTAATATCAGTAGAACCCGAAATTTCAGTGGATTGATAATTTTGAGAGGCCCCATTTACGCCACATACAGCATAGGTAGAGGCGGGTCTAGTCGAACTTGTTCCTGTAGCACTAGCATTATTACTAGGAAAATGCGGATTAAAGGGTATGTTTAGATTAACTAGAGTGGTAGAGGTGCTTCTACATAGTGCATCCACAGAGCCATCAGCAGTATCTATACAAACCGTATCTGGCAATACCAATCTTCCTGGTTGATTGAGGTTGGCTTGATTACTAGCGCTAGAGCTAATTGATGGCCAGCTCTGATTGTAAACCATGAGATTTCTCCCACTATCGTAAGTAGTACGACTAGATATACCTATAGGATCCTGAAGCCCCCTTGTAGTTCGGAACCAAAGCGATCTAGGCTGGTTAACAGGTACAGTCGGACTCATCCCAGGGAGCATAGGAATATCCCCCGCCGTGGTACCTACTGGCTCGTTAGGTTTAAGGGGAACTTGTCTGCCAGCACCAAAGATACTATTGCCACTATATCTGATAGGTGGGGTAGTCGCTGCAGCGCAGTTGTAGGTGCCATCTACAATGGGAAATGGGCAAGAACTAGTGGGATAGTTATTGGCTGCAGATGTGGGATAAGCTGCAGCTAGAGAATTAGATATATTTGGTATTATTACAGCCCCTGGCAAGCCTGAATACCTGAAAGAGAATGTATTTCGTATTAGCCCAAATACGGGAGGAGGTAACATCCCTTTAGCATTAGGATCTATGGGGGCTGAGCAAGTGATTGAGGTACCAGTGGGGACACCAGTGCCATTGCATGACCAAGTCCAGTTGATACCATTACTGCTGACGCCAGTCGGAGTACCTGCGTCGCACAAACCTGCAGTTGGAGCAGAGGCCCTTGGGACGCCATTGGCGGTGCCGCAAGTGCCATTTACCGTACAGGGAAGACTGGGAGCGACAGGGGCAAGGGCAGAAGGCGGAATAGGTCTATCGTCACCTACTGCCGCAGAAACAGCAGGGACAGGACTGGTGACTGGACATATAGGATTACTATTTCCTGATTCGCCAGCTGGCGTTGCAGCAGTACCAGGTAATACCTGAATTCTGCCAGTACGAATGAGAGCTGTACCAGCTGTGGCATTAACAAGCGTGGAAAGTTGGATTTGAAATTGCTCCTCTAGTTCTTTTAAGTTATCCCTTGTAACCAAGGCAACTACATTACAAGTATTAAATGCTGGAGCAGAGGGGAGAAATACCACACTGGTAATTGGTGTTCCCTGAAGAATCGGAGTACCTGATGCATCTCGACAGCTAGTTGAGTCTGCAACAAATACCCGATCTAAAACATCTACAAGAGCGGCATTAGCAGTGGCTGGAGGAGTACTAGGATCAAGATTGATACCACCATAATCTCCATTAGTAACAAGGCCATTATAATCATTAATTGAAAATCCGGGAAGTCCTACCCTTGCGTTTGTGTTACTTCCACCATTAGCAGCAATACTAATATTGGCAGTTACGTTACCCGCAGCAGTTCCAAGATTATTAACCCTTACTGTGAAAGGAAACCTAGAGTATGGTAAGGAGCTATTTCCTCCTGCTCCTGTTGTTTGGGTAGCATAGTTTGACGCATCAATAGCGGGGGCAAAGACAGTGTCTATGTTATTAAGGAATTTACCTTCAACTTGATTGGAATCACTAACAATTTCGATGGTGGTGGTAGCTGTAGGGGGACATGGAACATCCCCATAGGTTCTACTATTGGCTGTATTGTAAGGAACAGCCAAGTTGCCTAAGGGCTGAGGATAGGTAAAACCACCAGATAGCCCAGGAGCGGTATTTCCATTCGTAACCCCAATGGGGATCGGCCATACTGGGTTGTTGCCTGGACAAGTCCCTGCCATTACTAGTGCCTGATTTCCATCGGCATAGATATCGTCATAGCGCAGGAACGATACCCGACGGGGAAATCTATCATCGATGGGATCAATATAACGAGGAGCATTTACGGGGGTAAGTAGGCTTCCAGTTCGATCTGGGAGAGCTGTGGTACCTGCCCTAGCTTTAACCCAATCGTTAAGTCCACAGTTTTCGACGGGGAACTTACGACAAATCTCCATATTATATTCCCCAAAAGCCAATCGCCGTTGAATCGGGGTAACCCCATTGGCATTGTAGGAAGTACGTCTTTCATTTGCTCCGTAGGCGGTATTATTGGCAGGGAAGAGGTTCGATCTATCTGTAAAACTTGTGGAAGTAGCAGGAGGCAACCAATTGGCACTGGTAACAAAGTTATTGTTGTAGTAGCCAATCCGCCGCCGTTGAATTACATAGGGACTATCTTTGGCTTTCTGGGTATTGGAGTTAAGGGAAGACTGCCAGTTAATACTAGTAGAAGTATTAGCATTATTTCTAATGTCATAGTCACCATCGGAACGGAAGCCATCCACAAAGGCAGCGGATAGGGTTGTTGGCGAGTCGGCAATAATCGTAGCTTGCCTCCATTCATCTCCAGCACCATTACATTTGACGTTTTGCTTGGGGCGACAGGCAAAGTTCCCATTTAATTCACTTGTCTTCCGATCGTAGAAATTACTCCAATCAGCTTTAAGTACCCCAGAAGTAGTTACATTAGTACCTGTGCCAAATTCTTGCTGAGTATGGAGGTTAAACCCAGATTTAGTTGGATCAGCTAATGTTGTCGCATTGGTTGGATCTCTTTGGGCTTTAACATACACAGGCAGATTAGAAACTAGAATTAAGCCCTTTTCACCCTTAGTTGCCTCACTAAAGGCGTAGCTAGGGTCAGCATAATTAACTTCAGATAAGGGAACTAAACCATCCGCATTACCAAGATTTGCGGTAACTAGGGTGCTGCGCCATAGTCTGACCCCATTGATTAAGCGAATACCATTGGGGCGGCGGGTAGGATCGAGTCTGGAGTCAGAAGCACTAAGTAAGTTGCGCTTATTTGTTTCGGTAGAAGTAGGATTGCCTAAGGCTGGATTGGGATCATCAATATCAAAGTAACTTTGATCTCTGAGGGCATCATCTCGACTGGCATAGATTAGACCACTATAGGGTAGTAAAAAATCAGTGGTAACACCTGTATTAATAGAACCAGTGGCAGTAGAGCCACGCAAACGATCCATATCTATATCTGTAACCCTAATTTCTAATGGTTGCCGCTGTTCGATTTCTAGATCGTATATGTCGGCTCGATTTTTAGATATCGCCGCTCCACCGAGAGCTGCATCCGCTCCATTGGCTGCTTCGGTTAGGGTTTCATTACGGTTAAGGGCTTTGACTTCACGTCCATCGAGGAAGGCTGCTTCTCTAAAGGAACCATGGGGAATTGTAACGCCATGCAAAACTGGAGGAGTCCCAGTTTTAACTACAAGAGTACCATCCATGATCTGGAGGGCACAGATATTGGAATCTAGGGTTGATTGTTGGGGGAGGGTAAGTGCGGCCTTGGCGGCATCACCACCACCGATGTTACGAACTTGGATGAGGGCATCACGCAATGGCTCATTGACAAATCTGCCATTGGGGTAGATTAGATTGGCTTGGTAGGCTAGGCGATCGCCCAGATTAACATCACTATCATAAGGATTTTGAGCACCTGAGGCAAAGGCAAAAATACCTGTAGTGGGGTTATATCCTCCAGGTACTTCGATACTAGCTGCAGTTTTGTCGACGACATAAACAATGCCATTATTCGATCTACCGTTTGGATCTGGATTCCATGGGGCGGGATTACCTGCGATCGGGGCATTTTTTGCAGTTGTGGGAGTAGAAGGATCGTAGTAGCTACTTACACAGGCTACAGGTTTTTGATAGCCATCATCAGTTAATACGGCAGGATCGTAAGCACTGTACTTATAGTGATAAATGGCAGTTGCCCGCATTTGTAAATCCCCTTTTCGGGTTTCAGGGTCAATGTCATCACCAGTTCCATAGATATTATCAGGTCCAGGTAATCCGCTATGTTGAGTCATAGGCATGGAATCTGGCCAAACTACAAATTGATTAGCATCGTTTGGAGTAAGGGCTGTATTTTTAGGCGGATTGAATAGTCCTGTATTTAAGAGAGTTCCTGATGGTAGTTGGGTAACATTATTTACTACAGGTGCCCCTGACTCATCAATATCGGTTGTGGCTGGATTGTCGGCGACACCACTAATATAGCGAGGTAAAAATGTACTCGCAGATTGGCGGCTAAAAATACCAGCATTGGTAAGCACCCGAAGTCCACCTGTGGTGGGAGTAGCAGTTGGCTCAATAGTTGCTGGAGTTCCATTGCTAGCAGGGTCATCTGCAGCAGATAGTTCCCAGAAACCACCGCGGTCTGATACCCCAAGTGAGTCTAAGGTTGCAGCTTGGGTTTTACGAACCCGTTCGTTTGTGTCCGCGTCGATCTCGCTTGGAGCCTTTTTCGGATCGTTATACTTAATTATGCCTGTGGTGGTAGTGAAGAAGTTATCTTCGGTATTACCAACAAAAGTTTTACCACTAGCTATGTCCTTTACCCATTTAGCAGGGAGGTTATTTCCTACTAAAAGGCGATCGCCCAGAAATACCTCTTTTGTATCTTTTTGTTTGATTGGGTCGGTGGTAGCATTACGTACCAATGCGGGTGAAATAGTATTAATTTTCAAGCTATTAGTAGAGGTTCCCGCTAACAATCCTCTACCATTCAATGCAGAATTGTAGGCAGCAATGGATGAAGTAAAATCACCAGTATTACTATCAAGGGGAATCATCCAATCGAGAGGTGGTGAAAGTTCAAAGGTATCTGTACCAGAAATACCAATGGGGTTAGGCGGTTCATTAAATAGGGTTGAGAGGAATGTTCCTGTAGAACCATGGGTGGCATAATAGGATCCAAAAATTTGGGTATCTGTGGCATTAGAAGGCACTTCAATAAAGGGAACTTTACGAGTTCTTTCCCCAAAGTAAACCTCAAAGGATTTGCGTCTAGCAAGATCGAAACTGACTGTTCCAGATAAACCCTCATCATTAATGCGCTTGACAATATCTTGTTTTACGGATTTGGGGTCAGGTGAATTAATATTGGCAATGGTTATAGGTGTTGGGTTTGTACTTATTGTCTGCGGTCCGAGAGCTATGGCGGCTTCTACTAAGGCAGTAATACGTTTACTATAGGCAAATTCATTGAAAGCTACATCTTGCCCAACATTGGTTACAGTTTGATTACTATCACTTATATATTTGACTGCATCTGTTGTTGTGAGGGGGTTTATGCCTTTGCCCTTAAACAGATGAACAGGAACATCATTGCCAGGGGATAAAGTGGTATCGGCGGTAATCGCATCACCTTCAACTACATTACCAGCGACTATGATTTTGCTATTCTCTTCGGTGAAGTAACAAGAATCTGGACTACTAACTTGGTAAAATGTAACAGGGTTGTCACTATTAAAAGCACCGACCATCAAATTCCCACTTGAATAAATTCTGCCGTTAATTCGAAACCTAACAGGACGTGCTAGCTCTATATCGCCTTCAAACCAGACGGCGTTGTTATTTCGAGGAAGTCTGGCTCGATCCTGTTGCAACTCTAAACCACTAAAGGAACGATTGCCAGAATAGGATTCATATTTGCTAAGTTCGGTTGTAGGTATGGGGGTTAAATCTGTAATTGGAGCAGTAATTGCATAGACAAAGAAACTTTTTTTCAGCTTAGTTCCTGCATCTATCCATCCTTCATTGGTGGCTACGTTGGCAGTTGCAGCACCTACACAGGTATCGCTGAGTACGCTTTCATCTAGAGGTAAAGCCCTTGCTTCGATGGGGGCAATTTGTCTTTTGGTAATGGAATTGGAGGCGCTATATGCGGGACGAGTCCTAAAAAGAATACTATAAAGTCCAATAGAGTCGAACTTACCATTGTTGTCTGTATCTATAGGGAATTTCCATGCCGTACTTACGTATTCTCTATTGGCGAGGGTGGCATTGGTGTAATTAACCAATCCGTCTGCGGCGACTGCTGAAGGTAGTTTGTTAGCACCAGTGTCGACTGTTAAAAAATCACTGACAAGTTGGAGACGAGTCTCATCAGAAAAAGTATATCTACCACCATCAAGGGTGATCACTTCCTCAAGTTTACTTTCGGGTGGAGTTGTTCGAGGAAGTTTATCGCTGTTAATTAGGTCTTCAATTTTTGCTCTGGCTCGATCTAGTGCGGGCTTAGCACTATTTGCAAATGTTTGCTCAACTCGGGCATTGGAGGCACTTCTAGCTCGATCTGAGGATCTGGCTACCATGGTTACTACGAGTAGAGTAACTACAACAGTAACAAGGGTGACGGTGGGGAGTACAAAGCCTGCTTGGGAGGAACGGCTTTGATTTTGGAGCATACGGACGGTGCGGCGACTGATCCGAAAAGGGCTGCCGATCTTTATGAGTAACTTTCTAATTTTGGCAATTAGGTTGGCAAAGAACTGATTTACTCTTCTGCTTTGGTTAGACATAACTTACCCTTATCTTGACCCTATAACTTGATGTGTAACTTGATGTGTGTTTGTAAAGCCCGCCAATTTCGGTTTTACTCTACCACCAAATATTACCCAACCAGTTATTTAAAGTTAACATCTTAATTCCATGGGATTGGAATTACTATAAGGTGAGTTCGGGTTAAGGATTACCGCCTAAAGTAAGTCAAATTTTTCTTATTAGAAAGTCCAAAGGGATCGCCTCGGACGTTTTGCAACTGAAAAGTAAATTTTACTTTCACGTTAATAGTTCCCAAAGGCTGGTAATTGTAGACATAAACTCAGACTTAGATGCATAATAACAGGACCTCCCATACTAACCGAGGCTGCACATAGCTTTTGAGTTGCTGTTTTGCAGATTCAAAGGACTGCATGGTTTTGATATTTGGCACCTGATTTTGCCCATGCGATCGCCACAGATGATTTTGCAAATAACTAAGTAACCAAATTTGGGTTTCTAGTTCTAGCTCTTTAGAAATATTTTTTGCCAAACTTAAGGCTTGTTGGGGAGTATTGGGTAGATTTTGAGCTTCAGTTAGAATTTGAGGTGGAATAGTTTGGAGTTGCTCGAAATTGGCGATCGCCTGACCAGGGGAACCTTGAGCTAAGTCAATAATTTCGGGCGAAATCTCAGCTATCTCTAAGTTTTGTTCCTGATTCATTAAGTTACGAACAGACAGAACTGCTTTTAGTTCATCATTAGTTAAGGTATAAAAAGGAATGCGCTGGCACCGAGATACTAAAGTTGGTAATAGAGAGCCAACATTGGGGGCAATTAAAATAATCGTAGCTTTACCAGGCTCTTCTAAGGTTTTGAGTAATCCATTAGCTGCGGCTTCGGGCATGGTTTGGGCTTCTTCAATAACTACTAGCGATCGCTTACTTTCCAAGGGGGGCTGACTCAAAAACTGTCCGATGGCTCGAATTTGTTCTAAGCGGATTTGAGGCGCAGAGCGTTTTTTTAAGCCTATAGCTTCGGCAGCCGTGAGGAGTTTGCCCTTATCTAGATAGGTCGGCTCTACCCACATTAAGTCGGGATGGTTCCTAGCTTGCACCCGAAGGGATGATTTGGGATCGTTAATTACCGCCTCGGCAAAGGCTAAAGCCGTTAGTTTGCGTCCAATCCCTTCTATGCCTGTAAACAAATAGGCTGGGGCAATGCGATCGTGTTTAATTGCTGACTTTAATAAAGCGATCGCCGTAGTTTGTCCAATAATCCGATTAAAAGCATTCATACAAATAATATTTACAAATTAGCCAGTTAAACACTTAAGTCTTTTTTACAGATACTTATTAACTGGGCAGCACCATAACTATACTGATACCTCAGCTAGTCACTGTGGTTGAGCTAAAATTCTTTCAACTTTTACTCGGGTTCTTTCAACATCATAGGCAACCATCAAAATTTTAATGTTATTAACTAGCAATTGCTCCAAACTAGAGGCGATTAAACCTTGTAGGAACTGCTTCTTTCTACGGCTCGCTGTAAGGGTTTATCTCTAGCATTTTTAGCGATCGAATCCCAGTTAGTATTCTCTAGGACAACATCCAATACATCAGACAAATTACAACGTTGCTCAAAGGCTATGCGTCTCAAAATATCATGATGTTCTGGGAGAACGTATACAGGCTTTCTCTGTGTTTGCGACATTTTTAAGGTTGGAGTAAATTATTCTTCTCATTATACCTTAGCTATGTATATAATTTGACAATTGGCTAATTAGCTGATTTAATTAAGTAATGAAATTAAAATCCTCTCTAAAGGTATCTAAAATCTAATGAGCAAATCAGTTATAGCTCTATTCTCAGGCTGTGGAGGTTTAGATTTGGGCTTTCGCCAAGCGGGTTTTAATGTCACATGGGCGAATGAATATGACAAAGATATTTGGAAAACCTACGAAAGCAATCATGTCGATACAGTGCTTGATCGGCGAGATATACGCAAAATTTCTTCAGAAGAGATTCCTGATTGTCTGGGAATTATTGGCGGTCCACCTTGTCAAAGTTGGAGCGAAGGAGGTACACAAAGAGGTATTGATGATGCTCGTGGTCAGTTATTCCTAGACTATATTCGTATTCTCAGAGATAAACAGCCTCGATTCTTTTTAGCTGAAAATGTATCAGGAATGATGCATAAAAAACATCAGCAAGCTTTTGGGAATATCGTTGCATCTCTTGAGGAGTCTGGATATGTAGTTTCTTTTGCATTGTTGAATGCTAAAAATTACAATGTTCCCCAAGAAAGAAAACGTGTAATTTTTATTGGCTTCCACATTGACCTAAATAAACGCTTTGATTTTAATTTAGTCCAGAAATCGCTACATATTTCTACTTTAAAAGATGCAATTTGGGATTTGAGGGAATCAGCAATTCCTGCTTTGCCAACTTGTAAGACAAATGGTGAAAATTGCTTGATTAGTAATCATGAATATATGACTGGTGGATTTTCAAGTATATATATGTCTCGTAACCGAGTGCATAATTGGGATGAGCCATCATTCACAATTCAAGCAGGAGGTCGTCACGCGCCGATCCATCCCCAAGCTAATAAAATGATTTGGGTTGGTAAAGATGAATGGATGTTTGATCCTAATTCACTCAATCCTTATAGAAGATTGTCCGTTAGAGAATGCGCTAGAGTTCAGACTTTTCCTGATGATTTTAATTTCCATTATAAGAACTTGGCTAATGGATACAAGATGATTGGTAATGCTGTACCTGTAAACCTTGGCTACACCTTAGCTAAAGCTATCAAATTACAACTTATTGAACCAGAGAATATTACAAAAACTCAAAATTCCAATCAACTAAGTCTCACTCTCTGAGTAGAATTGCCATTTTCTTGTTGGATTAGGTCTTAGCGGTATGCGAATTTTATAATCAGCTTGCAAGGTGTCGAGGATATGGTTGTGATTAAGTCCGTTAGGAAAAACTTCGGTAAACTTACCTAGTTTTATTAAATCCTTGATATTTGTTATATCTGTAATCTCTGATAGAGGCTGATTAGGTTGAAACTTTGTGTATACGTTTTTCCCTCTATTGCTAGCTTCTGTAAACGGACTAATTGGTCGAAAAATCACCCTGATATCTTCGCCAAGCTCCTGTATTTTTTCAAGATTAATTGGTGCAAGCATCTCTAAGATGTCCTCAATTGACTTAGGATGATCATCGGAAACATATAGACAATTTGAGGCATTATCATCATCGCCAACGCCACAAACGATCTTTTTTAGATCTTCGAGATCGTCAAAAATATCTAAAAATGGAATAAATGTGTCGCCAGTTCTCTCTCCAAAGCATACACTTACACCAACAAACAGACTATTAGTTTTATTAGCCCATTCATTTGCCCATAGAGATGTTTTCGTAGTCAACTTATCGAATACTTTACGTCCAAATTCACTTATAAATCTTTCGTGTCCGTACCAATTACCAAAATAACCAGCATTGCTCAGTTTTGCGGAAATTTTGAGTGGCTGGGATTTATTGAATTTTATCAGGACATCTGTTTTATTATTTGAACTGTTATCCCCAACTTTTGTCGATTCAGTAATTTCATCTTCTGGTAGTATTCCAATTCTTTGCATCCATTCAGGTATGTTTTGAGGTAAGCAAGTACCAACTTTTGCAGCCTTTGCGATCGCTTTCTCTAAATCCTGAGATGCTTTTGACATGATAAAGTTTTCTGAAGTTTTAATATTTGACAATACTAGCGTTGTTAAGGCTATTATTTTTAGACTAAACATTCTAGATCATTACCAAATAAAGTATTGCCAGACTACATGAGATCGATGACCTGCAGGATACTTCAGAATTTTTGGTAAGTAGGCGATCGCTATAGTTTGTCCAATTAATCCGATTTAAAGCCATATAATTTCCGACTACAGCAATTTTTACTCTAACCTGTATTCAGTAAAGCAACTCTATATCCTTGGCAACGATATCCTTGGCAACGATAAAATTGGTATATCACTAAAAATATTACTAAACTATGCAAGCTGAATATGCTCAACGTCGCCAACGTTTAATGGCAAAAATTGGTTCTGGGGTCGCCATCTTTTGCAGTGCGCCGCCTGCTGTGAACCATGCTGATGTTGAGTATAACTATCGCCAAGACAGTGACTTTTATTATCTTACAGGTTTTGCCGAACCTGATGCGATCGCCGTATTTGTGCCAAACCATGAAGAACATAAGTTCATTTTATTTGTGCGTCCCCGCAATCCAGCCATGGAAGTGTGGACAGGCTACAGAGCAGGTGTAGAAGGAGCCAAGGAGCTGTATGGGGCTGATATTGCCTATGATATTGCCGAGCTAGATCAAAAATTAGATCAATATTTGGCAAAATCCGATCCGCTTTACTATTCCTTTGGGCGAGATCAGGAACTTAACCTTAAAATTATTCAGCATTTTCAAAAATTATTATTTAGTTATGCTAAACGGGGAACTGGCCCCACAGCGATCGCCAATGCCACATTACTGCTATCCCATCTCAGACTACGCAAGAGTGCTTGGGAACTGGAAAAAATGCGTAAGGCTATAGAAATTTCCGTAGAGGCCCATAATCAAGCCTTTCAAATGACCCACGCAGGGATTTTTGAGCACGAAATTCAGGCCCAAATGGAATATCATTTCCGCAAATCAGGGTCAATGGGAGTTGCCTATCCTTCGATTGTGGCTTCGGGGGCTAATTCCTGTATTCTGCACTATGTGGATAACAATGCCCAAATGCAGGATGGAGATCTGTTATTAATTGATGCTGGCTGCTGTTACGACTATTACAACGCTGATATAACTCGAACCTTTCCTGTTAGTGGGAAATTTAGCCCAGAGCAGAAAATTATCTATGAATTAGTTTTAGCAGCGCAATTAGCAGCGATCGCAGAGGTTAAGCCCAATCATGCCTACAATCATACCTACGATGTTGCCGTGAAGATCATTACCCAAGGACTTCTAGATTTGGGTATATTAAATGGGGAATTAGATAAACTGATAGAAGAAAAAAAATATAAACCATTCTTTATGCATGGAATTGGTCACTGGTTGGGGATGGATGTCCATGATGTCGGAGCCTATAAGTCTGGAGAGACTTGGCTAAACATGGAGCAGGATATGATTATCACCATGGAACCAGGTATTTACATCGCCCCAGATGCTAAACCCGAAGAAGGACAGCCCGAAATTAGCGATCGCTGGAAAGGCATTGGTATTCGGATTGAAGATGATGTTTTAGTTACAGCCACAGGCAACGAAGTCCTCACACGAGCAGTTCCTAAATCAATAGCAGCAATGGAAAGATGAAAGCTCCCCTCCCCTCAAATGAATCCCAGAGATTAAAAGCCCTAGAACGCTATAAAATTCTTGATACCGAAATCGAGGATGCATATTGCAGTTTTCATAAAAAAGGGGACGAGATATAATGGGATAGACATTAAAAAAATACATATGGCAAGAGCATATTCAGAAGATTTACGGATACGAATAGTTAAAGCATATG
>VYKS01000088.1_pt1 | contig 60776 bp, 51 predicted proteins | sample 5114511 | NCBI WGS metagenome assembly VYKS01 (sample SAMN12291795, study PRJNA351875) | freshwater metagenome | isolation source: freshwater lake | place: USA: Michigan, Gull Lake | collected 2011-07-05 | reverse complement strand
GCGCCGGCCGTTGCCCGCGACGGCGTAGTGGGGCCGCACGAGCGCTTCCAGCGCGGCCCACGGCGTCACGGCGTCCATTTCCTGTAGAAACTGCTCGCGCCGGGTGGTCTTTCGTTTGCTGTCGTACGCCACGCTCGCCAACGTCCGCTGCTCGCTCACCCGGACTCTCACTCGTCGAAGAAAGTCATCCCCGCGCCTCGCGCCACGATAACAAATCGCCGGCGAAAGTGCACGACTTAATCAGAGTTTCCCTAAGTCCAAATGCGAGTCAGTACCCCCCTGCGCGTTCACAACATCACCGCACACCTCGCTTGGGAAACGATCGGATACTACTCAACGTCAACAGCGCCACCTAAAAACGGAGCGGTACGCTTGCGGACGCATACTGAACGCAAGGGCACCTCGCCCGCGACAACAATCCTGAAAGTAGGACGCAACGGCACACCATAGCAACTTGCGTGTCAACCAGCTCCGCGTTATTAGTCGACTAGAAAGTCTTGAGAGTGAATCTCGGACCGACGCGTACAGACATCCGAGGAGCGTACCAAGCTTGCGAAGAACAGGTCAGCCACCGTCAAAAACGCCCCACGCCTGCGCAGGTCGCTAACGGATAGGTCCGTGTATCGCAGGATCAGCTTTCTGAGTGCGTCGGGTGATGAGAACCCGAGTAGTTCTGCCACACTCTTTAGCGAACGCCCTTTATCGTCGAGGTAGAATCCCGCAATCAGGAGCCTTGCCCAGCCCACTATAGTCTGTGGGTTCGGAATAGAATGACGAGCGCAGTACTTCCTTAGGCCACGGTCGCTCATTCTCAGCGATTCAGCCAATGTCGTTGCTGCCACGGGAGAGTACGCCTGACGAAGCGCGCTACGAAAAATCATCTCAAGTGAGATGGGCAGGGCCACTCTGACTTGAACCCATACTTGCGCAAGTGTGATTTGCTCATGAGCCCGGCGCAGCGCGGCGACGATACGATCAGGAAGATCAGGAGCCGCCGTGATGAGTTCGGTGGCAGCAAACCTTCCAAGTCTCCAGGCAGCCTGATACGCCGACTCACCAGCAGACGCAATGACGAGAATTGGAACTCGTGGATACAGCTGACGAACTTGAACAAGATCGTCGACCACCAATGACCTCCCATCATCTGGCAATGGTGCGAGCATACACGCCTCGCGCTCACATGACAAAATCGCGCGCACATCGTCGAGGTCGCGAATATGCTCTACGCGAACCGACCTCGGAAGCGCGCTCAGGGAGCGTGAGAGAAGCGACTGCGGCATCGGCCAACACACTACGCACGCGGGCAGGGAAGGAACACGCGACGGCAGAGACCTCGAGACCATTGGCTGAGTACCGTACGATTGTTGATTGTATGCACGCTTAACAGAAGGCAGACACTCAACCACGCTGACATGACAACAATCAGGGTCATCAGCGAGTTGGCTCCCAGATTATCAATTGCTTCTTCGGCGCTCTGTTAATGTCGCCAAGACTTCAGGAATACCGGAAGATCAGTCATCTCGACTGACAATACTATCGCCAAATACTTTACCTGGGTACCAATCTTCCGCGTTTCCAGACCGAAGCACCTGGGCGCTAGGTTCAACGGGCAGCGCGCCACCGGACATGACACCAAATCGCGAGCGCTTTGCGAGACCTCCGAGAAGAGCGCCGAGAGCACCGCCCATTAAGGCATAAAAGAAGACGTATGCAAGAAAGCCCGAGAGCGGAGAACCAAGAGCGCCAACGCCGCGCATGAAGAAGAGCATGGCGACAGCAACGGCAATACCGGCGAAGACACCATCTACGGCGACTCCGCGAATACTTACTACTACGGGACGAAATTTGGCGCGCCTCGCGAAACGCGCAGAAAACAGCAAGCCGGTTGCGCCTCCGATGACGGCGAACGTGCTGAGACCGGCGAACAGGTCAGGCGCGGCGGGTGCCAGCGGATCGAAGAACTTTTGGAATAGCCGTGTCATGGGGAGCGATACCACAAAGCCAGCAGCAAACAAAAGGGCCATCGAAGCTGCGGCACGCACCTTTTTCATTCCTGTAGCCTCCCCAGAATCACCGAAAACGATTAACGAAGGACTGAATGCCCTCTCGCTTGCCAGCGGTATTATAGGCTCAAGCCCCCTACAGGATCCAGCGACGGCCACAAGAAGGGCCGCTGGCGTCCGCATCGTTCCGTTCACGACTCTTGTCAGAGGCAGACGAAACCTTAGGTTATGTCAACATTGAGTAAGACCGTTCTGCAGTGAGCGCGCGCTGACCTACTAAATGTGCCTGCGTTACCATGGCGTCGGAAACGCGCGCTACCTGCAGAGTACTCCCATGAGTGAGGACGCCAATGCAGAAAGGCGCGTTAATCAGCGCAACGCTCGCGGTACTACTGGTTTCGCAGGCAGTCTACTTAGGTGACCGGGCGCTCACACGGCGTAAGGACACTGAAGAGCGCAATCGACTCGAGGCCGAACGAGTTCGAATGCTTTCGGCAATTGACACAGGGCATGTGCGATGGGTTCATCTGCAGGGAGGTGACAGTATCTCATTGGCAGAGTTACGCGGAACGGATTCGCGTGTCGCATTTTTGGCTTTCTCCGACCACTGCCAATGGTGTGACTCAGTCGCGACTATTTGGCGTGACAGCGTCAAGCAGACACCGGGAGTCGCGCTAGTATACGTGACAAGCAATACTCCCGTGGCCGCCCGATCCTACATGGCGACGAAGGGTTGGGATGGGCGAGTACTTTCGCTCGACACACTCAGGACAACACCTGCAGAGCGTGCCCTGATTGCGCGGACTCCTTGGGTCACTGTCATCGATCGCTCGGAACGGCGAGGTCAGAATTTTCACGGTGGTGAACTTCCACGTTTCCTGGAGCAAAACCGGTGAACACCTCGCGATCCGTCAGTGTTTTTGGGGCGCTAGCCTTTGGTTGTGCAATCGGCTGTACCTCGCCGTCAGATAGGGTCGCCGCCGAACCGAAAGCTGAACTACTAGAGGAGCAAAGCACTCCAACTGTTTTGCCCGTCAGTTTTGAAAGGATCGTACCTGGACTCGGTTCGGTCATCGACGTTCAAGTTAGTGAGATGGATAGCAGCCGACGTATCTGGCTTCTGACGAACTCTGCCAAGCCAATCACCCTTCTCGATGAGAGAACCGACAGCGTTCTCCAAATTGGTCGTCGGGGGCAAGGGCCGGGGGATACTCGCTTCGCTTGGATCTTCGCATCTACATCAAGCAATCCAAGTGAAGCTCCCGATCTGTTCGATATTGGCGGTCGCAAGGTGGTTCACTACACCGTCGACGGCAGAGCGACGGAAAACGTGTTGCGCTTCCTAGGGCCATCTAGCGTAATGGATTCCTTCCGTGAATCATCGTACGGACTTCCCCGTCGCATGATGGCGATGCGAAGCGGCTGGATCTGGAACGAATTCAGCGGCTTCGTCTCATCAGGAAAGGACTTGTGGCCTCTTTCACTTCTTCGGGCCGATTTCTCGGGTCACGTGGATACGATTTATCACCGTACTGCGCCTGTTGAACTCACACTGAAGCCTGAGCAGCAGTTCTTTATTCCTGTGCCGCTTGTTTCGCGCTGCAACGATAGTCTATTCGTTGTTTACCTTAATGAGCCGGACACACTTTTCTGGCTTGACGATTCGGGACGGCAGCTGGAGGGTCTGTCCCGAGTCTAGTTGAAAGTTGGATGGGTGCCTCAGGGTTGCTGCTCAGGCGGCAGCGGGGGGTGACGAGAGTTTGCCACGCAGCGCGGCTTGGAGCAAGCCGAGGTGTTGGTGACCCTTCACCTTGCGGAACTGCTTCTCGATCTCGAGCAGCGTGGCCGCACACCAGCGTTGTTTCTGGTCACTCGTCCGCCAGCGCGTGATACGACGGGTCTTCGCTTCGACACGGGCCATGACACTCTCGATCAGGTTCGTGGTCTTGAAGCTGATGCCGAGTTTCATGAAGACCTCCAGGCGATGCAGGGTGAGCGTTTCTTCCAGGCCCTCCTCGAGACTCCGGGCCGCGGACGCGTTGTGCTGCTCGAGTTCCCTGCCGAGCTGCCGCAGGGCGCGCTGGGCCTCGCTGTAGGTGGCCTTGGCGTATGCCGCCTGCAGCTTCCGGCGCCACAGCCCCTGCTGGGTCTTGGGCAGGTAGCTCACGACGTTCTCGCGCTTGTGCCACTGGCAGCGCTGGATCGGGACGGTCTCCCCGAATACGTCGCGCACGGCCGCGCTCAGGCCCTTGGCGCCGTCGAGGACGACCAGCAGCCCGGCGGGCGTCTGGAAGCCGCGCTCGACCAGCTCCCGCAGGAACGCCGCGCACACGCGCTTGTTCTCGGTGGCGGTCTGCACGAGGCCCAGGATGCGCTTCTCCCCCGTCGTCGTGACGCCGAGCGCGATGACCACCTGATCGTCGGCAAACGACTTCCCGTCGAGCAGCAACACCAGCCACTCGGCGTCATCGTGGCGGCGTTCATGGAGCGTTTGCAAGGCCTTGGCGCTGGCCCGCACGAAGCGCCGCGAGACGCTCGACTTCGTGAGGCCAAAGGCCTCGGGCACGGCTTCCGCGGCCGCCTCGTAGTCCCGGCACGACAGCCCGCCGAGGACCCGCCGGAACAGGCCGACATCCTGGCCGCGGGGCGTCTGCAATTGGGCGTAGGTGGGCAACGGGACCTCGGTGTTCGTGGCCCTATTGCGCACCCGCGGGACCTGGATGGGGACCTTCTGATCGGCGAGAAACACCGAGCCCGCTTGCGAGCCCCAGCGGGCGATGGCGGGGCGGCCATCGGCGTGCGCGTAGCGCGGCCCGGCGAGGGCGAGCACCTCCTGCTGCAAGGCGTCTTCCACCGCCTGCAGGCCCAACGGGATGAGCGCTTGAATCATGGACAGCGCCAGACTGTTAGCCTCGACGGGCACCGGCTCCGCGCTGGAGGGGGGCGTCGACGACTGGTGGACGGGCGACTTCGTTCGTACTCTTGGCATGGGGGGTGTCTCCTATTGCGGCGTGAATCCTGGCAGGGACCAACGCTTCAGTATGGAGGCACCACCCAACTTTCAACTAGACTCGGGACAGACCCGCAGCTGGATGCAGCGGCTACTGGACTTGATCGGACAGCTGTCAAATTGCCAAATCGGCTTGCCTACATTCGGGAGCGGGCCGAGTTTGAGAACAGGCGCAGTTTGAAGCCAATGTCAACCGCACAGTTAGACGCATATGTGCGTAGTGCGGCTGGCAGAAGCGAGTCGGTATTCGCAAAAAACGCACTGCGCGCTTCAAGTATTCTCTGCAATGCAGAGGGAACTGTACTGCTCGTGCCATTCACCCAGCGTGACGACGCGGATACCGCAACCCGTGGGGTGCTTAGCATGAATCGACAGGGGGGTCGCGAGCAACTGTGGCTACCTGCCGGTTTTGAACCCTTCGCTTTGACCCCCGGTAGCCTCTGGGGAGTCGATGATCGCGATGCGGCTGGAGCGAGGGTTGTCGGTCTTAAAATGCCGCACCGCAACTAACCATTACGGGAGGATCTGATGCGAAGGAATCGGAAAAGGCTCGGCCTTGTCATTGGGAACGTTGCACTTGCCAGCATGCTCTCATTCTCTGATGGCCGAGCCGAGGAGCCAAGTGCAAGTGGCTGCTGCCGGCTCGACGTAGCGGGCGCCCATCACTGAGGCGCCAGCACGTTCTGTTGTTTCCCGACTGAACCGTCTTGCACGAGCAGCAACGGGTGCGCGGGCAAAGAACCGGAACTTCCTCATAAAAGAGATCACAGAGATGAAACGCATTATTGCACTATTCGGACTAAATCTGGTCATCGCTGCTTGTATCGGTGTCCACGAGGCCCAGGCTAGCTGGTCATTCCCCATTGTGTTCGATTGCTGCAAGGTAGATACCGAACGCCACGGTTTCTGCTGTGACAACTGCTGCATTCTTCCACATAACTGTACTGGCAACGGTCAATGCCTCGGGCCGGTGCTAATGGCGACCTGATGTACGTACGTGGGGCGGTCAACCAGGCCGCCTCACTTTCCTCTTGATTTGCCTACAATCTCGATCCGGCAGTCGCGAGGGATGTGTAATGAGCGAACCTTAAGTTTGACCGTTGATACGCCGCTAATGGAAGGTCAGCCGGTGGCGGTGGCCGGGTTCGTATTCTGCCGTCCGCGGCCCGGCAGCAACACGTGGTGAATGTGCGCGCCAAACAGTTCAAGGCGCTCGAACTCGGAGGTGGTGAGCAGCACCACAAGGGACACAACTACCGCTGACGTTACGACCGACGCGCGTCGTTACGCTCTGGCGCCGCGGCGATGAGCTCATGCACGGCGCGCACGAGTTCATATTCGGAGAACGGGGCTTCGAGTGCGGCCCACATACGCGTGCCAGCACCAGCATTCGCACTCATCAACCCGTCACCGGGTGCCAACATGAGCGTGGGCACGCCGGGCCATTGCCACACGGGCGTCGTGCCGTGCGGCACACGGGGCGGCGTACTCGCCCCCACCACGATGGCGACCGGGAGGGCGACCAGGCGCAACAGCTCCACCGCTTCTTCTGACGACCTCGTTGCGAGCACGCTGTAGCCGACGCGTTCGAGGCTGCGCACCAGACCAGCCCTCGCCGCATGGTGGCGCTCGACGACGAGAATGGTCGGCCGGCCCTTTGCTCCCGCGACTGGCTTTGCGTCGTCCTCGCGACGAAGATGATCGGGTACGGCCGGCAACCACAGCGTGAGCGTCGATCCGGTTCCACGTTCACTCGAAAAGGTAAGGAAGCCGTCATTCTGCCGAATCATCCCCTGCACCGCCGGCAATCCGAGCCCCGTCGCGCTATCGACCAGACGGGTGGTGAAGAACGGCTCGAGCATACGCCGCTGTGCCTCGAGCCTGATGCCGTGTCCCGAGTCGCGCACACTCACGGTGGCATATGGTCCGGCCTCCATGACGCGCCTGTCCGACGAAAGCCGTGGCTGCGACAGTGTTTGCATACGCATCACGACCTGAATCTGCCCCCGTTCGCGGGTCGCTTCACGGGCGTTGTCCAGCAGGCACTCGAGCATGAGACGACACTGCCCGACATCGACCACCACCAGAGGAACCGTACCCGCCGAAACACCAATGCGAGCTACGTCGGAGGGAGCGGACGCATTCAGTTCCTGCACGATCTCTGCGACAACCGTATCAAGGAATGCCCGGCGTGGCGTATGCGGCGCATTGCCCGACAGCTGCAGCAGGCGACGCGCGATGAGGGCGCATTCCGAGGCAGTCCGGCGGATGTCATCGAGGTCATTCCGCTGCTCCGACGAAAGCGCGGCGAACGACAACTCGCCACTGAGTCCGAGCACCACTTGCAATCGGTTGTTGAGCTGATGCGCGAGTCCACCCGCCAGATGGTGCCACTCTACCGCCCTCTCGGAACGACGCATCGTTTCGAACGCTTCACGCTGCTTGCGCTCGGCTTCCACCTGACCGCGAGCGTCGTGCAACACCAGATGTGCCGTCGGTTGATCCTGTTCGAGAAACAGGTGCGCCCACACATCGACGTCGCGCACGAGCCCGTCTATGCCATGTAACCGCTCGCGGGCAAAGCCCCACGCATCGATTGCCGACCGGTCACCACACAACGTGCGCTCCACCGCCTTCAAGTATGGCCGCTCGAAGAGCACCGAAACCGGTTGTCCGACAAGCTGATCAGCGCGTGATGCTCCCGCCAAACGCAGCGTCGCCGCATTCACCGCAACAATGCGCTCGCCGTCATGAATGAGCACACCGTCCGGCGCCTGCTCTATCAGCTGCGCATAGTTTTCGATCATTGCACCGCGCGTCGCGACCTCGTTGGCACTCCCGTCACGATGGCGTCGAACTCACTCAACGTTCCGCCCAGCACGATACCGGCTTCCGTGGACGTGTACGAATGGAAGCTGCGGCTGTGATCGCTGCCGCGCATCTTCACGACAATGAGTGCCTTGCGCAGCTCCCCGTCAATTTCCACGTAGCGCTGACTCAGGATAATGTCGGTGAGGAACGACACACGATATCCGGTTAGCGTCGCCTGATCCTGGGCCTCGATTTCCACCGTGGAGTACATCGTGACGCCAATACTGGTGAGCGTACCAATGAGACGATAGAGCGACTCGCGGAAATCCTCACGAGACGTGGGTGCAAGCGCCATCTCGAAACCGTTGATGGAGTCGATCACCACGCGCGTCGCTTGCATCGTCGCGACCGCGTCGCGGATTTCCTGCAGCGTTTCGTCCACCGACAGGTCGAGCGGCCGCAAATAGATGATGCTTAGCCGGCCACTGGCCGCCGCCTCGGCAAAGGCCGGACTGAAGCGCGCGGCGCGCGCGAGATGGACGTCCGGGCGCTCTTCGAACACAGCCACGACCGCTGACTCGCCCGCTTTCAGGCCGGCGAGTACGAACTGCATGGCAAAGGTGGTCTTGCCCGATCCGGTAGGACCGGCAAGTACGAGCGAATCACCTGATGGAATACCGCCGCCCATGAGCGCATCGAGCCCGTCGATTCCCGATGACAGTCGGGAGGATGACACGCACGGCGTGGCATCGAACTGGATGGGAACCCGCGGGAAAACCTGCACACCAGCCGACGTGATCCTGAGCGTGTGCAGTCCCGGCATGTGCTGCACGCCGCGAGATTTCACCACCTGCAACTTGCGCACGACCGAGTTGCGGTCGACGTCCTGCGTAAGCCAGAAGATGCCGTCGGTCACCGTGAACACAGGATTGCGAAGCTCCTGGTGCTGATACTCTCCGATGAGAATCGACGTGATGACTCCCATTGTGAGATGGAGGGCGAGCCGCTGCACGAATCACTCGATGCTTTCCGCCGGTTCCTCACGATCCACGGCGTGCACGAGCGACCGGAACGAATCGACGACCACCGTGCCGGGGTGCAGCGTTCCCACGTCGTGCACGATGCGCGCAAGCACCGCATCGAGGTCACCGAACAGGGCCTCCTCACTGAGGTTGAGGACGTACACACGACGGCCAAGCGCATGCGTCTCGAAGAACTCAAACCACTGCTGGTACCGCAACATCTTGTGGGACGTTTCGCCAAGCAGCGCAATGAACAGTCCTGGGCGTTCATCCGTGGCCGTCGCAAAGAGCAGCTGCATGGCTATGGTCGTTTTTCCCGACCCGGGGCTACCGGCGATCAGATTGAACAAAAGCGCGGGCAATCCGCCACCAAGGACCTCGTCCAGACCGGGCACACCGGTTGGCAGAAGCGGCACGGAGCGCCTGTCGGTCGTGCGCAACGGCGCAACGTTGTTCATGTGGGCATGTTGGTATCGTCGGGACGGGCGATAGCGCGCGGGGTTGCGGTCGCGCTTTGTTCGATCATACCGAACGCCACTGGGGCGCCAAGAATGCCACCAAGTTGCTGCAGCATGACGGCCAAGAGCGCCACCGCGGCGTCACGGCCGGCCTCCGCATCCAGTGCGGGCAACGCGCCCGCTTTTGGTAGTGCGCCCGTGCCGCCAAGATCGGTAATCGTGGCGAGGATGGCGTGGGAAGGACGCGTGAGCGCAATAGATCGCGAGAGCAATGCCGCGTACCCTTCCGCACCGACCCAGCGTCGAAGCCCACTTTCAAGCTGGGTGAGCACATAGTCGATGGTCGCCGCCGTGTCGGCGGCGGCCCCCCTGTGCTGCCGCGTGGGCCCACAGCCTCCGCGCCGGCGTGAGTTCCGGATCGTCCGTCGCGCTCACGGTTGCGCGCCCGGTTGCGCGTCTGGTGTTCGCAGTGTGCCGCAATCTGCAGTCGGCTGTGCAGCGACAGCTTCTCGAGAATGTTGTGCACATGCCGCTTCACCGTGTGTACGGCGATGTACAATCGTTCGGCGATTCCCGTGTTGCTCATCCCTTCCCGCAACAAGCCGATGACCTGCCGTTCACGCTTGGTAAGGCGGCCACGTCTTCATGCCTTGTGGTCATCCCCGTGATGAGGATACACAGCGGCGGCAACGCCGCGCGCAACGTGACGCCCCCGCCAACGTGTCGGGCTTCGTCAAGGACACATCGAGCAGCGCCACGACGGGTGCATCGAGGGACGCCTGCAGGTGGAGCCGTGAGACGTGGGCAGCCGACTCAGCCGCCGCCAGCATCGAGAAGCCGGCCGCGTGCACGCGCACGTGGCGAGCCTCGGGAGACGCCGGCGGTCTTTCGAGCATTGCGCGCCCTGAAGGTAGGCGCACGGCCACGTCGGGACACTCCCGGCACGATCGCGGTGGGGCGGAAGCGCGTGGCGCCCTACCCGTGTACGGACAACGGAACCCGCGATCGACGAGACCGCCTCATTGCCACCAGCACCACGGATCGTTAGTCGTATTCCGGCCGCACACGGATGATCTGCGTGAGAAACAGCGTGATGGCTGCAACGAGCAGCAGATGGATCGCGCCTCCAGCGGTCCACGAGCAACGCATGCCGATGACCCATGCGGCAACGCACGTCACTATAATCCGGAACGAAGGTCCTCCTCCAGGTCGGCCAGGCCATTTCGCCACCCATGGTCTAATCCGCCACTGCATGCTCGGCCGGAACCCGCGTCACGGTCATCCCTCTTGCGACCCATTTTCTCCCGGATTCAGCCGCTGGAGGCCAATCCTCATCACGGAGTCCGTGTACCATGAAAGGCGGCAAAGGCGGTACCGGGCGCAAGAACTCCTCCTCGCGCCCATCGGAGACGTCGAAGAATCCGCGTGTCGGGCCCAAGCGCGGCGCCCCCAAGAAGGACTGGGGCGCCATCGAAAAAGTCCCGTTTGCACCGCCCACAAAGAAGCCGCGCCCGTAGTCGTCCGGGCGCGGAGTTTCGCATCGAGGTCGACGGCCGATCAGCCGCGGATCCTGCCCAGCACGGCCGTGATCAACGCCCCACTGTTGGCGGGCAACTGTCCGCCCGGTGTCAGCTGATTCACGATGTCGGGCAGCATCGACGCAAGCCCGTCTTTCACGTTCGCGGGGGCCAGGCCCGCCTGCGACGATGCCGACGTCAAGGCATCTGCACCAAGCACCTGCTCCAGCTGCGCGCCACTCACCCGCGCGTTGGCCCCTGTCCCGACCCACGACTGCACCACGTCGCCAAGGCCACCAGCCTGGAACTTCTGCACGAGCGCTTCGAGCCCACCCTGCTGCTGCACCAACTGCATTGCCGCCACCAGCAGCCCCTTCTGGCTCCCCGCTCCGCCAAACTGCGACAGCAAACCGCCAAGCATCTGTTCCGCATTGCCGCCCTGACCGCCCAGCAGCGATCCGGCCATATCCCCCAACCCTCCGTCCAACAGTCCCATCGGTTCCTCTCATGAGTTGAGTATGGCACCTGCTCTGCCACGCGGAACACAACCTGCCCCCGCCTGCAGCGTCGTCTTCCCACGCGCACTGTCCTCACGCAACTTAGCCGGAGCGACGGCGACCTACACGCGGGGGTTCGGCCATCGCCGCGGCCAGACCCGCTTCCATGGCGACGCCGAGTCCATGGTCCCCCGCCTTGCGGCGCGCCTCCACGTCGAGGCCGCCGGTCGTTCGTTGAACAGCCTTCTGAGGACCGGAAAAATGCGATTACACGCCACCGCGCGGACGCGCCGACTCATTGTGCGGGCAGCGCTTGCGTCGCTCGCGTTGTTCACCGGCGGTATCGCGGGCCCCGCATCCGCGCACGCCCAATCCGCGGCGCCGGCACGGTTCGTCGTGCCGGCGGAACCGGCCAATGCCCGCTGGTTCAAGGGCAACACGCACACGCACACTACCAACTCCGACGGTGACACGCCACCGGAGCCGGTCGCGCGCTGGTACAAGCAACACCGGTACAATTTTCTCGTCCTCTCCGATCATAACGTCTTCACCGATCCGGCCACGCTGTCGTCGCTCGTCGACTCGACATTTCTGCTCATTCCCGGTGAAGAGGTCACCACCGCGTTCGGCGCCGCCTCGGTGCACGTCAACGCGCTCGACATCACGCGCGTGATTCCCGCGCCCGCGGGGAGTTCGCTCCTTGAAACGGTGCAGAAAACCATCGACGCCATTCGCGCCGAACGCGCCATTCCGCACATCAATCATCCGAACTTCCGCTGGAGCATCGACACCACCGTGCTCTGGCGCATGAAGAACGACCGGCTCATCGAGATTCACAATGGGCACCCCCTCGTGCACAACGACGGGGGCGGCGACAGCCAGGGGATGGAAGACGCCTGGGATGCGCTGCTTACCCGCGGAAAGCGCATTTTCGGCATTGCCGTCGACGATGCCCACCACTTTCAGGGGGAGTTTGCCCCCGATCGTGCCAATCCCGGGCGCGGGTGGGTCGTGGTACGTACCCCATCGCTCACGGGACGGGCGATTGTGGAGGCACTCGACGCCGGGCACTTCTACGCGAGCAGCGGTCCTGTCTTGCGTGAGGTACGAGTCACGGAAACGGTACTGACCGTCCAGATTCAGCGTGAGGGCGACTTCAAATACACGACCCAGTTCATCGGCGCCAACGGCCGTCTGCTCGGCACCGACAGGTCGCTCACCCCGACGTACACGCTGCGCGGGGGCGAAACGTACGTGCGAGCGCGGGTCATCGATTCGGCCGGCCGCGTGGCGTGGGTCCAGCCGGTCTTTACGACCCGCTTCGTGGAACGCCAGCCGTAACGGCCGCCGAATCTCAACGGGGCGTACCGACTAGTAGTATTGAGGGTGGTATCTCACCCTCCGGAGGCTTGCTTCATGTCATTCCCCCCCCGCCGCCTCGTCAGTGCCCTGATGCTGCTTGGCGCGGCGACGTCGACCCTCGGCGCGCAGAACAATCCGCAGGTCAGCCAGCCCGACGAGAATCGGGTGGTCAAGGCCAATTGGGCGCTTGCCAACCGCTTCTCGGCGGCCGCCACGCGCAGCATCACCTACACGTTCGGTGTTCAGCCGCGCTTCCTCGGCAAGTCGGACACCATGTACTACAACTGGCGCGACCGGAACGGCTCGCGCTTCATGCTGTATGTCCCGTCGCCGAGTGGCGGCACCAAGCGTCCGCTCTTCGACGTGAGCAAGCTCGCCGAACAGCTCACGCTGCTGAGCAAGAAGCCGTACGACGCGACGAATCTGCCGTTCCAGACGATCACGTTCCTCAAGAGCCACAAGGCGTTCCGCTTCACCACCGACAGTACCCGGTATGAGTGGACGCTCGCCACCGAACAGCTCAAGTCCCTTGGACGCGTCGTGCGCAACGCGCCGCCGCCGGACGACGAAGAGCGTGAGACGGGTGGCGGCTTCGGCGGCAACGGCGGCGGCGGCGGATTCGGCGGCGCCGGCGGTCGTGAGTTCCGGAATTTCTCACCCGACAGCACGGTCTTCGTCTTCGCGCGTGACCACAATCTGTTCTTGGTGGACGTGAAGCAGGCGGACACGACGAAGATCAGTACCGATGGTGTCGAGGACTATTCGTTTGGCGCGCGCGACACGACGGAAAACCGTCGGCAGCTGAACGCCCTGAGCGGCGGTGGTGGACAGAACCAGGGCGACGACGACGAGCAAGACGACGCCAACAGCCGGGAGATGCGGGTGCGCGCGAACGTGATCTGGTCGCCCGACTCCAAGAGCTTCGCCATCGTTCGCCGCGATCAGCGCAAGGTGAAAGACCTGTTCCTCGTGAATGTGCTCGCCAACCCGCGCCCCGTGCTGCTGCACTACAAGTACACGATGCCGGGCGAAGAGAACGTCACGCAGAGTGAACTGTGGGCGTATCGCCGCGGCGATGCGGCGGTCAAGCAGATCAACGTACGCAAGTGGAAGGACCAGTCCATCCAGGATGTGCACTGGCCGGTCAGCGGTGACAAGCTCCGCCTCGTGCGCCGCGACCGTCCGCAGCGCGCCGTCGACTTCGTCGAAATCGACCTCGCCAGCGGCGGCATCAAGACGCTGCTCACCGATGCTATCGAAGGGGCCGCGCTCGAACCCAAGCCGGTGCGCTACCTCAGGAAGGGCGGCGACTTCCTCTGGTGGTCGCAGAAGACCGGCTGGGGCATGTTCTACGTGTATGGCTTCGATGGTGGAGAGAAGATGCCGCTCACCACGGGCCAGTGGAACGTGAACTCGATCGTGAAGATCGACTCCACGACGCAGCAGGTATGGATTTCGGGTCAGGGCCGCGAACCCGGTGAGCAGCTGTACCAGACGCACCTGTATCGCGTGAACGGCAACGGCACGGGCCTTATGCTGCTCGACGCCGGCGATGCGCACCACGCGCTCACGCTTGGCGAGAACGGCACGCCCAGTGTGGTGTCGCCGTCGGGGCGCTACGTGTACGACACGTACTCCAAGATGGATCAGGCGCCGGTGAGCGTCGTGCGCGATGGCGTCACGGGCCGCGTGCTCACGAAGCTCGAAGAGATGGACCTGTCGAAGCTCAAGGAAGTGGGCTTCAAGTTCGCGAGCACGTTCACCGTGAAGGCGGCGGACGGCGTCACGGACCTGTACGGCAACATGTGGAAGCCGTTCGATTTCGACAGCACGAAGAAGTACCCGGTCGTTACCTACGTGTACCCGGGTCCGCAGACGGAAGCGTTCACGACGGGCTTCAGCGTGCGCACGCCGCTCATGCAGCTCGCGCAGTTGGGCTTCATCGTGGTGGAAGTCGGCCACCGTGGTGGTTCGCCGCTGCGCTCGCTGGCCTACCACCGCTATGGCTACGGCAACCTGCGCGACTACGCCCTCGCCGACAAAAAGTCGGCGCTCGAACAGCTCGCGGCGCGCCATGCGTTCATGGATATCGACAAAGTCGGTATCTTCGGCCACTCGGGTGGTGGCTTCATGACCGCCGCAGCCATGCTGCTGCCGCCGTACAACGAATTCTTCAAGGTGGGCTGGTCGGAATCGGGGAACCACGACAACAACATTTACAACCAGAACTGGAGTGAATGGAACCATGGCGTGAAGGTGGTGGCGAAGGCCGACAGCGCCCGTGGTGGGACAACGCGCGGTAGTGCCGCCGCCGGTGCCGCGCCGCGTCGTGGCGGGCCGGGTGCTGGCAACGGAGCCACCGCCTCACGGGAAGTGGTGCAGGACTCGACGAACCACGACAACGTGCGCTTCGAGATCCGCGTCCCCACCAACGACGAGCTGGCCGGCAACCTCAAGGGCAACCTGGCGCTCATCACCGGTGACCTCGACAACAACGTGCATCCTGGCGGTACCATCCGTCTGGCCAACGCGCTCATCAAGGCCAACAAGCGCTTCGACTTCTACGTGTATCCGGGCGAACCGCACGGCTACCGTGGCGCCGTGGGCACATACAATCAGCGCATGCTCATGGAGTACTTCGCCGAACACCTGATGGGCGACTACTACCGCGGCAACAGCGACATCAAGTAACGCACCAGAGTCAAAAAGGGGTCAGAGTCGTTGAACTAAACGACTCTGACCCCTTTTTGACTCTGACCCCTTTTTCCCTTTTTTGCTGACCACTGACCACCCCCTACCGTGCGGGTCGTCAGCGGTCAGTTTGCGCTTCGGTGGACCGTTCGAGTTGCCAGTGGCCACTCCGATATTCAGCCGAGAACGGGTAATGCGCGCAGACGACCGCCGGACACCTTCACGCCGTCACGATGCGCCACGAACACGCCAACAGTCTCTGGCGTCGCGGCATCGACCGCCTGTTGCAACCCGGTGCACAGATACCTGTTGCAAATGGCGCTGCGCATGTCGCGCGGTAACGTGCATCCTCGCGCGCCTTGGTACACACACCCTGGATGCAGCGCGCGCTCAGGCAGGTACGCCAGATAGGCCTGCACGATCTCGTCGTCCGTGAGCAACGGATGGGCCGCCGCATACTCGCGCATCGTGCGCACGCGCAGAAACGCCTGCTCGCGTCCCGCCGTGCAACAGGCGCCTTTGCAGGCGCTGCACACGGTACTCACCACGCGAGTTTCTGCGGTGTTGAGCAGCGTCGGCTGCTCGATGTAGCCGTCATCCTGCTCGGGTCCCGTCTGCCGCATGGCGGCGAGCAGCGCGCCGATATGCTGCGCCAGCATCGCGTGACGACGAGCAGCGGTTTGGCGCAGACGCGCGTGGTGGCGCGGGACCAACGCGATCGGCACCGTCTCGGCAGTGTGCGTCGGCCGCGGGTCGTTCGTCACCACCTGATCGCGGGCCTCGGCCACCGTACGGTGCATCTGCCGCAGCAGATCGCGTGCGGCACGAAGGCCGGTGGGCAACGTGGTCATTGCCGCCATCTATCGACGATGACGAGCGCACACGTGATGCACAGAAACACAACGGGCCACCAGTCCGAAGACCGGTAGCCCGTTGTCGGTTCGCCGACGTCGCGGAATCAACCGCGGAGCTTCGTGACCTGCTCGGCTGCGGGGCCCTTCTGGCCCTGCACGATGTCGAATTCGACACGCTCGCCTTCGGCCAGCGTGCGGAAACCGCCGCCCTGGATGGCCGAATGGTGAACGAAGCAATCCTTCGAGCCGTCATCGGGCGTAATGAAGCCAAAGCCCTTGGCGTCGTTGAACCACTTCACCTTGCCGGTCGTACGCATGGCACTACTCCTGTGTGTTACTGGGTGTTCGGAGTCCGGCCCTGCCGTACGCACCGAGCACTCGTGTTGATTCGCGGACCGTTCCCCCGCGCGGGTTAGCAATCGTCGTGCAACGTTTGCCAAGCATCGTTTCTCGATGGACTCCCACGAAAAAGGGACCCGCACGTAGCCAGGTCCCCGAAGTCGCCTGCTCCTGCGTTCCCGCGCCGTGGCGCGCCCATCATGATCTGAGTGCTGCCAGACGTTAGTGCGGACGGATCACACCGTCAATACTGAAGTTTCGGGACGACCCGTCACGCTCTCGTCACACTCAGCTAGGAGACGACTGGACGTCCGGATAGGGCACCGGCAGCTTCCGTTCATGCCCATTCACGCCGCGCCATCATCCTTGCCTGCTCCCGCGAATTACCCACGGGGATGGGGACGATTCACTCTGCCGCTCATTACGGCGATGCTGGCGGGTGCCGCGGTAGCGGCCGCGCAGCCCCCCGCCGCCAACCCGCGTCTGCTGCGCGCTGGCGATATCGACTCGCTTCCGCTGCTCCAGCCCGGACAACGCATCGCGTACGGCACGGACTCCCTGCAGTTCGGCGACCTCCGACTCCCCGCTGTGGCCCGCGGCGAACGCGTACCCCTTGCCGTCATTCTGCACGGCGGATGCTGGATTGCCCCGTTTGCCACGTTGCGAAACACCTCCCCGTTGGCCGACGCGCTGACCGCCCAAGGGATCGCCACGTGGAACGTGGAGTACCGCCGCGCCGATAGTCCGGGTGGCGGCTGGCCCGGCACTTTCCGCGATGCCGCCGACGCTCTCGACTACGTCCGCGTGCTCGCGCGCCTGCACCCTATCGATACCACGCGCGTCGTCCTCGTGGGCCACTCCGCTGGCGGGCAGCTGGCGCTCTGGCTGGCCGGTCGCCCCTCCTTGCCCGCGGGCAGTGCGCTGGCCGGTGGCACGCCGGTGCCGGTACGCGGCGTCCTGTCTATTGGTGGCGTGGTCGATCTCGAAGAGTTCGCGCAACGGTCGGGGCAAGGCTGTGGCCGCGGCGTCGGCATGCTGCTGGATGGCCCGCCGGCGACGCTCCCTGAACGGGTCCGTGAGGCCTCGCCCATTCGACGGGTCCCAACTGGCGTGCGCACGGTCCACCTGGCCGGCGCTCAGGACGCCATCGCTCCTGCGGCCGTCCTCGAGACCTACCGTGCGGCGGCCGAACAGGCGAACGATTCCGCTGCGGTTGTCGTCATCGTCCCCGGTGGGCACTTCGAGCCGCTGTCGTCGCGAACCCCTGCCGGTGACGCGGCCATCGAGCTCGCCCTCGCGGCCGTCGGACGCGCTCCCAGGCGGCCCCGGCCGCCGGCCGTGCCCTCGTCGTTACGACCGCCTCCGAATACGGGCTTTACAGCGCCACGTTCCGGCGGCAACGTCCAAGGCACGTCCCCCAGCCAATCAGGAGTCGCGCCATGAAGGACAGCCAGCTCAAGTCCCTGCTCAAGAAGACGCAGGCCAAGGCCGCTCAGGTCAAGAAGCCCACCAAGCAGCCGTACGACCCCACCCTGCAAGCCACGCGCAGTGCCGTCGAAGCCGATGACTCCGACGCCAAGGAAATCTTCAAGGAAATGAAGCGCCGCGAATTCTGATGGAGCCGCCGCACGGGCGCGAAACCTGACCGCGCCCAGCGACCGTAGAGACCGGCGTGACTGATACGCGCCCCGCCTCCGATCCGTCGTTTCTTGCCCTGCAGGCCGCCGTTGCCGGACGCTTTTCTCTCGAAAGCGAACTCGGTCGGGGCGGCATGGGCATTGTGTATCTCGCGCGCGATGTCATCCTCGAGCGCCCCGTGGCCCTCAAACTCCTCGCCCCGGCCCTGGCTAGCCGCAACGACATGCGCCGCCGTTTTCTCCGGGAAGCGCGACTCGCGGCACAATGCTTTCACCCACACATCGTGCCCATCCACGAGGTCGCCGAAGACGGCGCCCTCGCATGGTTCGTCATGGGCTATGTGCACGGCGAAACGCTCGCCGACCGGTTGCGACGCATGGGCACGCTCTCTGCCGAGCAAATCCGACGTATCGGCAGCGAAGTCGGGTGGGCGCTGTCGTACGCGCACGAACGCGGCGTCATTCATCGCGACGTCAAGCCCGAAAACATTCTGCTCGAACATGGCACAGACCGCGCCCTAATTGCCGACTTCGGCATCGCGGTGGGCGGCGATGTTTCTGTGAGCGGCGACGACGTGGCAGGCACCACGCGTTTCATGGCCCCCGAGCAGGCGCTCGGCGAACGCCTCGATGGCCGCGCCGATCTCTATGCGCTGGGCGTAACGCTCTATCTTGCCGCGACCGGTAGCTACCCGTACAACGGTGCCAACGCCATCGCCCTCGCGGCGGCGCCGCATGCCGTGCATACGCTGTCGTTGCGCGAGCGCGCCCGCTCGCTGCCGCCGACGCTCGCCGACGCGATTGAACAGTGTCTCGCCGTACGCGCCAGCGATCGCTACGATAGCGCCGCTGCCTTCGTCGCTGCGCTCACGCGCTCTCCCGATGGGAGCGAGCTCCCCATTGAGGCGCGGCAAGTGCGCGGAGGGGCCGTGAGCACCATGTCGCTGATGGACTGGTTCGTTGCGCTGGCGCTGACCTCGTTCTTTCTGGTGGCTGGCGAAGATGCTCGCTCCTTGGGACGGGCTATTATGAGTGGCCTTGCCCAGGCGGCGCTCACGATGGTCGGTACGGCGGTCCTGCTTCGTGGCGGCGAAACACTGCTCGCCGCTCGGCGTGCGCTCAAGCAGGGCGTCCGCCCAGACGACGTGACCAACGCGCTCGCCCCACCGCCTGCCGAACCATTCATGCCGGTGGGTCCACTCAAAGGGTCGGTGCTGTTGGGTTCTGGCTTTGCGCTCGCCCTGCTGCAGGCACAGGTGGATACCGTGGGGTTGCCCAGCATGATCGAGCTGGCAGGAGCCCTCATCACGTGGATAGCCCCGCCGCTCTTGATTCACCGGGCCCTCACCGGCATGCGCAACAGCTCCGGGCAGACCAGCTGGTTCTACGCCTTCGTGCGCCAACCGCTGGCTGCGCGTATGGTTCGGTGGCTCGGCGGCGCGCGTGCGCCCGAACGCACGCGGGCCGTGCCCGCCAACGCGCCGACCGAACTGCTCCTCGACCGGGCCGCGCACGACATCTTTGCGCGCCTGCCGCAGAACCTGCAACACGACCTCGCCGCCGTGCCTGCCGCGGCCGAGGCGCTCGCCCACGAGGCGGTCGGCCTGCGGACGCGCGCCGAGGCATTGTCCGGTGCGCAGCGTGTGCTCCGTCGCGCCCCCACCGATGACCCTGAAGCGCACCAACGCCTCACCGCCCTGCAGGCGGAGCATGAGCAGGTACGCGCGCGCCTCGGCACGACCATCGCCGCACTCGAGGCGATCCGACTCGACCTGTTGCGCCTGGAGGCGTCGCAGACGATTCCCGGCAATCTCACCGACCATCTCGATGTGGTACGGGAGCTCCGGCATCGGGTCGACGCCAACGCCGAAGTGCGTTGCCTGTTACAGCCGCTGCGCCCGGAACCGACGCCGGTCTAGCCCGTACGCGCGGCACCCTCGCGGACACCCCAAGCGCACGCACCGGACGTAGATTGCAGCATGCTTCCGTATCGTCTACGCACGCCCGCGCTGCGCCGTCTCCGTGCAGTGGCATTCGCGTGGCCAGCCCTCGTGGCGTGTGGCTGCGGCGATGTGGAGCGCGCTGGTGAGAGGAGCGCCGCGACCGTCGCCCGCGACGCGACGCCAGCGGGCAGTACCGCGCGCCAAGGCACCTGGCAGGATGGCGACGAGACGATCGAGTGGAGCGCCAGCACACAGAAAGGAAAGATCGCCAGCATCACCGAACGCTACACGTTCGGCACCGATGGTCGCGGCAAGCGTACGCTCCGCTTTGACGGCAATGCGGCACTCGTGCAGATCGATGAGGCCAGCACGCAACTCCTGCAGTACCCCGACCGCACCCCGGCGCCATCCACCATGCAGATCACGCTGCAGTTCAACGGCGATTCTGTAACGTCGCGCCGCAAACTCGTCGACGGCGCGACAGGCACGGTGCGCGCGTACGAGATCGATCGTCTGCGCCGCCACGCGCGCAGCATCGCCGAGTACATCCGGACGCCTTGAGGGCGACGGTCCGCACGCTTGGTACGACCTCCCTCCGATCATTTCGCGCTCGCTCCGCCTTTTCCAGGACAGTTCCATGTCGGTGACGGACTTCGACACTCTCGGCGCCTTCTACCTCGGCAAGCGCTATGACATTCCGTCGCGCACGCGCAGCAACGATCTCGTGCTGTACGATGCCAAAGACCTGACGACGCACGCCGTGATCATCGGCATGACCGGCAGTGGCAAGACGGGCTTGGGGGTCGGGCTGATCGAGGAAGCGCTCATCGACAAGGTGCCGGTGATTGCCGTCGATCCCAAGGGTGACCTGGGCAATCTGGCGCTGCGCTTTCCGTCGTTCGCCGCCAGCGACTTCCGGCCCTGGGTCGACCCGCAGCAGGCCACGAACGCCGGCATGACGGACGATCAGTTCGCCGAGCAGCAAGCATCCTTGTGGAAGAACGGTCTCGAGGGATGGCAGCAGGACGGTGCGCGCATTCAGCGCTATCGCGACGCCGCCGACATCACGATCTACACGCCGGGCAGCACTGCCGGCCGGCCGCTCTCGCTGCTCAAGGCCTTCGACGCACCGCCGGCCGCAGTACGCGACGACGCCGAAGCCTTGCAGGAGCGGGTAAGTGCGACGGCCACGTCCCTCCTCGCCCTGCTCGGCATCGACGCCGATCCGCTCTCGAGCCGCGAACACATACTGCTCTCCAACCTGCTGCATCACGCGTGGCAGGAGGGGCAGCGTCTCGACCTTGCTGCACTTATTGGCGGCATTCAGAATCCGCCGTTCAGCACCGTGGGCGTCATGCCGCTCGACACGGTGTTTCCGCCCAAGGATCGCATGGCGCTCGCCATGCAGCTCAACAACCTGCTCGCGTCCCCGGGCTTCACGACGTGGATGCAAGGCGAAGCACTCGACACCGCGTCGCTGCTGTACGAGCCCAGTGGCAAGCCGCGCGGTTCCGTCATTTCGATTGCGCACCTCAACGACGCCGAGCGCATGTTCTTTATGACGTTGCTGCTGGCGGATATCATGGCCTGGGTACGCACCCAGCCCGGCACCGGATCGTTGCGCGCCATCTTGTACATCGACGAATTGTTCGGGTACATGCCACCGGTGGCGAATCCGCCCAGCAAGGTGCTGCTGCTTACGCTGCTCAAGCAGGCGCGCGCGTATGGCCTCGGCGTGGTGCTCGCGACGCAGAATCCCGTCGACCTGGACTATCGGGGGTTGTCCAACACCGGCACGTGGTTCATCGGTCGCCTGCAGACCGAGCGCGACAAGATGCGCGTCATGGAAGGACTCGAAGGCGTGAGCGGTGGGCAGCCCTTCGACAAAGCGGCCATGGAACAGACGATCGCCGGACTCGGCAAGCGCGTCTTCCTGCTGCACAGTGTGCACGAGCCGGCGCCCGTGACGTTCGAGACCCGGTGGACGCTGTCGTATCTCGCCGGCCCCATGACGCGCGACCAGATTCGCAGCGTGACCGCGCAGCGCACGTCGCAGCTGGCATCGTCCGTGTCGCCTGGCGCCAAGATAGCGTCGGCCGTAACCTCGACCAGTCGCACGGGTGGCAACCTCGGCGCGCGCGATGCCAGCACCGCTACGCGCGCTCCGGTCCTGCCCCACGGGATTGCGCAGTTCTACCTGCCGCCGCTGCAGGAGCACCGAGGCCCGTTGCAGTACAATCCCGTCGTCCTGGGGCTGGCCGACGTGAGCTTTGCCAATGTCAAGCTGGGGGTCACCGAGCAGCGTCGTGTCTCCCTGCTCGCCCCGGTAGAAGACGGACCGATCTCGCTCGAGTGGGACAGCGCTGAACGCGTGGCGATCGAGCCGTCCGTATTGGAGCAGAGGCCGCGCGATGGGGCAGCCTTTGGTGCCGTCCCGACGGCCGCCACGACCGTGAAGAACTACGCGGTGTGGACGAAGACGCTGAAGAGGTGGATCGTGTCCAACGAACAGGTCACACTGTTTCGCAGCGCCACCTTCAAGACCACGTCCACCCCCGGCGAAAGCGAAGCGCAGTTCCGCATTCGTCTGCAGGTACTTGCGCACGAAGCTCGTGACGCGAAGATCGAAGGGCTCCGCAGCAAGTACGCCACCAAACTCGCGGCCATGCAGGACAAGCTGCGCCGCGCGGAGCAAACGGTGCAGCGCGAATCGCAACAGGCCTCGCAGGCCAAGATGGACACGGCCATTTCGGTGGGCGGTGCCATCCTTGGCGCCATCTTCGGGCGCGGCAAGGTTGGTGTCGGCACGCTTGGCAAGGTTGCCACCGCCACACGGGGGGTCGGGCGCGCTGCCCAGCAGGCCGGCGATGTCTCGCGGGCGCAGGAATCGCTCGCGGCGCTTCAGCAGCAGTACGCCGAACTCGAAGCCAAGCTGCAGGGCGAGGTGAACGCACTCGGCGCGGCGTACGACGCCCAGCAGGAATCGCTGGAAACGGTACTCGTGAAGGCGAAAGGCACCGACGTGCTGGTGCAGCTGTGCGGATTGCTCTGGGTGCCGTACGTGAACGATGCGGACGGCATCGGTACCGCCTGAGCGGGACGAGAAGATCGTCTCGGGGCCTACGCACTACCGCGATGGCGGTAACGACCGCGCGGTACCGGGGGTCGGTTTGGTGATCGGCGTCGCATTCAGCGCCCAGTCGTAGGGGCGTGGCACCACGAACGCCGTGCCTTCGGTGAGGCGCTGCTTCTGCTCGTCGTTTGGCCGCAGCGTGACGTAAGGCGCCACGAACTGCACCAACTCCACGCGTGATGCCGCGAAGTCTTTTTCGTACGCCAGCATCACGGCATTCACGCCCAGCACGCCGCGCCGATACCAGGTCCACGCGGTATCCGAGAGCAGTCGTCTGGTTTGATCTTCGAGCTGCGCCTCCAGCCGCGCGCCGCTGTACGCTTCATTGCGCAGCGGCGGTGCGCCCTTGGACGCCGGCACCACGGCGAAGTGCATGCGCGGCTCTCGGAACTGCTTGCGCAGTACGCGGTGAAAGACTTCGTCGAGCGTGTACGTTTTGCCCGCCGCATGCACGAGACGTTCGCTCCATGGCCCCTTGAGCTGCAACACTCCCAGCGAACGGTTGATGTTGCGGATGGACGTGCGCTCACCGTGCGACACGATGAGTTGGATCGTGTACGCGTTGTACACATTGATCCAATACGCAAGGCGATCGGGTTCCGACAGTCGTTCTACCGGCACGGCATCGAGCGACGCGAGATAGTGCCTGAACGCCGGCGCGGCGGCGAACGCCTGGTAATTCACGACACCGTCGTGCACATGGGTGCGCAGCAGACTGTCCCATGGGGCGTGCACGCTGCGCACCACCGACTGCGCCGACGCTGCGGTACCGGAGCCCAACCACGCCGCCATGGCGACGGCCGGCACGAGCCCTCGCACGAGACGCTGCACCCGCTTGGACGATCCCATTATCGTTCACCCATGTCGACGGACTGGTTGCTGGGCACGTGGCGTCTCATGCACGCCGACGAACCGCTGGATTTTGCACCCGGGGTGAGGATGGAGTTCCTCACCGGCGGGGTGCTGCGCTATCACGTGGATGTGGGGGGCACCGATCAGACCATCGATCTGGTGTACCGTGTCGACGGGGAACTGCTGCATACCGACAACCCGGCCGCACCGCACTCGATGTCTGTACGCATGGTGCATGGCGAAGGTGACAGCCTGCTCTTCGATTTCGGCGGGCCACAAGCGCTGCTGATCCGCGAAGCGACGCGGTTACGCGCCCCGACGCGCTGAACCGCGTTACATCCAGAAACTGTAGCGGTTGGTGATCAGCACCATCGCCGACAGCGCTGCGTTCGAGGTCACGTGCACGAGGACCAGGTCGCCGAGCGACTTGGTCTTCCACATGTACCAGTTGTATACGAGCCCGCACAGCAGACCGACGTCCCAGAAAGGGCCGTGTTCGCTGGCGAAGAGCAGCGCGGTGCCGACAAAGGCGAGGGTGTTGTACGTGCCCATCGGGACGCGATCCCAATTGTTGTCGACGATCCAGCGCGGCAAGAACCCACGCCAGAAGAGCTCTTCGAGAAAGGGCACCAGCAACGCCGCACGCACGATGCGAAGCGTAAGCACCAGCGGGTCGCCCAGATCGCCACGGGAGATGGACGTCGTCACGCCGCCGGTGATGCTGTTCTGAAAGAGCCAATGCGACCGATAGCCGTCGATAAGCAGATCGGGGAGCACCCACAGCACCCCCACCGTGAGACCCAGCAGCATGCTGGGAATCCAGTGCTTCACCCGCAGCGCCAAGACGACCGGCCGCGAGACGGTGAGCAGCACCACCAACAGCGAGCCGACCCGGAGAATCGACTCCAGTGGCTGAGAGAGCCCCAGAAAAGGCCCGATGGCCAGCCACACCATGAACGTCGCAAATGGAGCGACCCACGGCGTGGCCGAGGGTTGCGGCAGCAATGGGGAACTGGGAGACGCTGGCATTTGCTCAAACTACATCCAACGGGGCCGGGCAACTACGCCCGACCCGGCGGATCACGGCCCGTACACGATGGGCGAGGTGCCCTGACGGATATCGCGGGCGCCAGCCGCGACTCCGGAGCCCACGGCGAACGCGGCGGAGAGGGCGGTGCCGATTCCCAAAACCGGGACGATAGCGACGACCGCTCCGGCCGCCAGAAAGGCGACACCCCCGGCGACCACCGGGGCGAGCGATTTCTGGATCGCGTCCACATAGCGAAGACGAGTGCGGACGAACCGGCGCGTGGTGCTGTGCAGGGCGAAGGCTGCGACCAGAAGCGCCAACGAAAACAGGAGCGAGAACATGGGACCTCCGTAGAGCTGACTGAGCGGCCACCGGGATCCGGCGTCCACCGACGGGACTGACTCTCCTAACGACGCGGCGGGACAGAGGTTTCAGCTCCGTCCCGCCGTGTCGGACTGCCACAGACATGATGGGAACCTCACCCCGGCGGGCGGCGGACGGGGACCGCCATTTTGTTGTAGTGGGATGGCACCGAAAACAGGTCGTTGGAGAGTCGCTTCTTCTCCACCGCAATCGCCTCCATCATGACCGTGCCGTCGGGTTGTGTGACCTTGAGCGGAAAGCCGTCCCCGATCTGCTTCTGCCAAGCCGGAACGGCCCCCGTGCGCATGACCTGCCCCGGGTCGACATACCGCCCGAGCTCCGTCGTGATGCACATGTCGGTTGGCGGCGCCTTGCCTTGCGCCACCAATACGTGCTCACACGACAGACCAGCGATCGTTTCCTTCTTTCCAGTCCGGGTGACCTTCACATCAGGCTCCGGAACGCTGCCCGCAGCAGTGGCCGCCTCGGCCATCGGCACTTCCATGTACGTCTGCTGTGCCGCCATGAGCATGTACAGCTTGCGTTCCTGCGGCACCGCCAGCATGGCCATCCCCCCCATGGGTGCGCCCATATTCACGCGGACCTTGCCGCCGCGCACCTGATACTCGAGCTGCTGCGTGGCAGCGGCGCCGGCCTGCGCCGAGGCACGCGCGCCCAGGTTCACGCGCATGGTGACACTCCCCTCGAACGCCTGGGCCGCGAGCGCAACGGGCATCACGGCGCACAGCACGAGGGTCGACGGAAGCACCCGTAGTGGCAGGCGTGTCGCGCACAGCATCAGGAAACTCCTTTGTGAATGGCGCTGAGCACGAGCTCCGCGAACCGGTCGATCTCGTCCAGCGTGGTATACACATTGGGCGTCACGCGGATCCCCTTGAATTCGGGGTGCACGATGGGCGTCTGTACCACACGATGATTGCTCATGAGCCACCCACCAAGTTTCGTGGGCTCGATCCCATCCACATTGAAAAAGCCCAAGCCGCCCCCCCACTTGGAGTCGAGCGGCGTGAGCACCTTCACCCGCCCCTGCCCTTCGGCGAGCAGCCGCTTCGCCCAACGGTCTCGGAGATACATGAGCCGCGCCGACTTGCGCCCGACGCCGATCGCGCGGTGAAACGCCAGCGACACGGACACCGCGTTGTGATTGGCCGCCGGATGCGTCCCGATCTCTTCGAACTTGCGGATGTCCTTCGTCTGTCCGTCGTTTTCGGCGTACAGCGGCCAGATGTCGGCAATGCGATTGCGCCGGACATACAGAAAGCCGGTGCCGATGGGCGCGAGCAGCCACTTGTGCAAGCTGGTGCCGTAAAAGTCGACATCGAGCTCATCGCGCGTGAACGGAAACTGCGCAAACGCATGGGCGCCGTCGACGAACACGTCGATGTTGCGGACGCGCGCCAGCTGGATGATCTCGTTCACCGGCACGATCTGTCCGGTGAGATTCGTGATGTGCGTGATCTCGATGACGCGAGTGCGATCGGTGATACCTGCGGCGAACGCATCGACGATCCGCTGCGGCGTCGTGCACGGGACCGGGAAGGAGATCTCCTTCACGACGATACCCTGTCGTCGAGCGCGCTGCTTCCAGCCGTTCATCATGCGGCCGTAATTCTGATTGCTCAGCAACACTTCGTCGCCCGCTTTCAGATCGATGCCGTGAATGAGCGTCAGCAGTGCTTCGGACGCGTTCCGCGTAATCGCCATTTCTTCGGTGTCGCAGCCGAACTCGCGCGCGAGTTCACGACGCACGATTTCGATGCGCGGCTCGAGCGTCTGCCACATCTGAATCACCGGCAGCTCGTTGGAGAAGCGCAAATCGCGCTCGAGCTGTGCCATCACATGGGACGGGGCGGGCGAACAGCCGCCGTTGTTGAGATTGATCCACGTGCGGTCGAGATCGAAGGCGCGCTGAATCGGCTCCCAGAAATCCTCGTCGGCCGCGAAGGCGGCGTCCTCCGCCGTCGTGCCGCGCCACGCGATGGCGTCGGGATCGAGCAAACGGGCGCCGCGACTGGTCGCGACGTCGGCCGCATCGAGGAGGCGACGGATGGCTCCGGGCGCGAAGCGGGGCGAGGTCACAACCGGAAGCGCAGTAGCTCCGGCGAGCGCAGAGACGAACAGGCGACGGTCCATGGTGGCAAACATGCCCCCAAAGCACGCGCCCCGCGAGAGGCCGACGCATCTCGCGGGGCGCGCGGTCTGCCCGTACCACGGGGCGGTCAGATTCCGACGATGGCCCGACGCGGTGGCGACGCCCGTGGTGCGGTCGGCGGATTGGGCACCTGGGCCCGCGAGCGGTAGCGCGGCAGAATGATCTCGAAGCGGGCGCCGATAGTGCGATGCTTGTCCAGCCGGAGCTGCCCGCCGTGCATCTCCACTGCGCGACGCGCCGACACGAGTCCCATCCCACTGGCCCCCTGGGCCGAACGCGTCGTCGTCAAGGGCTGGAAGATCCACTCGTGGCGCTCTTCCGGCACCCCAGGGCCGCTGTCCTCGACCGCGATCAGCACCGTGTCTTCCGTATGGCTGACTGCCACCCGAATGGCGCCGCCGCTGCGCTGCACGTCCCACGCGTTCATGACCAGCGCCGTCAGCACTTGCTGCAGGAGCTGTTCACTGCCGCGCACCAAGATGTCGTGCACTCCACCGTCCCACGTGAGCACCACATGATCGGGGAGCATCTGGCGGAACAGCTCCAGATGCGTCTCGACGAGGACCTTCGTGTCGACCAGTGAGGCCGGATGCTCCTGTTCGAAGGCAATCGCCTGCAATGCGTCGAGCAGCTGCTCACCCTGCGCCAGCGTGCCGCGGATCATCGCGGCGTGCGTGGAGGTGAGCACGCGATCCTGCGACGGGCGCCCCGCCGCCACGGGCATCATCGACTGCGACACGGTCGACAGAAGACCACGCAAGCGATGCGTAAGGTCCAACGTCTGCTGCCGGTCGAGTGCGCGCCAGCGCCCCGCGTTGAGCGCCTGCTCGGTGCGACGCTGTTCCCGCACATCCGAGAGCTGGGCCACGACCAACGGCCCCTGCGCCGAATCGTCGAGGCGCACCAGACGGGTCGACACGGGAATGCCACGGGCGATCGACGTGCCCATAGTGCATTCGCACTCGCTCACCGAACCGGAGGGCGCGTTGAAGAGCGACACCAGCGCGTCCGAGAGCGCCACACGATCCGTCGGCACCACGAGGTGCACCAGGTCGACGCCCACTGGCGAAAGGCGCTGCCCGGTCATCTCGCGCCACAGCGCGTGCAACGCCATGTTCGCCTCGCGCACCCGCCCGTCGCGATCAATCAGCGCGACGGCTAGTGGCAGGCTATCGAGCACCGTCGTGCTCGGCGTCATCTCGCGCGCGGAACGGCGCGTGGCGCTCATGATGACACGACGCAGGGCGCGCACGGTGGCCAGCACCTGCTCCACGTCGTCGGCGTCGTCGATGACGGCATCCGCACCGGCATCGATGAGCGCGGACGGCGTCCCCTGCAATACCAGCGTAGACTGCCACGCGAGGACCGGCACCGGCTCGTGATGTGCGTCGAACTGCGCACGGACGGCCCGGATGAGCTTTCCCCCCAACGTACTGTCGGACGCACTCACGATCACCGCATCGGGATCCATGAGCCGTAACGCATCGGCCACATCGAACGCGTCGCTGGCCATGATGACCCGGGCCGCGCCACCGCGCGTCAGGTTCGCGCGTCGGCTGGCTCGCCGAGTCCCGTCCGCGTCGACCAACACCACAGTATATCCGAGCGCATTGTCCAGCGCCCCACGGGGCGTGGTGGCGTCTGGCGTGGAGCTGCCACCACGAGTCACGTCGACGTCTTCGACCGGGGTACGGTGAGCGTGAGTGGCGCCTTCGACGTTGGTGAAGGCACTCCGCGAGTCGCCAGCGTCGGCGGCTTTCAACGGATGCATAAGGACCGGGTGGTTGGAGGGACCGCAACGTGTGAACGGGGTGAGGCGGCAACCGGACGCGCCAGAACAGCACTCTGACTATGAGGAAAACTTAACACCGGGAAGCCATTCACGGTGTTGGACTTAGTGTGAGCGAGCGCACAAGCAGGCTGAGGTACGTCGTCTTTCGAGGGCAGCAAACGCCCTCGCCGGCGGCAAAATGGCGGGGGGCACCACGTCGCGCCGGTCTGCGCCGGAGGGTATCGTGCCCACATGCGCAGCTCCCAGCCCCATTCCGCCGGTCTCCGGCGTCTGTCCCGCCCGGCCGTCGCGGCGACGACGGCCCTCCTCGCCCTGCTCGCGGCGTGCGTGCAGCCGCTGACCATCGCCCGCAGCGACGCCGCCACGGTCCTGGCCAACCGGACCATCACCGCGCCCAACCCGGGGCTCCCCGGCACGCATACCGTGGCGCGCTTGTACTACGGCAGCGGCAAGGACAAGCGCCGGCCCGAGTACCGCGATTCGATCACCTATCGCACCGGAACGGTCGATGCGTCGCCCTTTGCCCGGACCGAGCCGGCCAATACCACGTCGCGCAAGAAGTACTGGGGCTACGACAACACCGCGTTTCCACTGAACGCGCGCGTCTGGTATCCCGAGGGCGAGGGGTCGTTCCCCCTCGTACTCGTCGTGCATGGCAATCACAGCATGACGGAGTTCTCCGACCCGGGCTACCAGTGGCTTGGCGAACTCCTCGCGTCACGCGGCTTCATTCTCGCGTCGATCGACGAGAACTTCCTGAATGGCAACATCCGCGGGGAGAACGACGCCCGCGGGTGGATGCTGCTCAAGCATCTCGAAGTGTTTCGCGCCCTCAACGACAGCGCGGGCAAGCCGCTCTTTGGGAAAATCGACATGCAGCGCATTGCGCTCATGGGACATTCGCGCGGCGGGGAGGCCGTGGCCATTGCGGGTGCCTTCAATCGCCTCCCGAACTATCCGGACGACGCGACCATCAAGTTCAACTTCAATTTTCCGATCAGGGCGCTCGTCGCCATTGCCCCCGTCGACGGGCAATACAAACCGGCCGAACAGCCGACGCCGGTGAGTGACTACAGCTACCTCGTCATTCACGGATCGCACGATGGCGACGTGTCGAGCTTCATGGGGCTCACGCAGTACAACCGCTTCCGCTTCACCCGCCCGGGCACGGCATTCAAAAGCGCCATCTGGATGCACCGCGCCAACCACGGGCAGTGGAACACCGTGTGGAACAACAAGGACAACGGTACCTACTCGGTGCGCGCCCTGCAGCTCGAGGCACTCGTAACTGGTGAAGAACAACGCCGGTTCGGACGCGTGGTGATTGGAGGTTTTCTCGAGGCCACCCTCAACGGGCGCGCCGAGTATCGCGACCTGTTCCGCGATCATCGCACCGCCGGCGACTGGCTGCCCCCGGAGATGTATCTCACGCGCTACGCCGATGCGAACACGCAATGGCTCGCGACCTTCGAAGAAGATATCGACGTGTCCACCGGCACGGCCCCCGGGGTGCGCCTGCAGGCCGACTCGGTGAGCACATGGAAGGAAAGCGATTCGCCGTCACGCGCGCGATCGTCTACCTTCCGCAGCAACACGGCCACGATTGGCTGGAACAACGCACCGGCGGGCAAGGACACGACGGTGACGCGGTGGCCCGCGCGGTTTGCCGTGACCATTCCCGACTCGCTGCGCCAGGCATGGAAGGTGTCGTCGGCCAGTTCGCTGCTGCTCACCATTGGAAGCACCGACCAGACGCCGGGCCCGCGCAAAGTCGTGCGCGACACCACAGCGCGTGACAGTACGGCGACGACAGGGGCTGCCAAGCCCGCCAAGCGCGCAAAAAAGTCGGAGACCTCCAAGTCCAAGACCCCTCCAAAGGACACGGTTGCCCCTGATCTCACGGTGGAGCTCGAAGATACCAACGGCCGCACCGCGCGCCTGCCGCTGAGCACCTTCGGCGCCGTTCGTATGCCGATTGAGAGCTACATCTACCGGCGCAAAGGCCGCGACAAGACACAGTTCCCGATGCTCGCCGAGCCGGTGATGCAGACCTATGTCATGCCGCTGTCGCGCTTCCCATCGGCGGTGGGTGGCTTCGATGCCGGCAGCCTGCGCACCATGCGCCTGGTGTTCGACCGTAAACAGCGCGGGGCCATCACGCTCGACGACGTCGGCATTACCAGGTAATGCCACTCAGAAGTGGGTGCGCAACCCCAGCGTCAGCGTACGCCCCGAGATGACTGTGGCGTTGTCGGGGGCGCCGGTCTGCACGTTGAACAGATTGTCGCCCCCGAAGAGCAGGGACACCTCACCACGCATGCGGACGCTCATGTTCGCCCGCGCGCGCGTCACGCCGGCGTACCTCATCCAATAGCGCCGCAGGTTGGCCCCCTCGAATTGGTGCGGCGAGAATGCGCTGTCGGCAAGCGCACGGCCAACGCCGGCGCGGTCGTAACCCATCCAATCTGCCGCATGAATGGCCGTCCCCGCCACACTCCACCGCCCGCTCGCGTAGGCCGCCGTCAGACTCACCGTCTTGGGCGGCACACCGAGCATGCGATCGCCCACGCGCATATCACCGCGATATCCGAAGGCAAGCCGTGCGACACGGCTATCGACCAGCGCCACCGCCGCCGCGAGCGAGAGTCGCTGCATGCGCGTCGTCGCTTCGAGCTCCCACCCGCGGTTATCGATCGCGCCCACGTTCTGCAGCGTATACGACATGTTGCGCGACAGGCGGCCATTGCCGTTCACCACAGTCACGAGCGCGGCGACCGGTTGAATGAGCCCCGATGCACGCTGGTCGAACCGCGTGACGTGCAACGCCGTTCGCGCCCCCACGAACAGGTCCACGCCCGCTTCCGTCCCGGTCTGCTTCTCTGGTTCGAGCGACGACAACGACGCGTACTCGCCCGGGCCGAGCCACGACGCACTCCGCGAAAGCGCGCGCGCCGGACGGATGCCGGTGCCAAAGGCGCCGCGCGCTTTGATCACCACGTTCCCCACATCGCGCACATACGCCGCGCCGAGCATGGGCAGCAATGATTGCTGCGTGTTGCGGGTCGCGCCACCGATGCGCTCTGCCCGCACACCAGCCGACGCAAACCAGCGGTCGCGCCAGGCCACCTGCGCCTGCGCCGACACACCGGTGGTGCCGTAGAGGGCCGTCGAGTGCTCTGGACGTGCGACCGCGCCCATGAGCAGCCCGCCGTTGCCGCCGGCCCCACCGACGCCGCCGCCGACGGCCGCGAACGCGACGGCACTGGCACCGGCACCCGTGATCACTTCGTGGGTGACGGCCTGTTCGGCCGCGACGATCGTCGTCAGCAGCGTGGCGGGGGCGACATCGTGGCGCCCCACACTCCGCCAACGCAGCGACACCCGATCGGCGGCCTCTTCTCCGCTCCCTGCCGGCGCGGCATTCGACCCCGATTGCGGACCAGCGAGTGTGAAGGCCGACAGGCCCTGCAATCGATACCCATCGACACCGCCAACGAGCGTGTGCGTCCACCGCAGGCCGGGCAGGAGCGCGACGCTTCCCCCAACGGTATACTGCGCGACGTTCTGGCCATTGGCGCTATCGAGCCCGACCGGGGGGCGCGACGGAGCGCGCGGCGGCAGCGCACGCAGGGTATCCAGCACCGCCGCGCTCCCGCTCCGACGTGCCACGACGTCGCTCATGCTGGACGGGAGGCCATGCGGCTGCACCGAAAACGACGCGACGCCATCGGCGCCCGGCAGCAACGCCGTGCTCGCGTTCGCGCGCATGAGGGACAGTCGCGCCATGCCGGTCACGATCATCTGCTGCCGCGACACTCGCGCGTCGGCGTCCAGCAACAATCGCCGTTCGGAGGCCCCGGGCACATACGCCCCGACCGTACCGACGTGGATGCCGAGTCCGAGGTTGCGCGCCGCCGATCCGCGACGGTACGACAGCGAATGCTCCTGCACGAACGGATTGCGCGTCGCGTAGGACGTCGCCGAGAGACCGGCACGGGTGGACAGCTGTGCCTGCTGTCGGCCCTGTGGCGCCCCGTCATGGCGCGTGAGAATCTGGACGACGCCACTGATGGCATCGGCGCCGTACAGCGCCGCCCCCTGCGGTCCGCGAATGACTTCCACACGGGCCACGCGTGACGGATCGAGTTGCGTGACGAGCAACGGGTTCGCCACTTCGATGCCGTCGAGATAGATCTTGGGAGCGCTCACGCCGAACGAGCTCGCGCCGCGCATGCTGCCGTAGCGCGCCGTCACTGAGCCGGCGGCGGCCGTCCACGTCCATACCCCGGGCACCGACAGGTCCAGCGCTTCGCCCAGCGTGCCGACCCCATGCTGCGCAAGCTGCGCGCCATCGACCACGTTGAGCGCGAACGGCGACCCCCGTTGCGCGGCACCGTCGGGCGAGCCGGTCACGACGACACGATCGAGCATGCTCGACCGACGCGCCATGGGTACCTCAGCGCCGGGAGGCACGGCCGGCAAGCGGCCGGGGGCCAGCACCACCTGCGTGCTGCCAAGCACGATGGGGCGGAGCCCTGAGCCGTCGAGCAACCAATCGAGGACCGCACCCACAGGCACACGATCAAGCGCCAGGCACACGCGACGTTCAGCGGGCAACAGATCGGCGCTGTACGACAGCTCGAGGTGCGCGGTCGCGGCCAACCGGTCTATCGCGTCGCGCACCGACACCTCGCTCACGCGCAGGGTAATCACACGATCGAGTGGTGCTGCCCACAAGGACGCACGGTCCGACGAGGGCACCGACTGCGTGCATCGCGAGGCGACGGCCACCATCGGGCTGCCGAACGCAGAAGCGGGCAGCAGCCCCCCCGCAATCAGCGAGGCCGCTGCGCCCGCGAGACGCACTGCGCGTCGCGAAGCGAACATGGCAGACATGCGCGATGGCGTCTCGATCAGGGAGTCGGCGAGGGTCCGGATCCTGGCGGCTGCAGCGTGATCGTATCGCCCTGCTGCACGACGTCGGCGCCAAGGGCGAGGGCAATCACGCGCACCACCTGCGACGCCGAGTCGCCACGGAAGGACGCGGTGAGGGTGCGCTGCGCCAAGGCGCTGTCCGTCACACGAAGCGTGAGGCCGTACCAACGCCGCAGGTCGGCGCGCACTTCGGTGAGCGACGCATCGCGGTACGACAGCACGCCTCGCGTCCATGCGACATCGTGCACGGTAACCGTTCCTCGCGACACGGTCACGGCCTGCCGCACCACCACCCCACGGTCGCCAGCGCGGAGTTCCGTGTGCGCATCCGCAGCGGCGCGCGCGCTCAGCGCCACAATGCCATGCGTGACATCGACGGCGACCTCGCCGTTGCCACTCGTCTTCACCGAAAACGCCGTACCGATATCGCGAATATCCGCGTCGGCGGTATGCACGGTGAAGGGGTGCTGCGCGTCGTGCCGGACATTGAAATACGCCGCGCCCTCGAGTGTCACCTCGCGGGTGGTGGTCCCGTACGCGGCCGCCACGGTGAGTCGGCTGCCGGGCGCGAGCACGACGGTGCTACCGTCGGGCAACCGCACCGAATCCCGTTGTCCAACGCTGGTCTGAAATGCCCGCACCACCGTCGCGCGATTGGCGCCGGCATTGCGAAACTGACTGAGGGCCACCACGGCCGCCAACCCGGCAGCGGCCGCGAATGCCACAACGCGCCACGAGCGGCGGGTCGAGGCGGCGCGTGCCGTCGCGGTCGAGGTCGCGGTCGCCATCCGTGGCACCCCGCCCCCCTCGACCCGCAGCGGTGAACCGGCGGGGGCACGCATCGCGTCGTCACCAGCCATGCGGGCGCGCACAGCCGTGAGCGCCCGCTCCGTATCGACCGAGACGTCCGCCATCTGCACCAGCCGCCCCGCGCGCGCCTTCACGATGGCGGCAAACGCGGTGTCGTGCGGATGGGCATCCAGCCACGCCCGAACGCGCGCCGTCTCCGCCGGGGGGCTCTCGTCCGCGAGATAGCGGGCAAGCGCCTCCCAGTGGGCGTCGGGCGCCTCGTTGGATGCGGGCAACAGCTCGTCGGAACGGTCGGACATGCCAAGGGGACACGGGAGCCAAGCAATACCCTATGTGCCGGGGGGCCGGGCGATCGGCACGGGTAGGTTCACACACAGCGTGTGTGTTGTAGTGTACAATACCATCGCTGGCGGCGCCGTATCGGTTTCCGGTCGACTCGCCCGCCGTGTCCCGTCCATGCCGATTCCGCCCACGCCTTGCTCCTCGTGACCGACTCCGACCTGCTGGCACGGCTCCGTCAGGGCGATCACACGGCGTTCGATGCGCTGTTCCGGCAGTGGTACGAGCTGGTCGTGCGCTCCGCCAATCGCGTGCTGCACGAACCGCAGGTGGCCGAGGAGTTGGCGCAGGACGTTTTTCTGGAGTTGTGGCGCCGACGCGATCAGCTCCCGGCCGGCAGCAGCATTCCGGGCTACCTCATGCAGGCCGTCCGCAACCGGGCGCTCAATCATCTGCGACATCTGCAGGTGCAGAAGAAGTCGCAGCTGTTTGTCGAAGCGCTCAGCGAGCCGGCTGAACAGGCCGATGCCGACGCACAGGCCAACGAGCTGGCGCAGGCGATCGGCGACGCCATCGCCGACCTGCCGCCCCGCACGCGCGAGGTGTTTCTCATGAGCCGCGAACGCAATCTCAAGTACAGCGAGATTGCGGAACAGTTGGGGGTCAGCGTGAAGGCGGTCGAGGCCAATATGAGCCGCGCGCTTCGGCAACTGCGGGAAAAGCTCTCGCCGTTTCTGCGCCGGCGCGGCGACGGCGACGGGTAGGGCGTAGGGTGAGCGCGCACTGGCGTGTCGTGCCGATGACGATCTGCTGGTATGTCGGCGACGGGCGCCGATATCGATGTCCCCTGCACGAAGGAGACCCTATGTCACGCATGGTGTTCCGCACCTTCACCGCTGGCGCCGCGTTGGTGAGCGCGACGGCCTGTTCGCTGGATGGCTTCGGCGGCCCCAGAGAAACGATGCAGTTCGATACGGCGTTCGAAAGCGCGCCGGCGGGCATGGATGCCGCCTCGAGTAGCTTTGCCGCCGACGCGGAAGGCGCGTGGGGCGGCCCGCGCCGCGGCCGCGGGCCCGGTGGCCCCCGCATGGGCGGCCTCATGTGTGGCGGTCTCGGTCCGGAGTTCCTGGGTGATGGCGGCGTTGGTCGCGGCGCGAGTCGTGGCCCCTTCCGGGTACAGATCGTTCCCGACTGCGCGGTGGCCGGTGGCAACGTTACCTGTGTGCGCTCGCGCAACGGCCTCACCGCGACAACGGTCTACACGCTGCAGAACGCGGCCGGTGCCACCCAGACGGCGCTCGACACGATTACCACGAACACGGTGCGCACCCGCACCACGGTTTCGGGGACCACGACGCGCAGTCGTGATGGCGCCTCCGTCTCGGCCACGGTGAATCACAGCAGTGATCGCACGGTGACCGGACTCGCCGCTACAAGCACGCAGCGCACCGTAAACGGCATCGCCGCGGGCAGCGAGAACACCACCGGGACCAATCGCGACGGGCAGGCCTTCACATCGGTACGCGTCTCCTTCGATACCACCGCCGGACTCCGCATTCCCGTGTCGGCCACCACGCAGACGTACCCGACGGCCGGCAAGGTCATTCGTCGCATGAAGGTCACCACGACGGTGGCGGGCAGCGCGGCCACGGTTCGCGAGCGGCGCGAAGAGATCGCCTACGACGGCTCGGCAACGGCCAAACTGACGATCACCGCCGACGGCACCACCAAGAATTGCACGATGGCGCTACCGCGCGGCCGTCCGAACTGCGGCTGATCGCACGTCTCCAAACGCACAACCGCCCGGCATCCAAAGGATGCCGGGCGGTTGCTGTTTCCCGCGTGTTTACTTGATGCGAATGCCGACGCGGTGCGACAGCGGTCGCCCACCACGCGTGGGATCCACCGCGTAGTCAAACGAGAAGCGATCGACCGTCACCCCGAGCCCGGCGGTCACCAGGGACTCATCTCGCTCACGTGGCAGGCGAACCCCTTGACGGATGATGATCGATACGCCGTCAACCGGGACATAGCCCAGCTCAACGCCGCCAGCGGGGCGCACGAATCCGTCTCGTTCGACGCTCAGCTGCGATTGCATGCCGATGTCAACGTGCTCCCAGATCGGAAAGAGCCCGCCGCCGTACCCGATGGTCACGCGCGTGGGCAGTACCCCGTCCACGCCACCGATCTGTGGACCGGCGCCGATATTCTGCACGCTCACGCCAATGGTGGCCGGCCCCATGGGTCGGTTCATGCCGAGATCCAGCGCCGCCACACCATCGCGCACGGCCCCGAGACGTTCTTCGGCGTATTTCACGTTCGCGCCCAGCCGGAAGCCCTTGAGGGTGCGCGCAGCCCCCACGACGAACACGTTGCTCGACGCCGAGACCGGGCCCCCGTCTGACAGGTGGCTGACGCCCGTGCGCATGGCGGCGGCCAGGCCACCCAGAGCTGGCGCCCCGTAGTCGAGCGTCTGCGCCCCCACGCCAACGGTGAACGCCCCAAGCGTTTGTACACTGCCAAACGATCCGCTGGTGGCCCGGGCACCGAAGCGCTGGATGGAGACCGCCATGCCGCGTGCCTGGGCCAGCATCCCGGGATTGTAGAAGATCACGTCCGCGTCGTTGCCGGAGCCCCCGGCGTTGGCCAGCGCGGCGTAGCGCGCGCTCGCGGGCACGCGAAGCGCCAACGGGGCTTCGGGATGCCCCGAGGCCTGCGCCTCGAGCGGTGGCGACCGCAGCGCAACGCTGGCGCCGACCGCAGCGACCAGTGAAAACAGGAACGAACGGCCACGAGGCGCCGAACACGACGCGGCAGGTAATCGGATGGCCGAAGACATCCGTCCCTTGCGAAGCAAATGGGTCATGGGTTCAAATGAACGGCATGTCGCAACCCCTCGCCAGTTGGCAACTCGGCCCAAACGCGCCCCAGACTCACCACCCGTGGCTACGGGCGTTGGGACTGTTCATCCTGCGGCGCGCCGGCTGGGAATTTGCCGGGCAGATGCCGAACATCCCCAAGTTCGTCGCCATCGTGGCACCGCACACCTCCAACTGGGACTTTCCCATAGGCCTGGCGGCCAAGTGGGCGCTCGGGTTCGACGCGCACTGGTGGGGAAAGCACTCGCTGTTTTATCCGCCCCTGGGGTGGTTCATGCGGGCAAACGGAGGCATCCCCGTCGTGCGCTCCAACAAGAACAACGCCGTCGAACGCACCGTAGAGCTGGCGCGCAGCAGTGAGCGCTTTGCCCTCGCGCTCTCGCCCGAAGGGACGCGTCGCAAGGTCCCCGAGTGGCGCTCGGGCTTCTGGCACGTCGCCAAAGGCGCGGACATTCCCATCTGCTGCGTCGCGCTCGACTGGGAGCACAAGCGCGTTCGTCTCGGTCCCACCGTCACGGCCGACGAAGACGATCCCGCCGCGGGGATCGCTCGCATCCGAGCGCTCTACCGCGGCATTCAGGGATACGACCGCTCGCAACAGGTCTAGGCATTCCCGGGCAGCCGGTCGGCGGCTAAACATGACGGCGGCGTCGTGTTCTTGCGGCCGCCCCCTTCCGCCCAGACGGTTCCGCATGGATGTTTTCCGCATCCCTTACGGAGAAAGCCTGAATGCGTGTGACGACCGTCGGCGTGGTGGGCGCCGGCGCCATGGGGAGTGGCATCGCCGCTCTCGCGGCGTCGGCGGGCTGCCGCGTCGTGCTCCTCGATATTCCGGGCGACGCGGACCCTGCGTCTCCCACCCGCAGCGCGCCGGCCAAGAACGGGTTGGCCAAAGCCGCCACGAGTAAGCCGGCGTCGTTCATGGAGGCCGCCGCCGTAGCCCGCGTGCGAGTCGGCAACACCGACGATCACCTGGAATGGCTCGCCGAGTGCGATTGGATCTGCGAAGCGATCATCGAACTGGCCGAACCCAAGCAGCAGCTGTTCGCGCGCATCGAAGCGCTCATGAAGCCCACCGCCATCGTCTCGTCCAACACCTCGGGCATTCCCATGGCAACGCTGCTCGAAGGACGCACGGAGAAGTTCCGCCGACGGTTCCTCGGCACGCACTTCTTCAATCCGCCGCGCTACATGCACCTCCTCGAGGTGATCCCGACACCGGAAACCGATCCGGCGGTGATCGGCGCCATGAACGGCTTCGCCGAACGGACCCTCGGCAAAGGCATCGTCATCGCGAAGGATGTGCCGGGCTTCATTGCCAACCGCCTCGGCGTGTACGGCATGGTTGCCACGATGCGCCGCATGGAGCAGCACGGGCTCACGATCGACGAAGTCGATGGACTCACCGGCTCACTCATTGGCCGGGCGCGCAGCGCGACCTTCCGCACGGGTGACCTCTCCGGGCTCGATGTGCTCGCGCATGTGACCACGGGCATTGGTGCCGCCACCGGCGAAGACTTTGCCCTGCCGGGCTGGGTCCTCACGGATCTCGTCGGCACCGGCAAGCTTGGCGACAAGAGCGGCGGTGGGTTCTACAGCAAGACCAAAACGGGCACGATGACGTTCGACTGGAGGACAAAGTCATACGTACCGCAGCAGCGCCTCGAGGGCGGTGACATCGGTCAGGCCCTTCGCCTACCGGTGGCGCAGCGGTTGCCGGCCATCAAGACACTGCCGGGCGCGCAGGGCGCGTTCGTGCGCGACCATGTGGTGGATGTGGCGCATTACACCCTCACGCGCGCGGCCGATCTCGCGCACGACATTGTCGCCATCGATCGCGCGATGGAGTGGGGCTACGGGTGGGAAGCCGGACCGTTTCAGGTCATGGACGCGCTTGGCGCCGATTGGTTGCGCGAGCAGTTCAAGGCGGAAGGGCTCGATATTCCGCCCCTGCTCGACCTCGTGCAGGGGTCGTTCTTCCGCGACGGCGAGTATCTCACGTTCGACGGTCGCTACGAACCCATTCCAGCCATCTCCGGTCGCCTGTCGCTGGCGTCGCTGGCCAGAAGTGGCCGCGTGCTCGAAGATAACGGCTTGTCGCGCCTCATCGACTTGGGCGACGGCGTAGCGTGCTTCGAATTCCGCTCCAAGATGAACAGCCTCGGACAGGGTGTGCTCGAAGGGCTCGAGAAGTCGTTGCGCAAGATCGAGAAGCTGGGCTTCAACGGCCTCGTCATCGGCAACGACGATGCGCGCGCGTTCACGGTGGGGGCCGATCTCTCGGTCGTCTCGTTCGCCGTCGCCGCCGGTGCGTGGGATGACATCGCCCAGTCGATCAGCGGCTTCCAGAACAGCGTGATGTCGATTCGTCGCGCGCCCTTCCCCGTGGTGGTGGCTCCGGCCGGCATGACACTCGGTGGCGGCTGCGAATTCATGCTGCACAGTGACGCCGTCCAGGCGCACGCCGAGGCGTACATCGGGTTGGTGGAAGTCGGCGTTGGCGTGCTCCCCGGCGGCGGTGGTACGAAGGAACTGCTCATGCGCTTCACCAGCGAACTGCAGCAGTACGAAGAAGTGGATCTCTTTGCGGCCGTCAAGCGCGCCTTCAAGCTCATCGCGTTCGCCAGGACCAGCACGTCGGCCCACGAGGCCCGCGCCATGGGGCTGTTGCGCGATCGCGATCGCATTTCGATGAATCGGGATCAGCATCTCAGCGACGCCAAGCAGCGTGTGCTCGATCTCGCGCCCGGTTACCTGCCGCCCGCCGAGCGTACGGTGCGCGCGCTGGGACGTGAGGGATTGGGCAATCTGGAGTACGCGCTCTGGTCGGCCAAGGAGGCGGGCCAGGCAAGTGCGCATGACGTGCGGGTAGGCCGTGCGGTGGCGTATGTGCTGTGCGGTGGCGATGGCGCGCCGCGCGATGTGACGGAACAGGACCTTCTCGACCTCGAACGCGAACAGTTCCTCTCGCTGCTCGGCACCAAGGAGACGCAGGAGCGTATCGCGTACACCCTCAAGACCGGCAAGCCGCTGCGCAATTGAGCGCGCGACAGGAGATAGAGCGATGAACGAGGTAGTGATCGTCAGTTGTGCGCGCTCGGCCGTGGCGCGTGGCAAGGCCGACGGAGCACTCGCGAATGTGCATCCGGTCGACCTGTCGTCGACGGTGATGAAGGCCGCCATCGATCGGGCGGGGGTGGACCCCGCCGTGATCGAAGACGTGCAGTGGGGGTGCGCCATGCCCGAGGCGTCGCAGGGGCTCAACCACGCGCGTCTGGCGTGGCTCCGTGGCGGCCTGCCGGTGGAGACATCGGCGGCGACGGTGAACCGCTTTTGCTCGTCGGGGTTGCAGTCGGTGGCGTATGCGGCGCAGGCGATCATCGCGGGCCAAGGCGACGCGGTCATGGCCGGGGGCATCGAGATGATGTCGCAGGTACCCATGAGCGGGTACAACGCACGCCTCGCCCCGGAACTTACGGAGCGCTACATCGGCATGGGCTTCACTGCCGAGCGGGTGGCGAAGCGGTGGGACATCTCGCGCGACCAGCAGGATGCCTTCGCGCTGGCCAGCCAGCAGAAGGCCGCTGCCGCCATCGCCGGCGGCGTGTTCACCGCCGAGATCGTCCCCATCCACACCAAGCAGTACACGTGGACGGGCGCTACCAAGACGGTGACGGAGGTCATCTTCGAGACGGACGAAACACCGCGCGCCACGACGGCCGACGCGCTCGCCAAACTACGACCCGCTTTCATGCCCACGGGAAGCGTCACAGCGGGGAATGCGAGTCCGTTTTCTGATGGCGCTGCAGCCGTGTTGGTCATGCGTGCCGACAAGGCCAGAGAAATCGGACTCACGCCGCTCGCCCGATTCGTGAGCTTCGCGACCGGCGGTGTCGATCCCGACATCATGGGTGTGGGCCCCATCAAGGCGATTCCCAAGGCGCTCTCGCGTGCCGGTCTTGCACTCGCGGATCTCAAGCTCATCGAGTTCAACGAAGCGTTTGCCGCGCAGGCATTGGCGGTGATCAAGGAACTCGACCTGCCCACCGACATCATCAACGTGAACGGGGGCGCGATTGCCTTGGGACATCCGTTGGGCGCCACCGGTGCCAAGCTCACCACGCAATTGGTGCACGAACTCCGCAAACGCGGCGGAGGCTACGGCATGGTCACCATGTGCATTGGCGGTGGTATGGGGGCGGCGGGGATCTTCGAGGTGTACGCCTCGTAACCGTAGGGTACTGCGGGTGTCTGGTCCGGCGGTTCACGTGCCGCTGGACCAGACACCCGTCGTTTACCGCGGTTCCTCGGTGACCCGCGCCCCCTGCTCTCCCAGCGCTTCCACCACCGCGCCCAGCGATGCACAGCGCGGATCGGCGGTGAGTCCCTGCCGATATCGCGCGAAAATCTGTTGCGCAATGACGGCGACTTTGAAAAACCCGAACGCCATGTAGAAGGGCACCCGGCGTACGTCGCGATTGCTGGCCACCGCATAAGCCTGAACGACGTCATCGCGGCGGAATGCACCGGGCATGGCCGTGACACCGAGCCCGAGGGATCGAAAAATGGGATGGTCGTTCGGGCCCACCCAGTAGGCGAGTGCCGTCCCCAGATCCATGAGGGGATCGCCAATGGTCGCCATTTCCCAGTCGAGAATGGCGCGCACGTGCGACAGATCCGCCGACAGCACGAGATTGTCGAGCTTGAAGTCGTTGTGTACGAGGCACACGTCACCCGCGCTGGGTTGGTGTGCATTGAGCCACGTCGCGAGCCGGTCGAGCGACGGCACCTCGGTGGTGCGCGCGGCGTGCCAGCGCTTGGTCCATCCTTCTACCTGTCGGCGCACATATCCCTCGGGGCGTCCGAGCGCCGCGAGCGAACTGTTCGCCACCGGCACGGCGTGCACCTGCACCATGGTATCCACGACAGTCTGCGACAGCGCGCGCAAGCGGGCCGGCAGCGCCTCGCGATCGGCCGACAGTTCGTCGGGAAGTACGCCACGCACGATGGGGCCGCTCACGTGCTCCATGAGATAGAACGGCGCCCCAATGACATCCACATCGTCGCAGCGGGCCAATGGGCGGGGCACAGGCACGCCAAGTGGATGCAACGCCGCGAGGATCGCGTGCTCGCGCGCCATGTCGTGCGCGACCCCGCCGCTGACACCGCGCGGCGGGCGTCGCAAGACATAGCGCTGGCCGCCGTGCTCGTCGTCCACACGCACGAGATAGGTGAGGTTCGAGAACCCGGCCGGAAACCGTCGGACGTGGAGCGTGCTTCCCGCAGGTACCAGCGAAGGGTCGGCATGTGCCATCCACGCCCGCAACGCGTCGATGGGTAATGCGTCTCCGTCCCGCATGCCTGCGGCTGAATGGCCCTCGCTGGTCGCCGTCACGGCACGCTACGACGTTCGTGGCACGAACGGTTCCGCCGGCAGGTACGCGCGCAACGCACGGCGCGCAATCACCGCTTTGTGGACTTCGTCGGCACCGTCGTAAATGCGCGCGGCCCGTTCGTGCCGATACCACCACGCCAACGGGGTGTCGTCCGTCATGCCGAGTGCGCCGTGCACCTGAATGGCCCTGTCGAGTACACGCTGCAACGTGTTCGCCACGAACACCTTGATGTACGCGATCTGCTCCCGCGCCGCCTCCTGACCCTCGTGCGTCATTCGCACGGCCGCATCGAGCACCATGAGGCGCGCCGCGTGAATCTCAATGCGCGACTCGGCAATCCAGAACTGCACCTGCTGCTTGTCCGACAAGCGCTCACCGGGACCGACCTCGCGCGAGGCGGCATAGCGGCACATGAGCGCGAAGGCGCGCTCACAGATGCCGATCCATCGCATGCAGTGGTGAATACGTCCCGGGCCCAATCGCTCCTGCGCCAACGCAAACCCACGCCCCTGCAGCCCCAGCAGATTCGACGTCGGTACCCGTACATTCTCAAAGCGCACTTCGGCATGGCTCGACCACCCGCCGCCCGATTCACCCATGACCGCGATGTTCCGCAGGAGCGTGTAGCCCGGGACCTGGAGCGGCACGATGATCTGACTGGCCCGATTGTGCCGGCGTGTTTCGTCGGCATCGGTCACCGCCATGACCACCGCGAAAGCCGCCCCATCCGCGCTGCTGGTAAACCACTTGTGTCCGTTGATGACCCAATCGGCTCCGTCTCGCACCGCCGTCGTCGACAGCACGACCGGATTGGACCCGGCGTGCTCCGGCTCCGTCATGGCGAAGCAGCTACGCACGTCGCCGCGCGCCAGCGGTTCGAGAAAGTCGCGGTGCTGCGCCTCCGAGCCGAACGCGAGCAAGAGTTCCATGTTCCCCACATCGGGTGCCTGGCAGTTGCACACGTAATGCCCAAAGGGCGTCCATCCCAGTACTTCGCTCAGCTGCGCAAACGCATCGAGCGGCATACCGATGCCGCCGTACGCCTCCGGCAGAAAGGGCGCCCACAGGCCGAGCGCTTTGGCGCGCTCGCGCAGGGCATTCAGTGTCGGTTCTGCGTCGTGCCACGCCACGCCAAGCAGCCTGGGCTCCGCCGGCACCACCTCGTCATGAATGAATCGACGCGCGGTGGTCAACAGCGATTCGCGTTCCGCTGCGGTCATCGCCCGTGTTGCGGCGGCACCGCTCACGAGAGATAGCCTCCGTCCACCATGTATACGGATCCTGTGCAGTAGGCCGATGCATCGGACGCCAGGAAGAGCGCGAGGCCGGCCACATCGTCGGGCACGCCGATACGGCGCAAGGGCTGATGCCCCAGCACCTTGTCGGCGATAGCCTCATCCTGCCACAGCGCCGACGAGAACTTGGTCTTGATCAAGCCGGGGCAGATCACGTTCGCGCGAATCCCGTCGGCACCCCACTCCTGTGCCATCACTTTGGTGAGCGACACCAGCGCCGACTTGCTCATGCTGTAGAGCCCCAGCCCCGCTTCCGGCGTGATGCCGCCGATGCTGGAGATGTTCACGATCGCGCCGCCACCACGCTCCACCATGATCGTATGTGCCGTCTTGCACAGCTCGAACGGTCCTTTCACGTTCACGGCAAAGATCTTGTCGAACGCGTCGTCGGTCGCCTGCTGCAGCGGCCCGAACACCGGGTTCGTCGCTGCATTGTTGACGATGATGTCGATCCCGTCGAAGTGCTCGACCGTACGAGCCGCGAGCTCGTGTGCGTCCGCCGCTTTCCCCATATGGGATGCCAGGCCGTGCACGTCGTGGCCCTCGTGGCGCAAGGCCTGCACGACGGCCTCGACATGCTCGGCCTTGCGGCTTGAAATCATGACGCGCGCGCCGGCGCGTGCGAAGGTCGTGGCGATGGACAAACCGATACCGCGCGTGCCACCGGTGACGATGGCCACCTTGCCATCCAGTCGAAACCGGGCAATGGCGTCGACGCCGGGCGGAGTTAGCGGCTCAGGCGGAACGTGTGACGAGCTCATGGGGGCGTACCGTGGGAGAACGAGGAAACGCACGTCCTCCCAATGTGCACTCGCCGCCGCTACCGGTCGAGACGTGTGACGCGACCCGTGAGCGGCGCCACGATACGACCGTTCATCCGTTCGAGATGCTGCAACACCAGATCGGCGGTCCGTGGCGCCGCCGTCGGATTCACCTCGAGCGCCCGACAGGCCGGCGCCGCTTCAGGAATGCGATACCCGTCGCCCGACCGGCAGGCGGGGAAGGTGACAAAGCTGACCGTCAGCGAATCGCCGGGGGCAATGGCACGTCCATCGTCCCGCTGAAGGTCACCGACAATGCGGGATCCGCTCGGGCGCCGTCCGTCCACCCGAAAGCGCACGCCGCTCACCTGTGGATACGCGCCGCCCCCGAGCGCCCCCTGCCGGACCCCCGTCTCGAGCAGGTCACGGAGCCGGGCCCCGGACAACGGGAACGTGACCACGCGGGTCTCGTCGGCGAACAGGAACACGCCCTCGATCATATGGCGCGTGATCGGCCCCGCCGCCATCAGGTCATCGAAGCGCAACGCGCCGGAATTGATCATCGCCACGTCGGCGTTGGTCCCCAGCCGCATGGCGTCGGTGATCATGTTGCCGAAGCGACTCTCCCGCTTCGAAATCGAATCGATCGCGTTGATGGGCTCCGGGGCGATGCCCAGGACCCGGTCGGGACCGATGCGACGGGTGAGCGTATCGCGCCACCGTTGCACCACCGCCAGCGTCGCCGCATCGTCGCGCATGCCGCGGCCAATGGTGAACGACTGGTCACGAATGCGCCAGCGCGCCGACGTCCCCGTACCCTCACGCGTGAAGGTCACCAGCACCGCGGTCCGCGCATTCGATACGCCTTTCACCAGCAGTCGCCCATCGTGCGCCATGCGCCGCCCGTCGTGTTCGTGGCCACCGAGAATGGCATGGATGCGCGGCTCGGTGAGCAGCGTGAGCGAATCTTCGAAGATGAACCGGTGCGTGAGGCCGACCACCAGCTCCGCGCCGTGCGCGAGCAGCGTGTCCACGAGCGCCGTGGTGGCGACGTCGGGATTCGTGCATTTCACGTAGGAGGCGTACTCGCGCACCACGGTGGTCCCCAGAACACCGACCTTCACGCCCGCGACGCGCAACGTGTCCCATCCCTTCACGCCCGGAAACGGCGTGCCGCTGGCCTCCCCGCAGTTGCCGCTGAGCCACTGGAACTTCGATTCACCCAAGCGCGCCACCAGATTACCGCGCGAGTTGTCGAACTCGTGATTGCCAAGGGTGGCCACGTCGAGCCGCGCGGCATTGAATCCGTCCACCATCTGGGCGCCGCCGTACTACCTCCCAAGCACACTGGGCGAGAGGACGTCCCCCGCCAGCATGAACAGCACGGGGCTTCCACTCGCGTGCTCGAGGGAATCGCGCAGAGCCGCGACACGCGCGAGCCCGCCGCTGCCGTCACGCAGGGTATCGGTGACGTACACGTCGTTCACCAGCAGCATGCGCACCACGACGGGCTGCGCGGGCCGTGCCGCAGCGGGCGATGGGCGGCAGGCGCTCAGGACAGACAGGCCGAGCGTGGTTGCCCAGACCGCGCGCACCCGGACCGCACGCCGAAGGATCGTGCGAACGGCGCCGCGAACTGTCTCCCGCACAACCATCTGGTGCGCCTCGTGCGTCACGTGCCGCAGACGAGCGACCGCGTGTCCGGCCCGGTCATGCCACCGTGGCCGGGTCCACCCCGCGAATGCCGAAGACGCGGGCGATGGCCTGTCCGATCTTGTTGTTCGGCGTGCTCGCACCGGCGGTAATGCCCACGCGCAACGGACGGTCCGTGGGCAGCCATGGCTGCATCAGGTCTTCGACGTGATGCTTCGCAATGCGACGATAGCGCACCGCATTGTCCACGATGTCGATCGCATCGGGATCGGCGATGTGATACGTCTGCACCTGTTCCGCACAGAGCGCCGCCAGCGAGATGGTGTTGCTGGAGTTGTATCCCCCCACCACCACCATCAGATCGAGCGGCTCGCGCAGCAGCTCGAGCACGGCGTCCTGACGGTCCTGCGTGGCGCTGCAAATGGTGTCGAAGGTGCGGAAATGCTCCGCCCGATGCGCCTCGCCGTACGCGCGTGCCATGGCGTCTCCAACTGCCGCACCGATCGCGAGCGATTCACGCGCCAGCATGGTCGTCTGGTTGGCAACCCCGATGCGCTCGAGATGCAGATCGGGATCGAAACCATCCGACGCCCCCACCGCGAATCTCGCGAGGAACTCGTCGCGAGAGAGCGGAGGTCGCGGCGTCGCCAACCCGGCACGGGCTTCGATGTAGTGCATGACCATGTCGGCTTCGGCCATATCACGCACCACGAGATAATGTCCATTGGGATACTTCTCCACCTGCGATGCCGTCGCGCGTGTCTCCTCGTGGTAATACTTGCCGTGGATGAGCGAGGTATACCCGTCACGCGCGTACACTTCGACACGCTTCCAGACATTGAGCACCGAACCGCACGTCGTATCGACGATGACGCACCCCAAATCGCGGAGCGTCTGAAAATCCTGGATGGTGACGCCGAAGGCGGGGAGAATCACGACATCGGGTGGTTCGACGGGCGCGTAGTCGAACCCTTTCCCGCTCGCGGACAGAAACACGACGCCCATTTCCTTGAGCTTCGCATTCACGTGCGGGTTATGGATGATTTCGCCGGCCAGGAAGATGCGCTTGTCCGGGAACTTGATGCGCGTCTGGTAGGCATAGTCGACGGCGCGTTCGACACCGTAGCAGAACCCGAATTCGCGAGCGAGGCGGATGGTGGTATCCCCCACCGTCAGCGCGAAATCACGGGCACGGAGCAGATCCACCAAATGGCCGGTGTAATCGGCAGCGAGGGTATCCTGGACTTCGGCCTTGAGCCCGAAGCCCTTACGCACATAAGTCGGAGCGGGAGCCGGGGTCCCGGAGGCACTGTTGGACATGCCGGAAATCTAGTCGGAACGGCGAGGGCCGGCGCCTCCGGATGGCCATCTAGAGGGCGCGACGGGCCTCGTCATCCGAGCAGACGAACGGCGCGAGGGCGTCGCGCACGAGAGGGGGGAGCGGGCGCTTGGTGAAACCCTCTACGGCCACACAGACCACCACCATCGCCACCCGGGCCACCACCCGCCCGTCGGCGTGCCGCAGCTCCATCGTCAGGGTGAGCGACGTGTCGCCAAGCCGGGACACCCAGATCACCAGGTGCAACAGGTCATCGATACGTGCCGGCGCGAGGTAGTCGACGGACAGGTGACGCCGGGGCATCCAGACCTCCGGCGCGTCGAAGATGAACGAGTAGGGGAGTCCGGCTGCACGCAGCAGCTCCTGCTCCGCCATTTCAAGAAAGCGGGTCACCGCGCTGAATCGCATGATGCCCACCAGATCCACATCGGCCCAACGGACGCGGTCGGTGCAACGGAATGGCGCAGGCGCATTGTCAGACATGACGGACGCGGTTCGGGACGAGACGGAGCCGGACGTGTGAGGGTTTCCCTGCTGGTGCAATGTTTACCGCGCCAGTAGTGTTTGGCTATGTACTCGTCCATTCTCGTTCCCTACGACGGCTCGGCGTTGAGCGCCCGCGCGCTGCCGGTGGCCGCCGCGCTGGCCGCCCGCACGGGCGCACGCGTCGAGCTGGCCACCGTGCACGATCCGAGCGCGTACATCCCGTTCGTCCCCGGCGAGGTCGCCATTCCGGTGTACGACCAGGAGCTGGTGCACGTGCACCGCGAGCGCGATCAACGCACGCTCGATGAGGCGGTCGCGCAACTCCGCGCCAACGGCGTCGAGGCCTCCGGCGTCCTGCTCGACGGGACCGTAGTCGAGGCGCTCGTCGAGCACATGGCCGCGAGCGGGGCCGATTTGGCGATTCTGACCACGCATGGACGCCGCGGCTTCGAGCGGCTTCGGCTGGGGAGTGTTGCCAGCGCCCTGCTCACTCGCGCGACGGTACCGGTGCTGCTGGTGCGTGGCGCCGGAAGCGATGAGGCGACGTCGACACCGGCGCTGCCGACCGGTGCCCTGCTCTGCGCACTCGACGGCTCCGCGTTCGCGGAGGAGATCGTCTCTCACGCCAGCACCTTCGCCGACGCCACCGGCATGACGCTGCACCTCGTCGCGGTCACGGTCCCGCATAGTGTGTCGCTGGCCCCATTCGGCACCGAAGCCTTACTCGCCGACCCGGAGGCGCTGGAGGCGGAATCCCGCGCGCGTGAAGCCTATCTGCATCGGATTGCCGCCACCTGTCCGGCGGGCACCACGGTGCGCACCGTGACCGACATGAGCGCCTCCCAGGGCATTCTCGAGGCCGCAACGGACACACCATGCGGGGCCATTGCCCTCGCGACGCACGGGCGCAGTGGGGTCAAGCGATTCGTGCTCGGCAGTGTGGCCGACGAAGTCATCCGCCACGCCCACGTGCCGGTGCTGGTCGTCAGACCGACGGCGTCCTAAGTCGACGGCCCGGCGGTCACATGGCTCAGTCGGCGTAGAACCCCGGCGCAAGCCACGGCGCCAGCGCGTATGTCACCATCGGTTCGTACGCGCGCTGCCGGTCTATCAGCCCCGCCGTGAGCACACCGACGGCCCCACGTCCGTGCTTCGTGCCGACCGCCTGCGCTTCAGCGTCCATCGCATGTCCCAACTCTTCACCGGCACGAATACGCGTCGCCACACGAGGGGGAAGTGGCATGGCAAGGGAGCCACCAAGGCCTTCGGTCCCGTTGCCATCGACGACAACAGCCCAGGCGCAGCTGCGCATGTGGCCGTTGGGAAGCTCGACGACGCCCCCTTCCAACCCCACCGCCAGCTGAGCCGTTGGGGTCAACGCGAGTGCGGCACGGGCACGTTGGCGCGCGCCGGTCTGGGTTTCCTCGTCACCCACGGGCTGGTCGGGCACTCCGCTCTCCACTGCCACGCCACGCACGATCGCGTTGGGCGCACAGCGGGCGATCACCGCCTGAACGGCGGCGATCTTCACGGGATTCTCCGAGCCGACAACCACGAGGGTGAGCGCGTCGATCAAGGAACCGTTCATGAGCCAGGAAAGAAAGCATCACCGCGAGAAAGTAACCGGCAACCCGCTTGCTTGCAGGCGTGGAGAGAAGTAAGCTCACTACAACTGCCTACACCAGAACATGCCCGGTTCCTCCTCTGCATCGCGGCGGGCGGATTCGTGCGAACGATCACCGGGACCGGTGCCACCTCGCGCGCGACTCTGGCTCGACTTCGTGAACACTGACGCCACCGGCCAGTTGCCCGGCGGTGATTTGTTGCGCGACTTCGAGGCGTTGCTCACGTGGTTACATGCCCAGGTTGCCGTCGATGACGAGCGCGCCTCCGGTATCCGGCGCCGTGCCGTGTTGCAGCCGGCCGCCGCGGCCGCGACGCTGGTCGACGCCCGGCGGGTACGGGCCGCGCTGCGGGCGCTCGCGGAACGCGGCGAGGTCCAGGAGCGCGTTCGCGAAGACGCCGTGATCGAGATTAACCGCGTGCTGGGCCGCAGTGCGGGAACCCGTCGGCTCGACCCCGCCCCCGAAGGCGGCTTCGTGCGCAACTTTGTGCCCACGGGCGACGCGTTTGCTGGCCTCATGATCCCCATCGTGGAATCGGCGGCCGACACGCTCATTGGCGACGAGTTACCGCGGGTGCGTCGCTGCGCCGATCCCCGCTGCCACCGCGTGTTTCTCGACGGGACCAAGAACGGGTTACGGCGTTGGTGCGACATGGGCACGTGCGGCAATCGCGCGAAGGCAGCCCGACATCGCGCGCGCCATGGAGACAGCAAGTGAACCGGTCTCCGCACCAGTTGCGATCAGCATGACAATGCCGCGGACCCCTGCCCGCTCCCTCGACCCGGTAATCACGACGCCGGAATCCGACCGCTCGCTCGATCGGGGGTTCGTCGCCACGTTGCGCTGGCTCGTGTCCGAAGGCGACGCCCGTGGAGTGCGCCGCATTGCGGTAGAGCTCCGGGCCCTGCGCGAAGCGTTGGCCGCGCTCGACGAAACACGAGCGGCCCGCGACGAGCGTGTGCGCCGCAATACGGAGCTCGATCGCGAACTCCAGTCCGCGTTGGCCTTGCTCGGCCCGGCAACCGCGATGAGTGGCACCGGAACGCTCGCGCAGCGACTCATGAAACTGCGCGAGCGGCTCGCCGAGGATAGCGCTACGCGACGGCAACTCACCCTCGAGCGCGACGCGTGGCGGGTCATGTGCACGCTGCTGACGCACACCCGTGCGAGTGCGCAGGAACTGCTGGAGCGAGCCGAGTCGGAGCGCGATGCCTTGATGGCGCAGCTCGAAGTCTTGCAGGAGCGCGTCATGGAACTCACCGCCATACACGACGAAGCGGCCGCCGAGGCACAGGCGACGAAAAACGAACTGGCGCAACTGCGGGAGCAGTTGCGCCACTGGAGTGGAGTCGTCGAACGTGCCTTGGCAGAACTCGCGCACGGCGCCCGCGAGATCTCGGACTGACTCCGCGCGAACCGCCGGTCGTTACGCGCTCATCAGCGTCGTCACCGTGGGACTCATGACCGCCCGCACGACCGATTCCTTGAGATAGCCCATTTCCACGGCGTAGTTGGCAAGCTTGCGCTGCAACAGGCGACGACCTCGGAACAGGCGCGACTTCACCGTCCCCTCGGGGACCCCGAGGACATTGGCAATCTCGGCGTAGCGCAGCCCCTGCAGATCGCTGAGCACCACCGCCGAACGGTATTCTTCGGGGAGGGACCGGATGGCGCGCGTGATCTCGTCGTCGAGGATGGAATCGTAGAACTTCCCTTCGGGATCGGCTTCACCGACCGCTTCGAAGAGGGCCCACCCTTCGGTGTCTTCGGGCTGCTGCACTTCCCGCGCATCGATGCGGCGCTTACGGCTCACGAACACGTGATACAGGATCGTGAAGAGCCACGCGCGGATGTTGGTGCCGAGGTGGTACTGCTCCCAGCGCTCGAGCGCGCGGAGCAACGTGTCCGAGACAAGGTCCTCGGCGTCGTCGCGCGACCGCGCGAGCTTGAGCGCAAACGAATACAACGCGTCGAGATGAACAAGCGCCTCGCGCTCGAACTGCGCCCGCCGCGCGGCGCGCTCCTCGACCGAGATCGGCTCCGCCCGCATCGACAGGGTATCGCCGTCGCGCTCCACCACTGCCTCTTGCACCGCGCTGTCGTTCATACTCACCATGATCCCGTCTCCAAAGCCGCGCTCTGCGCGACCGTCGCCGTCAGCTTGCCCCCGCGTGGACCGACATGCCCTCGCGTGTGTCTCCGTCGTGTCATGCACCGACATCCCACCGACGCCGCCTATTCCGCCGTCCGTAACTGCGACATGCCCGCACCGTCGCGCACATGCATCGCGATGAACCGTTTGAGGTCGGCAGCGATCCCTTCGAGCACTGACAGGTCCCGCTTGACCCGGGTCATCAACACCGCGCCCTCGAGTGCCGCAATGATGAATCGCGACAGGCGTACGGCATCCACGTCGTCGTGCAACTGTGGCCGAGCTTCCCACAGCAGCGAGCGGATCTGACTGGCCCACCGCTCGAACACTGCCTCGATCCGTACGCGGAATCCCTCGTGCGCATCGGCCAGCTCTGCGGCCAGATTTCCAAACGGCGAGCCGCGACGGCCGCCACTCTCCGACTGCAGCGCCACCACGGCGTCGATGAACAGATTCAAACGCTCCAACGGGTCGATCATGGGCTCACGAAGAATCGCAAGACCACGCTCGGCGAATCGCTCGAACTGCCGGTTCAGTACCTCGTAGCCCAATTCTTCCTTGGACTTGAAGTAGTGGTAGAAGTGGCTCTTGCCACTGAGGTTGGCCCCCTTGATCACATCATCGACGGACGTGGAGGTAAATCCACGTTCGGAGATGAGGGTGGCGGCGGCGTCGAGGATCTGCGTGCGTCTATCTGACATCGTGAGACGAATTATAGGACCATGTGGTCCTATACGCAAGAGGAAGTCTTGATGACCGCTAAACCACCACATAACAACGCGTTCCATTGTTCGATCCACGCCGGGCCGCGCGTGAAGCCCTCGTCGCCACCCATACGAATAGGACCATATGGTCCTAGTCCATCCTGACACCACGTCCCATGCCCGTCACGGTCACCCGCACCTACCTCACGCTCGCCTCACCCACGACCCTCGTGCCGGGGCGAGGCGCCGCCGCCGCCCGCCTCGTGCACATCGCCCCCTGCCCGGTCGAGCAATGGCGCGCCCTCTACCGACAGATCGGCGCGCCTTGGCAGTGGCATGACCGCGACCGGTGGGACCAAAGCCGCATGCAGGCCCATCTTGAACGTGACGATGTTCGTATCTATCGCGTAGCGGACGACCCCGTTGGTCACGGGAGCGCGCCCCTCGGCTTCTTGGAGCTCGAGCGGCACGCCGACGGATCCGTGGAGATCGCCTACCTCGGGCTCGACCGCCGGGCATTCGGACGTGGCCTCGGGGGATGGCTCGTGACCGAGGCAGCCCGCACCGCGTTCGCGTGGGGGGCCACCCGCGTCTGGCTCCACACCTGCACGCTCGACAGTCCGGCCGCGCTCCCCAATTACCTCGCCCGTGGGTTTTCGATCGAGAAGACCGAGACGTACACTGCGGATCTGTCGTCGTAGTCGTAACCCGTTCCGACTCTCCCATGCGCGTTCGTAGCCATACCTGGACCACCGCCGCCGGCTGGTCGGCCCCCCTCGGGGCTGACGAAGCCGCCGCACACCTCGTGCTCTCCTTCGGTCCGCTCGACGCCCCGGGAGCCGACTGGTTTGCGGCACTCGAGGCCCACTGCCCCACCGCCCGTCATGTATATGCGAGCGGCGGCGGGCAGATGGCCAACGGTATGGTCGCCGACGACGTCACGGTGGTGTCGTTCCTGGCCTTCGACCGCGCCAAGGTGCACCCCATCGTGCTCGATCACGCGACGGTCGAGAACAGCGCCGCCCTCGGTGCGCAGCTCGGCGATTCCCTCCGCCAGATCGCCGACGTGCGGCATGTGCTGCTGTTCGCCGAAGGGATTACCTTCATCGCGGATGCCTTCCTTACCGCGCTCAATCCGTCGCTGCCGGCCAATATGAAGGTGAGTGGTGGACTTGCCTCGAACGGCACGGCGCTCACGCACTCCGCCGTCGGTCTCGATGGACCACCCGTGACCGGACGTATCGTGGCGCTGGCGCTCACCGGTGAGTCGCTAGTGATCGGTACCGGCTCGGTGGGCGGCTGGGACTTCTTCGGCCCCGAGCGCATTGTCACGCGCGCGACGACCGCCGTCGTCTACGAGCTCGATGGAGAACGCGCCCTCGACGTGTACAAGCGCTATCTGGGCGAGTTCGCCAGTGAGCTGCCAGGCAGCGCCCTGCTCTTTCCACTGGCGGTGCACGTGACCCGCGATGCACCCGTTGGCGTCCGCACCATCATTGCCGTGGACGAAGCGACCGGCAGCATCCGCTTCGCCGGAGATATTCCACAAGGCAGTATCGTGCGACTCATGCGCACGACGACCGACAGACTGGTCGACGGCGCCGCACGGGCCGCACGGTTGGCGCGCGAAGACATGCGCGATACGGTCGGGGACTCCTTGGCGCTCTGCATTTCGTGCATCGGCCGACGCGCCGTCATGCGCAGCCGGGTCGAAGAAGAGATCGACGAAGTGCAGCGGGAAAGTGGCTCTGCGGTCGTTGTCGGCTTCTATTCCAACGGCGAAATCGCCCCGCAGGGCAACGGGCGCGATTTCGGCGAGGCGGTATTGCACAACCAGACCATGACGGTCACGACGATCGCCGAACGCCGACACACGCCGTGCCATTCCCGCTGACGAACCCCCTGTGCATCCGTACGTAGTCCGTCAACTTCGCCGTCACTTCGGCAACGACGCGCCATCCTCCGAGCTCCTTCCGGTGCTCAAGGCCGTGAGCGCCTTGTTGCACGACGTCGATCGCGAGCGTGAACTGGGCGCCGCGGCCATGAACGAGTTGTCGCGCGAGTTGCAGCAGCGGTATGAACGCATGGAGCAGAGCGAACAGCGCTACCGCTTGCTCTTTGATCGAGGGCCGCTCGCCATGGTAGGCATACGCTGCGCCGACGGGGTCGTTCTGGCCTTCAATGCGCAGGCCGAAGCGGTGCTCGGGTATCCCGCCGGTGACGTCGTCGGACGTCCGGTCGACGAACTGGCGCTGACGGGGCCGGCGCAGATCTCGTTCGTGCAGGTGCTCACGACCCTCGAACGCGGCGCCGGCGATGGCAGCGGCACGTCGGCGCGGGAGTTACGGCTGTACGCACGCGACGGCCGCGAAATCGAGGCCGTCGTCCTGTTCCATCGCGTCGCACTGTCCGGCGAAGACGCGATCATCGCGCACATCCGTGACGTTACCGCCGAGCGCGTGTCCATGCGCGCGCGGGAAGAGAGCGAAGCGCGGTTCCGGGCCTTCTTCGAGTTCGCGGGCATCAGCATTCACATCCTCTCGTTCGACGGCATCATCCTCGAAGCGAATCCCGCCTCGAAGGATCTGCTCGGCTTCGAGCCGCACGAGGTCGTCGGCCGGTCGGCCACGTCGCTGTCGCCGCTGGAAGATGTCGAAGCGACGCGTGAATTGGGACGCGAGCTGCGCAACGGCATTCGCGATTCCGTCACGGTCGAACGGCGCTTCTTCCACAAGGATGGCCACCTGGTGTGGGGACAGCTCACGGTCTCTGTCGTGCACCATGGCGATGAGAGGCGCATGATCGGGATGATTCAGGACATCACCGAGCGCAAGCGCATGGAAGGACAGCTGCTCAAGCAGGCCTTTCAGGACGAGCTCACCGGGCTCGCCAATCGTGTGCTGTTCCGTGATCGCCTCCGGCACGCTCTCGACCGCCGTGCGCGCCAGGCCACGGCGGTCGCCGTCATTCTCCTCGACCTCGATGGGTTCAAGCGGGTCAACGACTCGTTGGGGCACGCCGTCGGCGACGAACTGCTGCAGGTCGTGGGGCGGCGCATCGCCAGCACCGTCCGCGCCGGTGAGACGGTGGCGCGACTGGGCGGCGACGAGTTCGCCGTCGTCATCGAGTCCATCGCCCATGGCGAGGACCCGCAGAACCTGGCCGAGCGGCTGTTGCTGCTGCTGCGCATGCCCATGCGTGTTGGCGGGCGCGAAGTCGTCGTCGGTGTCTCCATCGGCATTGCCGTGGCCGACGAGAACGACGACGAAGAAACCGTGCTGCGCAATGCGGACACGGCCATGTATGCCGCCAAATCGTCCGGAAAGGCATGTGTGCGCCGGTTTCATCCGAGCATGTACCGCGACGCGATGGAATGGATGGAGCTCGAGTCCGACCTGCGACTTGGCATCGATCGGGGCGAGTTCATGCTCGAGTTCCAGCCGCTCATGCGCATCGATGCGGGACGTCCCAAAGGTTTCGAGGCCCTCGTACGCTGGCAGCACCCGACGCGCGGGTACGTCACGCCCGGCGTCTTCCTCCCCATTGCCGAGGAAACCGGGATGATCGTTGCGCTCGGTCGGTGGGTGCTGATGGAAGCCTGTACGCACGCGCGACGGTGGTCGGCGTTCTCCGCAGATCCGCTCTCGGTGAGTATCAACGTGGCGGCCAAACAGCTCGACAGTGGGACGCTCATCGACGACGTACGCGCCGCGCTCGCGCACTCGGGCTTATCGCCCGCGCTGCTCATCATCGAAATCACCGAAAGCGATGTCATGCGCGATCCCGACGTCGCCTTGGCCAAGCTCAAGGCGCTCAAGGCGCTCGGTGTGCGGCTCGCCATCGACGATTTCGGTACAGGCTACTCCTCGCTCAGCCACTTGCAGCGCTTCCCGGTCGACGAGCTCAAGATCGATCGCTCCTTCATTCAGCGGATCGACGAGGGAGACCGGGAGGCGGCGTTCGTGCGCACGATCGTGTCGCTCGCCAAGTCCCTGCGCGTGGACGTCGTGGCGGAAGGCATCGAAGTGCCGGCGCAGCATCAATTCCTATGCTCGGTGGGCTGCGACATTGGCCAGGGCTATCTGTACAGTCGGCCGCTCCAGTCGGCGCAGGTTGAACGCTTTGTGACCGACACGCGACGGGTGCTCCCACTCGTCCCGCATCAGCCGCGTCGACTCGCGTAACCGCGCCGTGCTGCGGCACTCATCGGCCGCGGCGTTTCCCTGGATGCCGCCCGCCGGACTTTCCGTGTCCGCCCTTGCCGCCGCTGCTGTTGCCGTGCCGCGGACCGCCGCGATCGCGCCGCGCATGACCGCGCACCTCGCGATCGGAATCGGTGCGACCGCGTGAGGTCCGCGCGTCGTGTGCGGCCCGTTCTTCGTCGGTAAAGGGCAGATCCAGCCGGTCCTGCAACGCCAACAGGTCATCGGCGCGTACCGCTCCGCGCTGTCCGCGCGGCACCACAAAGCGCAACGCGCGATCGAGCGTCGGCAATTCCTCGTGGACCATGGTACGCGCCAGCTTCTCGGGGAGTCGCAAGCGCGCCACCGGTACGCATCCGCCCTCATGCTCTTCGACGTCGTAATCGATGGACACGGTGCGATCACGGATTTCCACGGCGCCTGGCAGCGCCCGCGCGGCCGCCAGCTGTGAGTCGCTCACGAAATCACGACGATCGAGCAGCAGGGGCAGCGCGCGCACCGTTTCCCAGCTTCGCGCATCGCCCATGCGCTCTTCGTACCAGGCGGTCAGTTCGGCCTGCCCGAGGCGCGGCGTCATGCCGCCAAGGCGCCGCCACACCTCGCGGACCTCTTCGACGATCGGCTGATTGCGCCGGACCGCGCTGTGGCGCAGCTCGCCGCGCGCCGCAGCCTCGGCCAGCAGATGCCGCGCCCCCACGGCAAACTCCGGCGGGAACACCGGCAACGGTTCGCTCTCACGCGAGAGTTCAAAGCCGTAGTACGTCACCCGTCGACGCAAGATGACCGGCGACTGCTTGCGCTCGGCATCGAGATCGAGCTCGGGGGGATGCCGCTGCGCATACTGCCGCACGAGGTCCATCGAGAGCTGCGTGCCTTCGATGGCGGCGCGCGGAATCCCGTGCCGGTCGGCGAAGTAGCGCAGTGAGCCCGCGACTGCCCCCCAGGAACCGCACACGCTGGTCTTCGACACTCGCGCTTCGTGACCATCCACCGTCTGCTCTTCAAGCACGAGATCGAACGGCATGTAGCGCGCGAGCAGGTCGGCGAACTTGCGGTGCATGGCCGCGCCGGCAATGGGCAGCGTTTGCGGGAGCGGCATGCCGACACTGCGATACACGCTGGCCATGGCGAGTGCGGCGTCTTCGAGCGCCTTCACGAGCACGCCGCGCTGCTCCGCCCAGTGGGCAATGCGCTCGGCCTCGAAGAGATGCCGCGGCAGGCCGTACACCTCGCCAAGGTACCCCGCCACGCGGAAGCCTTCGGCATACAGGTTGTACGCGGTGAGGTGATCACTGCCGCGCACGACGAGCCCTTCGAGGTCGCGCCCGTCGCGCGTCATGCGGTGCAGCGATTCCACCCCGCTCATGACGGCGAGCGCCGGCAACAATTCGTCGTCGCCGGTGACGATGAGCTCACCCCATTTGCGATCGACCGGGAGCGCTTCGACGGCTTTGCCGTAGCTCGTGAGTCGGCCCTTCTCGACGAGGCCGCGCGCTTCGAGCACCGCCACCGCCTTGCGATACGCGGCACGATCGAGCGGCACGGGCAAATCGAGATCGTCGGCGCGCACGCCGAGATCGGCGCAGGTGAGCGCCACCCGTTCGCTGTCGCCGGCCAGCTGGAAATCGGGCTCGGTGGGGCGCAGCGCCTCGAAGCGGATATCGCGATCGCTGAGAATGTACACGCGTCCGCCTTCGACACGTCCGTGCACCCGTCCGGCCATCTGCAGAATTTCGTTCGCGCCGAGGTGCACGCGCGTGAGCACGTTGCGTCCGCGGTCGATGAGATTCGTGAAGCGCGTATCGTCGATGATGACGGTGTCGAGTCCCGGCACATTGAGCGCGCTCTGCCCGGCCGCGGTCATGGCGAGAAAGAACGGCTTGGGCACCACCCCTTCGAGGAAGGGGCGGATGACGCGAATGGGTTCGCCGCCATGATAATGCGCCGCGGTGATGCGCGGAAAACGCGAGCGCACCCACTCGGCCGCTTCTTCCACCCCCGCCCGCGTGGGGAGAAAAATCGCAACCCCACGCTCACTGCGCGCGAGCTTCTGCAGAAAACGATCGTCGAGAAAGGTGAGCGGTTGCTTGCGCTCGACTTCGACCTTGGCGGCCTTCGTCGCATCGAACGCCGAGACCTGCAGCACGTCGGTGCTTTCGAGATAACGCGCGTAGAACGACGGATCGACGGTCGCCGACAACCAGATGAACCGACAGCCGACGCGCTTGCCAAGCGCGAGACAGAGTTCGAGCTCGGCGCTTGTCTGGTGAATTTCGTCGACGACGAGCGTGTCGGTCGCGTGAATGTCGCCGTCCTGAAACCACCGCCGCGCGATGCCGGTGGTGATCACCACGACATTCCAGCTCGGCGTCTCCGGCGTGGCTTCGCGCTCACGATTGACGACGCCGACGCGCAGGGTGTCGGTGCCGAGGATGGTTTGCGCGATGGGGCGGATGGCGAGTGTCTTGCCGGTGCCGGTGCCGGCCACGATGCCGAAACCTTCCCCGCTGGCGGCGAGGCGGCGCAGGTCGGCGCCGCGGGTGCGCTCGAGGAACGTGTCGAGGTGGAGGCCGACCGCGAGCTCGATGGTCTCGCACGCGGCGCGCGTGGGCGCAATCACGATGATGCGGCCGGAGGCCGGCGTCGACGCGAGAAACGTGTCGCGGTCGGGAGGCAGAAAGCGATCCGTAGTTTCTCTCACGCGTTCAATCTACCCCGGCGTCGGGGTCGGGGGGGTGGTCTGGGTCTGGGCACAGCCACGACAGTCGGGGCA
>VYKS01000087.1_pt1 | contig 60910 bp, 50 predicted proteins | sample 5114511 | NCBI WGS metagenome assembly VYKS01 (sample SAMN12291795, study PRJNA351875) | freshwater metagenome | isolation source: freshwater lake | place: USA: Michigan, Gull Lake | collected 2011-07-05 | reverse complement strand
CTGGTTTTAGTTATATTCTCTCTTCTTCTTTAACCTGACTCTCCATTTTTCTAAATTATTTCTATACTTTTCGTTGAATTGTATGCTCTTTATTTTGCTCATGAATAATTCAGGCTAGTTGAGGATGGTTAGCTAACTTTAGACCGTCGCTGTGAGGCTTCCATGCAGGATTTAGATAGATTGAGTGGTTTTGAGTAATGTAGTTGGCGATTTTGCTATTGGTTCGGTGTGACCATAAGATGAAGATACCATGACTATTGCTGTAGCTTGGTTTGATGAGTGCAGTTGATTTGCGATCCTATTACAGCAAACAGGTTGCAGAGAAAAGAGTTTTAGTCTTAATTTTGTAGCATATCAGAATACCATTTGCTTTATAGCAATATCAATTTAAGGCGAACCGCTTGCATGCAGAGAGCAACCCTTGCGCTGGTGGTATTTTCATCAAGATAATCGATATCCATTTTCATTTTTAGTCTTTGCACGCAGTTCTGTACACTTTTAAGAGATAAATTGAGTTGTTGGGCGATCGCTTTATCAGTCAGGGAATGTTGACAGAGCAAGGATAATGGTTTAAGGTAATTGTACTCACTGGTATAGATCAGAATATTCAGAAGTGGATAGTCTTGAAAGACCTGCCGTAGAAAATTTAGACTGGGTATGGCATACTGTGCCCCTGTCAATGTCCCAAACAGTAGATCGACAATAACTAAATTGGGCATTTCGAGCTTGATGCATTCTAGAGCATCGGTGTGATTATTGACCACAGTACAAAGCGCCATTGGCTCTTGCTTTTGCAAGAACAGGCAATTATTCTCAGCCACTTCGGGGTGATCTTCTAGGATCAGAAATAAGAGAGGTTTGGAGTTCTCTGTAATGGGTTGCATTGATCCAATTCCTAGAGCGCATATAGGAATTATTCACCATTAAGTGACAAATGCCAAGTTAGTTGGACAAGTATTCCACCTTCAGCTAAAGTAACACTTTGAAATCTCCCTTGAGGTAATTCCGCCGCAATCGTTTCCATCAGCTTCATACCGTAGCCACCCCGTTTACGTTGTTGCGAGGTGATTTCAAGTACAGATTGCTCTAAGATTTCTCCATCATTTTCAATAGTCAGCTTACATTGACTACCTTGTTGTACTAAGCTCACCTTAACCTGAGTAGCGATCCCTTGAGGTGGTTGGGCATGATGCATAACGTTGGCGATCGCCTCAGTAAAAAAGCGATAAATATCTTCACGAGCTTCCAGCCATAAGCTATTTAGCTGAGGTTCGGCTAGCGGTTGCAGGTGCTGAATGACATGGATGGCCAGTTCTCCAGATTCAACTAGGTGCTGAATCTTTCTAGTAATGCCAATGTCCAGACCTTCGCGGAGATCGGGGGTAATTTCTAGAGCGATCGCACGAGTTTGGTTGAGTTGTTGGCGGAGGTGATTGCCCATATCCTCTAAGCGATCGAGAATGGGGTTAATATCTACAGATGGAGTATTCATTTGTAGAAGTTCTAGGCTATCCATCACCAATTTGAGTTCTTGGAGGGGGCCATCGTGGATATTTGCGGCAATGCGATGCAGCAGTTTTCGAGCTTGGGAGATCGCAGCAGCTTGTTCGATGGTGTGGAGGCGATCGATTTCACATTGTTGCTGATTAATCAGGTCTTTTTGCCAGCTTAGCCTGAAGGAAAACAGAATTAATAATCCAATGGCAACCAATATCAGCAACGGAAGGATGATGGGAGTATGTAGCTGTGTCCAAAACATGACCGCACCCAAAATCCCCAAACTGCCCAATAGGATGAGGTGGAAAAGCCAAGGCATTCTAGCCCTGTGTTGCCATGCTTTATGGTGGATCATATATTTTACATCGGAAAAACTGATCAAAGATTAAACGATCGGGTTGCTTTTGATGGATATATCTACAATGTCCGATCCAATTTACATTAATAGGGAATAACTGCGAACTCACTAGATGTTAAGATGGAAGTATATTAGACACAAATCTTAATACTCAAAAAGCCATCCCGTCTAAAAAATCTATCTGAATTCTTTATATTTCTCAATACCAATCATAGTCATTTTATTTGCGGTTTAACGCAATTTTATTTCCGTAAAACCTCATGTCTTTGAAGAAGATGTCTGAGTTAATATTGGCACATTCAAGGTTAAGAGTTGATTCATAAAGAGAACCTAAAGAAACTTAAAATTCTTTATCTCCGTTGGATTCGAGCCTGAAATCGCTTAACAAAACCTTTTTCTAAAGAACCGTTGAGTTACAACAGTTTCAGGCTAGTTTACAAGTCAGCTCTGATACCCCTAGTGTTTAGGCTGAAACAGTCTGGCTAATCACCTCTACGGAGTGGATAGGCAGAAAAAGTCAGTCTAATACATAGGAGATAAGTCACCCACAGGAGGAATTATAGTGCACTTAGTAGAAATGGATAGTCTGTACGAGAAAGTAAAGAACTACGACCTTAGTGAGGTTACGAATAAGTATTGCAAAGATTACGGCCTTACTATGGAACAGGGCAAGAAGTATGAGATTGAACTCAAGAAGTTCTTGTTCATGAGCCGGGTATATCAGCACGGTTACGCCATAACTCAGGATTGTGATAAGTACTGGCACACTTTCATTCTTTGTACCCATCAATACAATGACTTCTGCAATGGTCTGTTTGGGAAATATATGCACCACCAACCGGGCGACTTAGGAAAAGATGAAGCCACCCTACGTTACATGCGATTCCTGGTAGATTACTTTCGACACTTTAAGGAAATACCGCCATTTGACGTGTGGCCAATGAGCAGTGATATCTTTGGTGACAATCCTACATTCGTGATGGAGGGTCAATGCGTAGCACCATGTAAGGATATTGGTTGTTGGTCGCCTAATTAACAAGCGGCTGCACTCAGAACGTATCGTTACTTCGTCGATTATGGCGCAAAATGTATAGCCGTCCGGTGAGCGGCAAGCCGTTATACGGTTGCGAAGAAGTAGTGTGACTGGTACAGGTTGAGGTTAGTTTCTGGCTCGAAGAAATGGCTGTGGCTTAGATTTTGGGAAGTCTCCTATAGTGTCGGGCAGTATGGTAGGGTGCGTTAACGAAGTGAAACGCACCACTCCTATTGTCAATTCGGTAGGTTACCCTATTGCTCTCCCCTACCTTTTAGTTTTTGGAATATAGATACTTCCTTCTCATCTATAGATTAGACACATATTAAAACCCAGAAAACTAAATAGTCAGCTTTTCAAGTTTCTAGTTTTTCACTGAGAAGGGAGTAAAGTGCTTTAGAATAAAAACACTTACAAATTGAGAGGTGGTTCTTATGGCATTTGCCGATCAAAACTTAGCTGATAATAGACCAGATAGCCTAAAAGACTTTTCTTTACCCCGACGCGAGAGTTACTTCCCCTCCTCTGCCGATTGGAGAAATGAAGTACTTTATTTTCTCTTGCCCGATCGCTTTAGTGATGGCAAAGAAGACGCACGTCCGCTTCTTAACCGACAGCAACTTAATCTATCACGCTCTAATTTACCGAATGGACAGTCTTGGCGATTTGACAAATGGGCAGAGTCAGGAAGCGATAGATGGCAAGGTGGAACCTTAAAAGGACTAGAATCAAAGTTGGATTACCTGCACAAACTAGGCGTAACAACAGTTTGGGTCGGACCAGTCTTTCAGCAACGAGGTCATCTAGATAGCTATCATGGCTACGGTATTCAAAATTTTCTAGATGATGGTGAGTGCGATCGCGGTCCCGAATAATTTAGCGATCGTCAATGCTGTTGTGGTTTTGTTCATGATTTTTGCCTGTTAATTTACTGTTGGATTTTTACCCCATTACACTAAATCTGAAAGACATTTTCACGCTATTTTTATCGGTTTAAAAATATAATCCGATCCTACTTAATCACCTAAGTAGCGATTTAATGCATCGAATTGATGGGATGTGGTCACGCCTGTAATGCCGTCGATGGATTCGGCGATGGATAGGTCATTGCCTACGTTGTCGTAGGTGCTGGTTATAGTACGGGTGACTATGCCACAGATGTTTAGCCATTCTTCATTGGTGCGGCGATTGAGGCGATCGTAGGTATATCCTTGGGTGGTGCTGTTTTGGGCTGTGATGGAGGTTATATCCTTCTGGTGTCGGTAAAACTCATCTTGCTGCTGGTTTGGCTCGCCGCATGGTGGAGTTGGGTATGCGGGCTAAGTTCTTTGCGGCTAATGCTTTAGTCCAAGATTTGCAATACGCCAAGCTCCAACTACAGCTCCCAACATTGCTCAAGAAGCTTGACCGCTTTGACTTACTGGTTTTGGATGATTTGGGCTATGTCAAAAAGTCTGAAGCTGAAACCTCTGTCTTGTTTGAGTTGATTGCTTATCGCCATGAGCGTAAAAGTCTACTCATTACCGCTAATCAGCCTTTCAGTCAATGGGATTCCATTTTCTCGGACTCGATGATGACGGTTGCTGCTGTCGATAGACTCGTTCATCACGCTGTGATCCTCGAAATTAAGTCAGATAGCTATCGTCGTCGGGCTGCTTCTACTCGCTCTCAGAAAACTTAACTTTCTATTTTTGTGATTCTGTCTCAGCGATCTGTTCTTGTCGCGAATTAATGTTTACGATCTGTACTTATCTCTCGCGTCACATACCCGACATTATTCTGTCGCGACACGACAAAATCCTTGACATTTAATAATCCCCAGTTTAAGCGAAACGGTGTCATACCGAAATTACGAAAATCATTTCTCCGACGGTCTGCTAATAACAAAAAAGTCTCTCTCATAAATAATTCATAATTGCTATAAGACTTTTCCTGATTTACTGAGTTCTCGCTTGATAGCGTGAATCAGATCTGACTCATGAATTATTTCCTTACCTTGATGCAAAGCTTGCAAGCAACAATGTTGTACAACATTCATAATGTCGGCTCCTGTCAGTTCATAGGAAGTTGAAAGTGTCGGGAGATCAACTGTCTCTACCAGCTTAAGCTGAGATGGAAAAGCAATTTGCCACAGTTTTAGGCGTTCTTTGGGACTAGGTAGAGGGAAATGAATGATGGACTGAAATCGGCGAATGAAAGCATCATCAATATTACTTTTGAAATTGGAAGCTAGAATAACCAGTCCGTCATAATTTTCAACTCGTTGCAGCAGATAGCTCACTTCTTGGTTTGCGTATTTATCATGGGCATCGCGTACATTTGTGCGTTTACCAAAGAGAGCGTCTGCTTCATCGAAGAACAAAATCCAATCCTTACTTTCGGCACGAGCGAATAGGTTGGATAGATTTTTTTCTGTCTCACCAATGAATTTTGACACTAACATAGAAATATCGATTTTATAGACATCTTTGCCAGTGTATTTTCCTAGAAGGCTGGCTGTGAGAGTTTTACCTGTCCCTGGAAGCCCATGAAAAAGCACACGGTAGCCAAGCTTTAATTTCCGCTTCATACCCCATTCGTAGAGAATAGTTGAACCATACGTAATCCAAGCTTCTAGGTCGCGAATTTGCTGTAGAGTTTGGTTATTGAGAACGAGATCATCCCATTCCATTTCCGTAGTGATCCGTTGGGCGGGAAATCGAAGGCTGAAATGGGGACGAGTAAAGTGACCTTGGATAAAGAGTTCAACGTAGTCCTGAGCCATGACTAATTTACCACTCATGAGGGGTTCACCTTCGGGCGGGGCATCGAGGTATAGAACATGCTCACGGGCAAAAGGATGTTCTTCGTTGAAAAGGTATTGTAGGTTTAAGCGATCGCTAAATTCATTGCCGCCTAATATGAATAGCACTGTCTCGCCTGTTGGTAAAAAGCCCCGATGGGACTTGCCCCGCCAACCGCCGATTTGAGGATAGTCGCCTGCTTGAGGCAGTTGAGCCGTAATCGTCCGATCGAAAAAATCAGGTTGTAGATGGGGGGCAAGGGCGATGATGAGGGTTAGTTGCTCGATGAGATCCAGTTGGTGCTGATGGATAAACCGACTGATGGGAAGATCGGCTTTTAGGAAAAGATCGGGTGGACTGGGTATTGTCTCATCGGGGCGGGGATTGTCTCCAAAGTAGTTGGTTATGCGCCAGTGGATGACCTGAGCTAGATAGGTGAGTGCGGTTTCTAGGATTAGGATGTTGGCGACTGGTTCTGGATTATTCATTCGATGGAGGACTGTTTAGTTGCTTTCTGTCCCATCAAAGTTGCTTCATGCTCTAGCCCAGCATCGTCATTTACGCCTACTCCTTTGGCTTGGACAGTCGGCATGACGCGCCCTTGTTTTTGCTGTACGACATGCCAGACTTCGTGGGGTAGATGCTGTTCTTGTCCTGGTGCAATATAGATGTTAGTGCCTTGGGTATAGGCTAAGGCTCCTATCTGTATTGGTTTAGGGGAGTTGTAATGAATCTTGACATCATTCATAGGAATGCCAGAGAGTTTTTCAATGCTAACTTTGAGGGTATCAGGTAAACCTGTAACTTGCTCTTGCTGTGCTTCAGAAATACCGCTAGGGGTATGAGCAGTACCTTTGACACGAACGGGTTCTTTATCCTTTTTCTGGACAGGTTTATCTTCTTCCTTGGCTTGCTTCTGGACGGGTTTATCTTCTTCCTTAGCCTGCTTCTGGACAGGTTTATCTTCTTCTGGCTTGGCAGGTGTAGCTTCTTGGCGTTGAACTACTGTTGAGCTATTGCCCCGATCGCCTGTTTGTTTCGATGGGTTGAAAAATGCTGGATTGTCCTGTGCCTTGTCAAAGAAAAGTCCTTGGACTTCTGGGGAGGAAGGTGTTTTGCGGCGGTATCTAGTATGAAGAGCCATTGAATTATTACCTCTATAAAGTTCTGCGGATCTTTACTTTATTTTATGGGGCGATTTCGGGTAGCGATCGCTATGTTAACAAAAAGGTACTTATGGTTGTTCGATGGGTTGTTCGATCGCTCGAATGGCATCGACTGGGATTGCACCATCAAGAACGGCTTGGATGCTAGGGAGGTATCGATCGATTGTCAAAACATTGATGTAAACCAGTTGCTTGATCAGGGCTGGGGTAATGCGATCGCCTGTAACATCGAGGCTAGTTTTGAATCGGATTTCGCCAGAGTCAAAGTCAAGTTCAAAGTTGCCGATCTCCATGCCATGATTGGCTCGACTGAGGAGTTCGGCGATCGCTATCCGATTGGTGGGTGGTATGTCTTGCGGATAGAGGGAATAGAATAAAAAGCGTTGTTGGGTTTCGTTTGCTAGCGCGTAACAGTTCCATTCTCCATTTTTACCTTTGCAGGCAAGGCGTAGGGTGAGTTCGCCTTGAAGTTTGGTAAATTCCCAGTCTTCTTCTGAGAAGAAGTTGAGCATTGCTTGATAAATTTTGCCCTTGGGGTTGGTTTTTGTTTTGCCAATTGGGGGCTTTGGCTCGACCCAATTCTCAAAGGCATGGGTGACTTCTGAGAAAAAATCTGAAATCACGGTTTCTGTCTGTTGGCGAAATTTGGTTTCGTCCCAATTTTTTAAGTCATTAGAAATGCCTTCAAGCACTTCTGATATGGCTTGACCCGCCATTGCTAAGTTGGCTTCGTTGCGGTCTTTGAGAAATTGTTCCATTGCCTCTGGAAATTGTCCATTGGCGATCGCTTCGGGTGTTAAAGCCGCAGGATTGAGGTAAGACCAGAAGGTGCGATAACCAATTTCACCAGATTCTTGATGTTGTCTAACCTTGAGGGCAACCCAGCTTTCGGTGGAGAGTAATGGATTGGGAATGGGATAGGTTTGTGCAGAGTTATTCTCGGATATTTCTTGGGAACAGGCAATCAGGTAGGAAATGGCGGTTTCTGAATCGGTGGCGTGTTCTGCTAATTGAGGTAAGAGTTGAGGTTGAAGAGTCACTTCGATTTCAATATTAGTTTCAGGATGAAAGCTTGCAGCATTCAGAGCGCCACGCAATTCTTTTTTAAGGTTAAATAATGCGTTGGTGTCAATCTGTTGATAAAGATCTGAGGTTATTTGGAATGTGAGACGGCATTCAGAAAGTGTGTTGTCTTGTTCGATTAGAGCGAGATTTACTACCTGTAGCTGTAGAGATGAACTAGAAGGATTAATGAAAATAAGTTCTCGCGTCGGAATTTGCTTAGTAGAATTAGTCATTAAGATTACTTGAAAGTAGAGTTGTTAGTTTTGATTATCTCATCCGCGATCGCGCAAATCTTCGGTAACTTGCTTCCCGTTGAGGAGGAGAATTGTACCTCCAAGATGCTCTATCTCAAAGTTAATTGATTTAGCGGGTACTTTATGCTGTGGCTAATACACCCTAAAAGATGGTGATCGTACTTTGACATGGACTAGGAATTCGTTTTAATCTTGTTTGCCTCTTCTGCTAACTTATGAGCAGCCTCGCTTAAAATAATTCCAGCAGTGGTTGGTTTTTCTCGCGCTAAGAGCTGATGAAGATCCCAACCAGCGCTCACCAAACTTTGCAGATCAGAATACCTTGTTGTAGCAGTTGAGAATTTAACTTTTGCAAGTTCAGCCTTTAGCATTGTTTTCACTGGCTTACCGAGCTTCTGAGCACGTTCAGTAATCTCTTTTCTCTGTGCTTCAATTGCTTCTTCTGTTAAACTTTCAGATGGCTCGTAAACACCAGTTGGGGCTAGAACAAAGGATACATTATCTCTAATCAGTGGATCATTATGAGCCTTCTCGATAGCCTGTATCAGTTTCCCTGAGCAATTAGGGCAAGGACAACGGTTAATGACTATAGCAATTTTTGATTTCTCTCCTGTGACAGCCTTGTCTCTGGCTGATTTCAGGACTGGATCCCAATAAGAATTTATAAGATTGACTTCCGCATGGTTATCTTTATCACTTAAAGTCACTGAACCAAACAATGTACCGTTTAAAGACAATGCCGCATGTGTCTCATTACGGGGTTGGCTCTCAAATAATGATTTGATTTCTTGATCTTCTATTTTAGTGAAAAGTTGATCCCATTTTATAGTTCGTCTGAGCGGTTCACCTGCTATAGCTAGCACATCAACATCCATTGATTGCTCATTTTCAACCTTAATAGCTAGCGATATTAGTCCTTGCGATTTGTATTTATTGAAAACCTGATTTACTATAGTATTTATTTCACCAACTGATTCCAAAGGTTTTCCTTGAACTATATTTATCACTTCATCAACTGCTTCTTTTTTAAGAGCATCGGTGTCTTTTAGTCCAAGTTCTTCCCGAATCTGCTTAATCGTTGAAACTAACTGATCTTCACCACTTTCAACCGCATCATCCTCGGCAGCAACTTCTTCAGGTTTGGCTTCAGGTTTAGCAGCATCTCCAGCAAGTTTATCGGCATTCGTATCTAGTCCAGTAAGTATCCCTCGTGCTTGACTAATGAGCGTAGTCACCTTAGTCTGCTTCTCTTTGTCTTGTAATTCCTGAGCCATCTTTTCATAGTCATTTAGATGCTCTGAGACTGGCTTCTCTTCGCTTGCCATCATCACAACAGCATCAGTTCCACTTTGTGCAACCCAGAGGCGATGAGATTCTTGAGCCATACTAAAGGGAATCTCTTTGCCAATTTGCCCATCGTACTTGCCATCTTTCTTCTTATCATCACCGCCACCTAATCCAAGCGCATTCAACGCCGCTTTTCCAAGCTTCACAGCCTGATCGACTAACCAATCCAAAGCCTTATCTACCATTAGACGAACGCCAGCAATGATTTCCTGAATTTTCTCGCCTACATTACCCAAACCAACTTGATTTGCCAAGAAACCGATCGCAACAGGAAGACTCCGCGCTAGTAGATTTTCTAAGAACTGAGCCGCACGATCCACATTGCCTGTAGCAATCTCCGCCACTGTACCCACAAAAGAATCGACGATTTCTAGGATTTGGCGGAAATACTCGATCGCTGACTGAACTGCATTAAAGAAAGCGATAAAGCTGTTCACTACCGCCATAATACCCGTAGGATCTAGCATACTCAGTAACTTAGTTACCACCTTATCCACGATTTTCTTCATAATCCAATCGCGGACAAAGCCCAGAACCGTATCCCAGAGATTACTGATTTGACCTTGGATGTATTCCCAAATAGCAGCCATACCTCGCTGCTGTACATCTTTCACAAAATTCCAAATACCCACCAACTTATCGATCGCCCCGCGAATCTTATCCACTGCTGGCTGACCAATGCGATCGGCTAGCTTCTTCCACATCTTCTCCATCGTAATGTCTAGCACCTTAAATACTAGCTTCAGAACAGATTCGAGAGTAAAGTCCTTCGGCACTTCGATGCCCGTCTTAGCTAATTGACTAAATAGCCAATCCTTCACCCCACTCAGCAAGTGCTTCACAATATTATCGAAGAACTTGAGGAAGCCTGTTTTTACCGCTTTCAGAAGATTCAGTAAGAAACCGACAGGGTTTTTCTTAATATCCTCAAACGCCTGCATTGCGTTATTGATGATGCGCCCAACAATTCCAGGAGGGAAATTCATCAATTGCAGCACCAGATCCAACACAATCTTGATCACCTCGATCGTGAACTTGAGCAGGCGCAGAATGGGTTCCTTGAACAGGCTAACAATCTGAATAAATGTAGCGATCGGTTGGATCAGAGATTCGATGGTGAGTTTATTCCAGATACCTAAGAATAAATCTCGTACAAATGCCCAAGTAATACCTAACTGACTCATCAGAGCTTCGATTCGTCCAGCCGCACGAGCAATGACACCCGTTTCTTCCATCTGCTTATACTGCTGCTCACCATTGGGTAAGAGGGTGATAAAGCCCTTGATAATGTTGGTGACACTACGCAGTACAACCTGCTGCGAGAAAATATCTTTGCCCAAAACAACCGTTAACAGGAAGTAGCCTGGTGTTTTTGCTGCATGTTGGCTTAACCACCCCAGTAAGACCTTTTTGATTAGTTCCAAAACCTTAACCGCAACTGTAACCGCAAAAGTCCAGACGCGCTTCAGGAATCCAGTGGCTTGGGTAACGAGATTTCGTAAGTTGGTTGCTAAATTTGGCAGATTCTGCGGTTGAATTGCATCCCATGCTGCCGTAAATAGACCTTTGAGTTCACCCAGTAATGATAAAAATGTGCCAATTTGAGTTTTTATCCAAGCAGCAGTCTCCTTCAGCGTGCCTTTTTCACGCATCTGTTCTAGTTCTTGTTCCTTGCCAATCAACCGTAGGAAATCTTCCAGAATCTCCTCAATAGTTGCCTCAACAGCCTCACCCTTTAACGGGTCATAGTGGAGAATTTTCTTGATCAGCGCCCAAGCTTTGTTATCAGCCAGTAATTTTTCTACTTGGCTAATTACTGCTTTCTTGATCAGTTCGATGACATGATTAACTAGCGATAGAGCAAAACTCTTAACATCGTTATATAGCTTGCCAAAATGCCGTTTTAAAACTTCCAGATTATAGTCAAATCCTTCAATCAGCTTGACATCTTCCCAAGCAGCTTCTAAAGTACGTTCGATGCGTTCTGTAGATAAATCGAGTCGAGTAAGTTCTCCTTCGACCCACTTGAAAGCAGATTGGAGAATGCCATGCTCACGTAACTTATCGAAAATAAATGTGCCAAAGGGAACTAATCCCATTAACCCTTCGAGAAGATTGGTAGCGTTGCGAACTACTCGGTTTCCAGTGAGCGGGTTAAAGCCAAGGACAACGGTAAACAGCGTATAGCCTGGAATATATCGGGCATAATCAGCTAATTTTGAAGAGATTATGCTCGGTAGCATCTGCACCTCATGGGAGGTTGAAGACATGGCTGGTTTGCGTTGTACACTCGCGCCTTGTTGCAGTGTGTGAGTCAACTCATGGGCGAGTAGATGTTTCCCCGATTGCGACTGCGGTTGATATTCACCCGAATTAAAGAAAATCTTGTTGCCGTGAGTAAAGGCTCTGGCTCCCAACGACTGATTCAACGTCGCCGCTTCCTGTCCAGTATGAACTTGGACTCCACTAAAATCAGCATCAAACGCCCCTTCCATTTCTGAACGGGTGTTAGTATCCAAAGGCGCACCACTACCCTGAGACTGTAGACGACTTTCTATATTCTTAGGGGCGATTGTGGGGCTGCCATCTGCCTGTAGTCGCATGAGCGATCGCATTGCCCCCGTCTGCTTGCGGTTTATCTGTTGTGGCTGAGCGACACCAAGCTGTTTGGGTGCTAAATTGGGCGATCCATCAGATGCGATCGCCTTGGGCATAGATACCACCCGATTCGCCATCGCATCTGCCTCTCGCTCATAGACATCATCAGGCTGACCAATCGTTAAACTGAATTGAATTTTAGGCTGGTCAGCGTTAGTATCATCACCATCACTGCTAAAAGCAGGCATCATCTGAATCTGAGGAGTTTCGGCGATCGCCTCCTCCTGTGACTCTATTTCCTTTACTTCCGATATTTGCTGTGGTTTCGGGGAGGGAGTAGGCGGAGGCGCAATCGCCTCTGCCTTAGGTGCTGCTTTTGCTTGAATTGCTCTTTCGCTTTCAAACGCAGGCATCTTTTGCACTGAAGGCGGTTCAGCAGTTTGAGGCGCTTCCGTTTGAGATTTCTCCTCGGTCTCACAGGTAGCGCATTTTGATTGAATTGTGGCTGTGGAAGTTGGAGAGAAAAAGGGGATTGACTCTGAAAGCGATTTAAACTGAATCGGATTTGAAGCGGTAGATGGAAAGAAAGAAGAGCGATCGGAAGTCTGTGCCGAGAAAAAAGTCTGCTCCTGTCCTTGGTTAAAGAAGGACTGGGCAGCCGTCTTGTGCTGCTGCGATGCGCTTTTGGTTTCGGCAGTTTTCATGCTTTTAGCTCCACTCCACCATCAGCATTGATTCCATCCAAGGCAACTTCACTACATTAAGCCCCCAAGGTAAGCTTCCCAACAAAATGTCGATCGCTTTCTGCTCTACCTGAAGCCTCCAACTGCCCTCATCCATTTGCGTGAGTTTACCCTCTCGCTGCAAAAAGCCCTCTCGCAACCCATCAGGGCTGGTACTTTTGAGCACTTGCCAGTAATTAATCACTGCTTGCAACATGTTTTCGCCTTCGGCAAGTGCCGTCTCTGGCAATGCTTGTCCACGAGTCACAGGCTCATTTAAAGCCCAGCCACAGAGCAACTTGGGCAACACCAACTCATATTCTGGAGCATCGGTTTGACCAGTAGCAAGATAATGCAACAAATAAATCGCCGTTTGCTGCGCTGTCTCATCTCGGAACATATCTCCATCCAATAATCCTACATCTTCAAAGTAGATTTGTAAAAATGGATGCAAGATAACCAATCCAGACTGGTTAACAAATATTCCCACCGCCGCTTCTTCATCGGATATGGATGAGTCACCATTCCTAGGAGAAACATCCTCAGCATGAGTTAGAGCAAGATCTTCACCGATCTCATTTACCTCAACATCAGACGATGGTGTTATCGTATCGCGATCGCTTGGAGATATTTCATCAAAAAGCCTCGCCTGTTCCCTATCCTCGTCGATTGCCGTTAAATTGACATTAGAGGATGGATTTGAGGAATCCCGATCGCTGGTTGAGTCAGCCCGTAATGAAGGCGGAATTACCCAATCGAGGGCAGTCAGCCACAGGGATCTCTCAGGGCTTGAAATTGCCTCAATTAGATTATGTAAGCTCTGGTGAGCGATCGACCATGAATCTAATATTTTCCCATTCTGTGTATCCGATCGCCCAATCCTATTGCCTGTACTTAGTATTGCTGACTGCAGCGTATTTGACTGAGTATTTGACTGGATATCAGGAGCATCTAGACGTAACACCGATCCTATTTCTAGCTGTGATTCCACCATCCAAGCCTGAATCAGAGCCGTTAACCAGCCTCGCATCCATTGGTTTACAGGTAAAGGGCGATCGCGTGACGAGTCCTGCGCTAGATCTACCAAAAGCAATACCCAAGCTTGTGTTTGCAAATGTCGCAAAGCGAGATCGCTGAGACTTAATGATTGGAGCAGGTTTCGGGCTTGGGTCAAGAGGTCTGACCACCGCAACCATGTTGGCTGCAACTGCAATACAACCTGATGGAGGAAACTTTCTGAAAACTGCACAACTAGGCGTTGTCGGGCTGAAGGATAGCCCCTCAGTAGTTCTCGCAATGGAGCTTGCCAGAGGGTTCCCGCCTGCATCACGGCTTCCCATCGAGCGATCCAACTTGGCAAGTCTTCGCTCAGGCTCCACCAAGGCAGACGACCATACTCCAAAAAATACAGCAATACCTCCCAATCTGCCCCAGCCCGATCGCGTCTGGTTGGTGCTGTCTCTGAGGTTATTAGAGATTGTTCGGTAATTGCACCATCATTTGAGGCATCATTCGTGCCGTAATTAGATCTATTGCGATCGCCTCTCATGGTTTCCGCATGGGCAGCCATTGGCAATCGATTCGCTAAGCGATCGCCCAAGGTTTCGCTCAGAGCCGCCAGCAAATTTTGCACAAACTCATCAGCCAAGAAACGGCGATCGACAGGATCAAGCTGCACCACCACCTGATCCAGCCGTACCACATCATCTGCCCCGACTAGTCGATCGAAAAGTTGCTCCATTGCGGGAACGCTCTTTTGATGTAAGAGTTCACTGATTTCATTCTGAAAACTCCACATGTCATCTAGGCGATCGCTATCGATCTCCAATACTGTTCGTCCGATAATATGGCGTTGTGACATCAGATTCTATGGTGTGGGATTTTAGCCGATTTCTGGTGGTGGTGAAGAAAGTGTGAAGTTTACTGTGAGTGGAGTTCCCTGATTGCCTTTTCCGTCGGGGAGTTGACATGGTATGGCAGTGATGGTGTATGTTCCAGAACTTGGTTTCCAGACAGCGTCTTTTTTGCCATCAGGTTTGCGATAAAGATCGTAGGTTGGCTGATTGTCCGGGTCTGTTTCTGGAGGAGTTTGTCCATTTGATGTTTGTAACGTAAATATTACGCTACCGACTTGAGCAGGATAAGTAACAGCAAGAATATTGAGATTGATATCACCTAGTCCAGAAATTTCGATAATGCTTTCATTTTTAATGATTTGTTTCAAATTCCAATTGAGTCTACGATTATCTGAATTAAATGTTAATTGGTAAAGCTCGAAGCGAGTAATGCCCATCGGAACTTGACTAGTCCTTAGCTTGGAAACATTTGCACAAATACCATTCGAGTTGCTGAGTTTCATAACCACAGAAATCGGATCGCCTGGACGAATATTGCGATCGCCATTGTAGGCAAAGAAGTTAGTTGTTTCCGTAGTAACCTTCGTAATACTTTCAGGCTTATTCCCGATAGTAATTTCCCAATGATATTCTAGCTGGGACAATTCTTCTTGAGTAGGTTGGATATCGGTGAAATTCACTGTAAATCCTTCAACTTCTTTTCTTTGAACAAACTCCACATCTAGATTGAAACTACCAACTGGAACAACAGCGACTTCAACTTGGCGAGGAAGCTGTGATCCATCTGGCAAAGTATAGGTGAGGGTATAGGTGCCGGGACTTGTATTGGCAAAGTTCAGAATGTAGCCCGTTTGATTTTTACAGGGTAACTCCGCATTGCGGAGTTCAACCGATAGTCCTTTAGGAGTACTGCTGAAAACTCCTCCTGATTGTGTGACTGTTAGAGGTTCCTGATAGGTTTCACGGTTACCATTACGACAGAGCACAATGATTTCTGGATTTTCAGATCGAGTAGGTAATTTTTTGTTCTCAAACGTCCAACTGGGAGCAAGTGGTGGCAGTTTGACATTAATTTCGGCAGTATCTGAGCAAATCTTCTCGGTCTCCCCATATCGGTTGCGAGCAATTAGTCGAACTGTAGTCTGTCCATCAGGCTTATAAGGGATACTCAGAGTTACATTGCGTGTGGCGGGAACTACTTTTTTACCGTTGAGTTGCCATTCGTAGGTGTCTGCCTCATTACCACTACGAAACTCTACCTGCCGACTTAAGTTTTTACAATTTTTTGAATCATAAACCAACGTACCGATCGCCTCACCTTTTTCTGTACGATCATAATCAATCGTGGCTGTTGGCTGACGGAGTAAAATCAACTCTTGCGGCTTACTGCGACCACCACAATAATCATCAGTATTAGGTACAATGTAACTAAAAAAAAGAGTTAGAACCTTTTGATCTGACGGAAATTTAATTGTCTTCAGGTCAAAATGATTGTCTTTAGTGACAGTAATCTCTTGATCAGGATTATTATTGATCGCCATTCGGAATTTACCGCCATCTGGTACTGCATTCAGTCGGATCAGTTTGCTTGTTTCAGGATGTATACAGGTTGGACTGTCATTGGGAAAGATTGAGAACCGAATTTCTGCATGGGGCAGTAACAAGATGGAATAACTACTGCCAACTCCATCGACAATGTAGAAGAATGTCAAGTTCATTGGTTCGGTAACATCGGCATCAACGGTACTTGGCTGGAATGCATAGTTACCATTATGATCAACAATGCCATCACCTCCTTTAAGTAATCCTCCAGGCGGATCGAGGATGAAGTCGTAGATCTTTTCATCGCCTTCGCAGTAGACAGGTTTGGGTAAACTGATAAACGGCTTGGGTTGGGATACTACATAGTTCAAACTGCTGTAGGCACTGCAACATAGATAGGGCAGAGAAAAATCAGCAATGACGACATTTTTATTGATGCGATCGCTGCTAATCGCCTTACTCCGATCTTCACCTACTGCCGATGGAAACTGCGCCTTGGCTTTAATCTCGGCAACCTTCCCATTAGAAAGACTAGCTAGGGCTAAATCCGATGCAATGAAGCTGTTAATTACCTCTGGTTTGCTAGTGTAGACCAACACAAGCGTGCCACCCTTAGGCACACCTCCCAAATGCTCCAATCCTCGATGCTGCTCGGCGTATTTCTGGAAAAGTTGCATTTCTTTAACCGATTCCAAACGCAGTAAATAGCGGTGAAATAAGGCGCGAAATTCATAGTAGGAAACCAGTCTTGCTGCTTCTCCTGATGTTACAACTTGATCGCGATTGCCAAAATATTGGAGGAAGGTAAATAAAGCGTCAAAATCGTGATAGCGAGCTATTAAATCCTTGGTGGAAGTATATGGATTTTCATCTTCTACACGAATCCATAGTCCTTCTAAATCGTCGCCTGAAAGTTCAATATTCTCTTGTCCATAACTAATAACAAAGCGAAATAATCTTCGATCATCAATTTCCACTTGCAAATCGCCAGATTTTTCGGTGAAGTCAACTGCAAAGATTTCTCTAATGTGTTTCTTGTCTTGTTCAAGATCGGTAGTGTTAGTAAAAATGAATCGATGTGTCCGTGGAATTTGTGCATCTCCACCTAAATCAGTTACCAAACCAGTCCGAAAAGGACTTGTTTTGGTGATATTCAACACCAATTGAAATGCATTTGCTTCACCAACGATTGGGCGAAATTCGTAATTACTTGGATCTTTAGCTTGTTCAAGGAAGTCATTCTCCATTAGTCCCGAATCGATTTCGGTCAAATCTGGGTGCTGAAAGAAATATCGATCAAAGTTTTCGAGAATATCCAAAACATCAGAATTTTTAATTGTCCTTTTTGCTTTATCATATTTCTGCCGCCAATCCGCTTTAATTTGGTCAAATTCCACTTCCAGATCGTCAAAGTAACCTTGTCGCAGATCGGGAGCATCGATCCCTTCGCCAACCCTCACCACAACTAGATCAAATGGCAAATTAAAATCATCTTTATAACTCTTGATTTTCGCGATCGCTTCTGTTAACGGCAGTCCAAGATGCCCTTCTACTCGGAAAAAGTCTGCCCAGTCAATGCGCGGAATGAGGTCATATCCACGCTGATTAGAGAGTCCATTCAAACGAAAATAAGCAGGTAGTTGGGATGCCCGTTGTTTCCGACAAGCATCGTAATTCCAGTAAGGATATAGATCGGGATATGAGTAGTAGTATGGGATAGCTTGCTCCCCAAGCAGAGCCTGCCGATTGCGACTGGGGGTTATTTTTACTGGTGTTTGATAAAACGGTAAAAGTGTGAACTTAGTACTCATCTGTACTAAACGTTCGTATAAATGACGCACCTCTCGTTTACGCTGTTGATTGCCATTATAAATCGGCGGTTGATAAAACGAATGGCGGTAGATGTCAGGTGGGTCAAAAGGAGCGATCGATGGTACTACTACGCCAGCTAGGAGATATTTGGGAAACCACTGCATATTTGGCGGACATTCATCCATCAAGTCAAAAAGATCCTCTTTGAGTTCATTAAAAGCAGTAACGAGTTCCACTAAATAGTCATAGAAATATTGAATCCCATAACCTACCTGAGTTTGAGTTGATACATACGGATTTGCATCGTTGGGAAAGCGATCAGCGTTGGAAATTGCAAGGGGCACTAAACCAATCAAAATATCCCTGAGTCGGTTTCTAAGATCTGTGAAGGCGATACTAGTGGGACGAAAGGTGGAAATAAACGGACTAAATAGCTTCTGGGTTTGCTGTAGCGCTGTATCAATAGACAGGATCGCATCTTTGCAAACGCTATAGTAGGCTGTCATCAAAGTGTCAAAGTCTGTAATTTTGGCAAGATCTAACCGATCAATGTGACAATCTGGTACTTCAAACCAGCCCTGGAAAGCCGAGCTAAGAGATTTTTCCGAACTAAGATCAAAGCCACTACGAATCAATTCCTCCGCTGCTGATTTGTCTATCAAGAAAAAGCGCAGACGAAATTTGCGATCGCGTCCCCGATCATCGCAGTCAACCAAGCAGGAGTCGCGAGCTTGATCGTCCCAATCGTACAAAATCAGTACGACTTGCTGAGTCAAATTGTCTAGATTACTAAGGGACTTGATCTCTTGATCATTCGGATTGGCAGTGGCTACTGCTGCTGTAACTAGCTCCTTGAGCTGATACTGTTTATCCTTAGATTTGCTAGGAATCAGTCGATTTTTGTTCAATTGCTGATTGCGGTAATGCGTAAAGCGGTTTTGATCGGATGCCTCAGATGGAGGCAAATATTGAACGAAAAAGCCCTCTGAAGTAATGCCACAACCAGCCGTAATCGAAATTCCGTCTAATTTGCCTAAGGTTACTGAAGCTTGCACTTCCAGACCACAGACAATTCCTATACCAATCAAATGGGTGCGAGTGAGACGATTATGACTATCGAGATAGGTGACAATGCTATTTAAGTCCGTGTTTTTCAAGACTTGGTTAGGCTCAAAAATAGGAACCACGTTAGGCTCGAAGTTGGGAGTGTTATTTCCGTTGGTGATGTTATTCATGGCTTTACTCTCTGGCAGTGCCTAGTACAGTTTGGTTGAGAACAATCGGATTATCGTCTGAGCCGCTTTCATCGCAATCATGCAACGTACCTTCTGGGTAAACATTGTTTAGATGAGACAAGATATCTAGCAGATGGTTGAGGCTACCAATGAGGTCACAGGAGGCATCTTGGCAGGACTCAAGAGCTAGTTGCTCTAGCCAGTGACGATAGGCGACTTCAAACTCATGCATCTGATAGATATTTACCCAGCAGATTTTTAGAGCGATATGAGCAGGGGCTTCGAGGCGCAGGGTTCGCTCGACCAATCGCCGGAAGTTCATATCTCGAAAGCGAGTCGGCCAGTAGGGCAGAATCACACTGATCCAGAAAGAGTAAGGATCGTAGGCTGCCGAACGGGGTGGGATTTCTGGGTTGGGATGGGGATTTTTGGCGATCGCTAAAAATTTATCGGCAATTGGCTCCGATGCTTGCAAATGATTGGGAACAGTTATCTCCACCCTAAATTCTTGGGCATATTGATGGGTATGGTGCTTAAACCAATCCAGACAGGCTTCTAATTTCCAGAGGGCATCAAAATAGCGACTGCGACCAATCTCCTGCCCGTTGGCGGCTCGTAAGGCAAAGAAATACACAGTGCGATCGCGTTCAGGAATTTTTTTCAGGGTGTAGTGTTCTTCGATGATGGAATTGCGGATCGTTGAACGCACTCCTTTATCACGGGAAGCTTTGCCGATGTATGCTTCGCTATAAAACAGTGCGTTGCCCCAGCAGTCATTAACGTGGAAATAGTAGCGATCGCGTTCCTGATTTAGAAATCGTTCAAATCCAACTCGTCCTGTTTTAGAGGATTGGGTCAGATCGTAGTTATCTCGGGGTTCTTGCTGCTCTTGCCACTGTTTTAGGCGATCGCCGCCGATGCCAAACTGCGGTGCGAATTTGTGCAGATTGTCTTGCAACCATTGTTTCTGGGCTTCCAATTCAGGCAAAGACGCAAACGAGCGGCTCTGCCCAATCATTAGATCGCAATCGGTTTTGCAAACAAAGGAGCGATCGACTAGATTGCTATGAAATTCAGCGCGATCGGCTGGCGGTGGTTCGGTGATTTCTTCGGGCAACCCAATGAGCATCATAAGTTCCATCGCCTGATCGCGCTCCGATTGCGTAGAAAAAGATTGAGATCGAAATAAAATCTGACCCTGCTCATCCTCAACCGTAAAGGAAAATCCTTTCAAGCCATTTTGTACGGTTAGGTTGGCTAGGAAAGAAATGGCATTTTGGGGAATCACTCCATCCAGCAAATACGGATCTGGCGCGAAGGAACAGACTGGTTCTGGTAGCGGATGCTTGGGACGCAGTAGAATATGCTCGACTACATGGAAGCCTTCATCGTTAATACGATCTTGGAGAGTGACGATCGCCATATCCCGATCTTTTGGATTGGAGAATGGTTGGGGTGGTTCCGCCAAAACCTGATCTTTAGTTTCATTAGTGAGTTCCCAGCTATACAGGCAACTGCTATCTTCATCATCAATGAGGCGAAAATAGTTAGTGTTCTGGGCTAGTTCTACTAGAGTATTGCCCTGTTCCCAGACTTGCTGCACCGTTTCAAAGCGTTCTGTACTTTGCAATAGAGTTTGTTTTGCTCGATCGCAAATTTTGCCTGTATAAGCAGGCTCTAGTTGTTGCACCTCCGCTGTCAGTCGGGCTGTCCGCAACAGCAGTAATAGGTGGGCGATCGCTTCTTCCCTTTCTACTACCGATATATAGGTTTGAGGATGGATGGCGAGAATTTCGACAGGTGCTTCAGGAGCGTTGGATAGACTGACGATGCGAAAGCTAAAAGATAGCTCGGCATTCGCTGTCGTCCGTGCGATCGCGGCTGGTTCAAATAAAATGCTCAGCACATCTCGATAAAAATGAGTGTGGACTGTGTATTCATCCACTTGTGTTTGAGCGCCCTCCAGTAAAATCCTTCCAGTGCGATCCACCAAATTGAAACAAAAAGTTGGAATCTCGCCACCGATTGCTGCTGGAATCGTGATAATTTGCAAAAAGTTTTTAACAGCGTTCAACTTCTGGAAAGCTAGGAAAGGATCGTATTCTTCGGTAGTTGCGGCTAACAAGCTACCCGATGCATCCGTAATTCCTAGATTATAGCTTTGACCTGTGATTGATATAGCGGGATTATGATAGCGACTTAGGTAGCGTAGATTTTCAGCAAAGGCTCTAGCTGCTTGCCATGCGCGTTCTTCCGTAGGATAGCGATTTAAGCTTTTCAGTTTTAGTTCCATCCTGTCTTCCCTCGGTATCGTCAAGAAAAAGTAGTAACCACAGCAAGTACCAGTAGTAGTTTTGGTAAATCTAAATCCTCTGGCAATCTGCTGAATAAACGCAATTACCGCTTCCATCTCCGCCCGATCGCGATAAATCCGAGGGTGACTGGTCGCCACAATGTTGCCTGTCGGATCTTTCAACGCAAAGTTAAAAGTGCAAGCTTCATTGTTGTATTCACGCACAAAATTTTGATTATTCAGTGCATTCACAAAAGCTATGGTGGCGGCTGTTGGTGTCGCAAAGACTTGATCCTTGGGACTGGTGAGAATGGCTCCAGTTTGAAACGCCTGCTGCCGATTTGCCTCACAATCTTCAAATAGACAAAACAACTCGGCAGGAATCTCAAACCGATAACCCGAAGGTACTGTCGCCGTAGCAGGTTGTTCTCGGATTTGCACAAAGGCTTCTGTGCCGCCAAAGCGCCGCCAAAGCTGCTGAATCTGGCGATCGCGTTCTGCGGCCGTTTCATAGAAGCCAGCATGATCGGCAATCACCACCCCAGCCTCGTCCATTAGGGCAAAGGAATAGGAACAGATACCAATTACCACATCGATCGGTAAATAGCGAGCCTGTTGTCGAGACAAATCCCTAATGCGATCGGCTTCAACTTCAGCAGCAACTTTGGTGGGAAAGTTCTGTCTGCCAATCCAGATGCGTTGGGCTTTGCGGTCTTGTCGAAAATCGTCCACTTCATCGCCAACTTCTGCAAAAAAGCTTCCTTCCTCATTGACAATTTCGTGGCGAATCGACGACTGGAAAGCATAGCAGGCAATTTTCTCAATGGCGGCTTCCCGTTCAGACTCAGTGGCATAACCTAATGGCTGACCTGCCAAGTCCAAATGATAGGCGATCGCTTCACCAGTTTCATCGAGCAGTTCAAAGCCAAAAGATTGGGGAGATGGTAAGCTGTCAAGTCGTCGGTAGCGCTCTGACCTTGCCGCATGGGACAACATTTGGGTAAAGGCAATCTGAGCGATCTCAGCATCGGCATAGGTAACCGCACTGTTCAGTAAATCAGGGAGATTTTCCATTACAGAGAGGATATCCACCAGAGCATAGGTAAACTGCCCATCCACTCCATCAATGCGGTGAAGTTGCTCATCGCTAATTACAAGGTCGATCAAAGCTTGCATTGCGCGATCGCGATCGCATGAGGAGGAATAGGACTGAGGATGAGTAGCAAACGTGTTCCCATGCCGATCCACTAGTTCAAAACCATAGGGCGACTCATTGGGGAAGTCGTTGATCGGCTGAAAATAAACTGGATCTGAGGCTAAATGCAAGAGCCGTTGATAGGCGGCTTCCGCTTGACTCCGAGTGGAATAGCTATGGTAAGTAATCAACATCGGATTACCATCGCGATCTAGCAACGTAGCGCGATAAGTGCCAGTTTCGCCTGTGATGCGGGATTCTGGTGGGAATTGGTTAAGGTAGTAGAGCAGAGCATCTAAGCGCAGATTCCGTTCAATTTCGGTGGTGTAAGTGTGGGGATGGCGAGCAAAGGGAATATCTGTTTCTAGATGTAGGAAAAAGCTAAAGGCGGCTACCTCATCGATCAGACTGTAAACATGACGGAATTTTCCTTGCTCTCTCACGATTGCAAATTCAGCTGCGGCTGCGGCTGTTGTAGACAATCCCTTTACCCCTCGGAGGAGGACTTGTTCGCCCGTTCTATCTTTCAGTTCAAAAAAGAAACATTCAGTAGATGGTTCGACTAAAAATTCATTCTGATTAGCTTGTAAATAGCTCAGCCAGCGTTGCAGAGCTATATCGCGATCGGCGATCGGTGGAAAGCGTTCAGTACTCTCAGCCAAGAGCTTTCCATCGGAATCGCTCAACCCATACCCATAATAGGTGAGCCTTTTAAGACTGGGACGGTAGTTCTCCTTAATTTTAATTTGTTCCAGTGCTTCCTCAGCCGCAATTCTGGCATCTGTTTCCGTAACATAATGCTGGATACTTTTAAAGATCAGGGCTTGAGCATCTTTAACAATCTTGAGCTTAAAAACGGAAAATGTTTTCTGATCTTCGACAAAAGTTTCTAATTGAATGATGTTGGGAAGCAAGACAAACCCAGTTGAGCCAGTGCTTGCAGGTTCTCCCAGCACAGAGATGAGATCTCGTAAAAGAGGATCGAGAGCCGCATTCCGATCGCCTTGACTGAGGAAGATGCGATCATCTGCCACTAGACCATTACCCTGTTGATCGACAATTTCCCAGCCATAGCGATAGAAGTAGCGGTATGATAGACGTTTGTAATTATTGGGATTTAAGGAAAGGGTCAAAAATCTCTCTAGTGCCGCTTGAGCAGTTGCCAAATCGGCATAAATCTGTTTGCTGTAAAGGGATACTTCTGGTGAATTATTTGTGCTGCTTTGTACGTTGATTTGAAGTTTTAATCTAAAGCCACCTCCTTCAGAGATAACCTCATAGTGGCTGAGCGATCGCCGCCATTTTTTTTGTGGAGATTCTTGTTGAGTATGTAGGGCAATATCTGTCCCCAATATTCGCGATACCCGTTTTTGAAACCCAGAGACATTATTTGTGTCCCAGATTTCATTGCAATTACAATAGTTAAATGCTCTAAAGCGATCGCGACTCAAAGTAGGATAGTCCTGTAAAAAGCGAACCTTATCATCAATAATGTTAGCTTCGTCACGACGGATGCCATCTACACGGTAATTGAGCAGCACATAATCAGTAAAGGTTTCTGCAAAACGGGCTAGCAGATGATCAAGAAACCGATTACGACGATCTTGATATGTCTCTGGATCTTCGCTAATCGCCTCTAACCAAGGAATATAGTCAATAAACTCATTGGCATCCACAACATCACTAGGTAATTCTGATCCTGCACAGCGCCAATAGTTACGAATAATATCCTGTGCGTCAGGGATATTGGTGAGCGCTCTCGTAAAATATGTACGTTTATGATTCTGTTCCCCAAAAAGCTCCTGATAGTTTTTCTGATTATCAAGGTATATATGCTGTTGGCGATCGCTTTCTTTTTCCCAAGAAAACAATTCTCGTACATGAGCCAGTTGTGCCAAGTAGTTAGCCAATATCTGATCAAAGAAGATGAGATATCCCTTCAATTGCTTTGCCTGCGCTTTCCGTAAAGGTGTCGCTGTATCTGGCAAACCATCTTCTCCAACCCCATAGGTGAGCGGAAAATCATGGTGAATCGAATAGTGATCTGCCAAGTCAAAGTAACTACCCTGTGGCACAGGTAGATCAAGATTAAAGTCATCCTGAGGAGCTTTGATATAGGCAGTCTGTTGTTCGTAATATCGACGTTCTACTTCCTCTCCATCGGCTTTGAATGGTAGATCACCATTAAAGAAAGTCACCTTCGACTGAGCTATTCCCAATACAGGGCGATGTTTTGGGGTGAGGTACAAATACCAAGGGTGGCCTTTAGATTGAGGTAGACCATTGATGTAGTTAATTACGCTCAGTTTTTTGATGGCAGTCACCCCAGGAATATCCATAATGATCTGATACAAATCTGAGGTATGGATTATTTTCGGTAGCTCTAAAGCTTCCAATTCAGTAGTATCAATAAATCCATGACTCTGGTAGCGCGTAGTCTCATCATGCAATGGAGAAGGACGACCCGCAAAGATTTCTGCTAAAGTTTTCCCTTGAGATAATAACTCCTGTAACGTATAGAACCGCAAGCGCGGAGCTAAAAAAGCTTGTACTCTTACATAGATTTCCACCTGCACATCCTCTGGATCGGCTCCAGATTCCAACTCAATATCTGTGCACAGACCGATTTCTTCTTCTCCTAAAATCACCACATCATAAAAGTCTTCGCCCAGATTGCGATCGCTACACAACACAGCTTTCACTTCCTGCAAAATATGATCCCAAGAGCGATAGATTTGCCCACAAGCATCAGTACGGCGCACAAGGTCTAAATCAAGACATACTCTATAAAGTCCTTTAGGATTGAGTTTTAGAGCTTTGTCTTTTGGGCGATCGCTTGGAGGCTCGTACTGGAGACGACTATTAGCTTCATCCACATAAATAGTCGGTTCATAGATTTCCACCTTTTCCAACCAAGCATTACGCACCCCAGCAATATCGATTAACCGCTTCCGCCAATCTAACTCTGTGACTGGATTACAAGTTAGGATCTGATCGGGGGTGAAGAAGTTAGTTTCCTTACTTTTAGGATCTTGTGGATTCAGGGTGAGCAGATCCTTAATATCAAAGTTATTGCGATAACCCAGATCAGTTACTGCGTAGCACAACACCTCTAGAACAGTTACTCCAGGATCGTGCAGGTTGAAATCTGTCCATATTTTGCTGGACAAAGATTGAATTTGCTCAATCCCAATACGACGTAATACCTGAAAATCTAGGTAATCAGGAAAAGCTGGCTGTTTTTTGGATAGGCTGAGATAATCTGGCATGAGATGAGATCCTTAGGATTATTTATTCCACTAACACCTTCCACTAACACCGCTCGATCCGATCGGCTAGTTGTTGTAGTCGGGCTTCAATTTGTTGTTGGTACACCGCAAATTCATTCTGAAGTGTTTGAAGTTCCTGTCGAGTTTGGTCGCGTTCAGTGATCAGTTCCTTAAGTCCTTGAACTAGCACAGGAACTAAGTTCTGATAGGCAACAGCACGAGTCCCATCACTAGCTGTTTTCACTACCTGTGGAAAAACATCGTCTACAGCATCCGCCAATAGACCGATCTGCTCACCAGCATTCTGAAAACCAGTCGAGCTATTCCATTGAAAGGTGATTGGCTGTAATAGCTTAATTTTATCTAATACTTTAGTTAAGGGTTTTGTATTGCCGATCTGATTACTGTTGGTGTCCTGATAAATCGTCAAGTTACGAGTCATGCCACGGACATCTAATTCATAATCCATCGGCTGTCTGCCAATTCCCAATCGTCCTTTGCCCTCGGGACGAATGCTGACGATCGCAGGTCGATCTCGATCGTTGTCTTTACCATCAGGGCGGATACTCAATAGTGTGAAGCCCTGATTAATATCGACCTCACTATTATTTGTGCCAAAATCCTCACCAAATTTGAATTGAAATCCATATTGCGAATCAGTTACCAAGATGGCATGGTTATTATCAGCTCCTACTGTGAAGTAATTATTTTTAGTGTCTGGTCTAAGATTGAGAATTCCTAATGCTGGATTTACCTTCTGATCAAGGTTAAATAGGAATTTTCCACTATTGTTTTTGTTGACAATATCCAGATTACTGAAGGGGGTCTCAGTACCCATGCCAATATAGCCATTTTCTCGAATTACTAAATTGGTTTGTCCCTGATCGAGACGGTGCTGATTGGCATCGATCGCTGCACCTCCTTGCCTAAAAACAAAGCCCTTTTTCGCATTAGTAACCCATCCAGCAACTTGATTGCCTAAACCACTGGTGAAATAATTCGGTTGAGTAGTAGCGATCGCATTCAGAATCGTAATTACAGAGACGGCTTCAGCATTTGAGGGTTGCTCTCCCCCTACCTGTTCTGGCAGAATTTGTACCTGCGACTGTTCATCATCCTTAATATCTAAGCGAGCTTGGGGATAACCCGTGCCAATACCAACTTGAGGCCGAGACTGTTCTGGATGTTGGCGAATAACTGCTAGTAGGTCACCTTGGTTAATATTTTTCTCATGGCAATATTCACCATATTCGCCACCCTGACGAAACACAAATCCATCGGGGGCATCACTGACCAAAGCTGCTTCATCCTTACCAACTCCGATCGCAATATAGTTTTGTTCGCATTTGGGATCGAGATTAACAATAGAAAGAGCAGGATCGCACTTCTCATCTGGGGTAAAAAGCAATTTGCCCCGATGACCATCAGTAATCTCTAGCATGGCGATCGGATCTTCCACATTCAGTCCTAGTGTTGCCAGTTCCTTCCCTCCCTGAATACGTTTGGGCTTGATTACCATTAGCACTTGACCATCAGTGGGTTCCACTTCCGTCGCTTCAGCCTCTTCGGTTAGCACTCGCCCCTTGCGGAAGACAAATCCCTTAGCTGCATCTGTCAGCCAGTTCACCTCCTCTAGCGACAGCCCCGTAACAAGATAGCTTTTTTCTGTGGTGGACTCGTAATGCAGAAGTGTAAATTGGGTCTGCTTTGCATCTTCAGGGAATATCAACAAGCGTCCCTGTCGCTGTTTACGAATATCTAGTCGCGCTTCAGGGCGCTCACTTTCACCAGCCTCACCCGCATAACGACCAATGCCAATGCCAATTTTATCGAATACTTTAGCCCACATCACCCCTTCCGTAGCAATTACTTCCCAGTCATCATCGTCTACGGGAATAATCAGTGATTTCCAGTTATGATTGTCTTTACTAGGTGGTTCACTCGGCTTGCCACAGATTTCACCATCAGCCGTCATTTCCCAGAGTGCTCCCTGATAGATCACTACATCTCCTTTGCGATAGGATTGACCTGCTTTCCATACACCATAAAATTTGTCTTCACGCTTATTGAGCATGGACTCAATCAATGCAGCAAAATGATCTTGAGATAGCTTGCTATTATTTTTAAATAGACTTTTTAATTCGTTGCGGTTTCTTAAAATCATAGTATTTGGGTTCAGGGTAAACATAGGAGTGATTATTCCAACGTTAATAGATTCAATGGCAAATATCCTAATCCATCAGGAGTAGTGGATAGATTAGGAGGATCAGATGTAACTTGAGTAATGAGATGTCCAATTTGGGAACCATTGGTGTTACTGATAAAGGGAACTGAAACAAGGATCGAACGAGATGAAGAAGCGGCAACTTCACGAAGGTTACGTTGATTGCCTTGATGCATTTGAAAGTCGAGTACATAATCAACATAGGGCTGTTCTTCCACAAAGTTAAGAATAGAAGATCGATAGACTTTTCCGCCAAAGTTAATTTCGGTTGTACCACTTCCTTGCGTCCAAGGCGAGAGAAAGCCAATAATCGATCGCTGTAATTCACGCTGATAGTAATCAAAATTAGCATCATAGGCATCTTTGAATTTCACCTGAAATTCAGTCTGAATTGGCTCATAGCGTGGATTCACTACTCGGATATCTACCCAAGAAGAACTAAGATTGGTGAGATATTTTTTAATTTCGTCTAGCAAGTTAATGTTGACTTTGGGTTCAAGGTCGTTGCTACTGCTACGCTGAGATAGATCAGGAATTACCGCCAATGTAACTGACCCAGGGACTAGTTCCTGTAAGTTATCGCGTTCTTGAACTGAAATCCGATCGTTGATGCCACTGTGGTTGATGCATCGAACTTTGTAGATCTCTGGAAATCGTTCCAAAACCAACCTTTCATAGTCAAAAATGGTCACTGCTCGACCTTTGTGCCGTAGATGTTCGCTAATGCGGGTGTAGTAATACGTTGAGCTTTCTTTTCCCTGTCCTCCAAAGGAAGCATAGGGTTGATTAACGGTTTTAATTTCTGGTTGGGGATCTAATAGTTTGGCGATCGCTTCTGCGGATAAGGGCTGAGCTAAATGATTAGAATCATTCCCCTGATCGCTAAATGTAACTTGAGCCGTCTGTGTATGAACACCAATAATGTTGCAAATTGCGCCACTGCGTTCGGCTACTGCTACTTTGATCCAGTAATAGTTTGGGTCGAGTAATGTATTACCCATTGTGATATCAGCAGGAATTGCCAGATTTACAATTCCAGAAGTAATCAGTCCATTGGTGCGATCGCTAACTACTTGATGTTGTTGAAAAGGTTGCCAAGTATTATTTGCTAGATATGACCACTGGACATCCGCTTTCAGGAGATCGGTATTCGCGGTTTCTTCGGCAACTTGGAAGAGCAAAGGGAGTGCTGTAGGTGGCTTGAGTTCTTGAATGCCGATGTACAGAGTCCCTTCATCAAGAAAGGTCGGCAGTAGCGAAACAGGCAGGGATTGGGTGATGTCTTTGAAACCATCAAAGGGATACAGATGAAAGAGTTGAATATATAGTTTGTCTGTCGGAGATGTTGGGGGGTAATGAGCCTCAGCAGTATAGTTGAGGGATAAGGCAGTGATAACAGGAGTATATGGTTCGATGGGGATCAGTGGCTTTGCTGAGGGGTCTATGTAATATGTATCTGCTGCTTTTATATCAGTACCTATTTGGTAGTAGGCTCCAATCACTGCTTTACGTTGTGTTTTAGTCACGTTAGGATCAGCAATTAAGCTAGCTGGAATTAGTTCGCTGGTAGCAGCCGCTAACACTTGACGGGCAAGGACTGTGGCATATTGATCGTGCAAAAAGCTATCGCCAGTCAGTTGCAACCGTAGAAAGCCATTTTGGGTTTGAGGTGTCCAACTCTCTATAGAGTCAAGGTCAATAAACGTCTTTAAGTTGAGATTTTCGCTATTCAAAACAATCGATTGCGGATCAAAGAGACTAACTTTGTCAGCTGGGCTATCAGGATTCCACACTTTTTGACGCAAAGCCTGAACCTGTATCTGACCGGGTTTGAAGTTTGTATCAATTCCATAGGCTGCATAGATATCAGACCAATTACTTGGCTTAGGTCGCTCCAAAGTAAAGTTAATTCCAAGCTTAGTTAACGGTTTCTGAAACACCTCTTGGCTACCAATATAGAAGTTAGAGCCAACTTTGGGCTGGAAACCAAATGGCTGAAACGGCTTGTTGACATCTAACACGGATAAGTCATTCTGGACAATTAAGTTATGCACCGCATCGACATCAACGGTAAGGGTCAGCTTCGTTACATCCAAGGCACGGAGGAAGTGATAGGGACTAAGTAGTAGAGTTATGCTGTCGTCGTTATTGACCTGCAACAGTAGAACGGGCTTCTGTTGCGTGGGTAAGGATGGCTGCTTGAGATCTGCATGGCATGGAACTATCGCAGGCTGATCGATCGCGATCCGAGCCGTAAGAGTTACTTGATGCGTAACGATTCCGTTATTAGTCGATGTTATGCCCACGGATTTTATTGAAGCCACGATCCAGTCTTTTGCTCCGCTTACCCTGACCTTGAACAGTCTATTTAAATCATCAGGTCTAACTAGATCAACTAGCTTCGGCGCAGCCGATTCAACCTGATTCGATGGTTTCTCTTGGAGATCTAATTGGATAGTAATTGTGCGATTTCCTTCCTGTAGCAGTAGAAGGTTGGAGGCGATCGCCAATCCGATCGCCGCTTTTGGTCGGGTAGCATCGCCAAAGGGTTGCCATGCTTTCACCACCTGATCCTTGGGAAACTCTTCCCCTTGACCATTGGCAGAGCTAGCAATCGGGGAAACATGTAAACCTACGATCTGGTTGGGCTTACCCATACCCGTTTTCTGCAAAGCCAAAAATAGTCCCTTAATGTCAGCAATTTGCGCTTTGTGGACAACGATCTCCTCATCCAGTTTGTAAAGCAATTCCACATTACTTGCATCTTTACCAGCTTTAAAGGCAGTTCCGCGATCGAGTTTATAGTCTTCTTGAAACTTCGCTAATTCAAAAATTAGGTGGGCGCGATCAGGTTTAACAGCTTTTTCAGGTAGCAGTAGCACATCGCGATAAAAGAAGTCGAGATGTCGTTGGGTCATGCGGTTGAGGTCATCCCGCACAGGTTTCATCACTTCCCAAAAGGCAAGATAGAGAGCCAAATGTGGTGGATAGTCTTGTTGAACTTTAAGGCTATCAGTCAAATAATTAGAATTTTGTGTCTTTTGAATAATCTGGCGATAGTTTTGAAATAGTACCTGAAACACTGCGTCTATTTCAGTTCTGGCTTCAGAGGTGGAGGTGGTTCTTTTTAAAAGTGTTTGATCGAGAGCTGGCGGAAGGTTAAGATCAATATTGAATTGAAATGCAGTATTAAATTTTTGATAAAAATACTCAAACTTAGGTTCCTGATCAAAGGCCCACAAACTCAAAAAAGGACTACGCAAATTGCTCTTGACTAGTCCTTTAATAAAGGATGAAAGAGGAGGATAGGCTTCTAAAGCTTTGTACCAGTCTAAGATCTGGTTAAATTTGCTCTTTAAAGTAAGTAGAACGGGAGCTAAATTTTTTGGAGTACGATCGCGCAAAAAATTATCCAGATGCCGATTATAGGAATCTCTAAAGAATTGAGGACTAGTTTTGGCGATTAGCGCAATCTGCACAGGAATGCTGCTCTCAAAAAAGCTCTGCCAATTACCGTCTGGCTGGTTATTAGTGGGATCAGGTTGATTATCAATAAGCTGAGGATTGGCTTTGTAATAGATAATCTGCTTGCTTAGCTGGTAAGCAAACACCAAAAAATCAGCAAGATCCATCTCATCTACCTTGACGAAATCTGGCTGCAATGCGGGAACCTGTCGCTGTCCCTGACTTATTCCACTGCGGATCAAAGGATTAGGAATGTCACAACAATTAGTCATAATTAAACACTCCCTGCTCCTTCCCGAAGATAGAAAGGATAAACGAGACTGAATCTTGAGTTAGTACTGAGGATCGTGTAGTCCACAGTGATATTGACAACACCCTGAATCTGTTCGCTCAGGTTGAGATCGATGCGATTGAGACGGATGCGTGGTTCGTGGTAGAGAATTGCGGTACGCAGCATCTCTTTGATATTGCTAGCTAAAGTGGGGGTGAGGTTTTCAAATAGGAGTTCTTGCAGGTTGCAGCCATAGGTTGATTGCATGACCCGTTCGCCCAAACTAGTAGAGAGCAGAATGTATAGACTTTGCCAAATGTCTTCTTCTGCGCTCACAAGCTGCACGCTCCTGCTAGTGTTATCAAAAGTGGGAGGAAAGCTCCACCCAGTTCCTAAATAAGCTTTACTATTGTCATCCATATCAACATCAACCTCCAATTAAGACTGTAGGACATCCAGCCACAATAGAACCTCCATGAGCTGTGCTAGAACCTAGAACGGCTGCGGGTTTATTAGTGATCAAAACCGTTGTTGAACCCATAATAATGGAGTCGGGTGGCCCAGTACAAATACAGGTATCACCCAAAACAGCAGCAGGCTGCCCACCTATTAAAACTGTGGGCGCACCTGGTCCCACAATTGATCCACCCACATGAGGGATGGGAGGAGTGGCAGGAGTTTGCATCGGGCAAACGTGCATATCGCTAATTCTGGCAGCAGGTTTTGTCATGGTGATTGTGGTATTAGTTAATCTTGACTAAGGAACCTTTAAGGATAGCGATCGCACTCGTTGAAACCTCCGCACCAGCACTACCTTCGGCTTTGAACTGAGCATTGGCTTTGGCACTGACATTCAGCCCCTCAATACTGGTATCTTGAGTGGCTTTTAGAGTCAGTTTGCCAGTGGCTTCTAAAGTGATATCTTTGGGGCTTTTGATGACAATGCCTTTGTCGTTCAGGGTGAGCGTATTACCATTCTGATCTTCTAAGGCGATCCCTTTGGCATCATCGGAGAGAGTGACTTTATTACCTCCAGGGGTTTCGAGGCAGATCACTTTCTTGTCATCATCGAAAGTTAGTTTTAACTCAGAACGAGTAAAAAATCCCTTCTGATGATTATCGTCGCTAGCTTTTAAAGGAGCAGGTTTAGCACTGCTATTCAGCATTCCCAAAAAAATTGGATCGCGAGGATCATCGTTGAGAAATCCTAATAACACTTCATCGCCAATTTCAGGACGAAAAAAGGAACCTCGATTTTTGCCAGCATCCAAAGTAGCAACCCTAGCCCAGATTCCATTGGCTTTAGAGTTAATCGTAGGAACCTTGACCAAGATACGGTCTTCTCCTGTGGGATCGTCTTTGAGCTGTACAACCACACCGATTTGCAATCCATTCACCCCAGGTAACAGCCCCGATGCTGGTCTCTCCACGATATCGGCATCCTGATAAAACCATTGAGGTGATAGACCTAATTGCATGTGCGTATCCCACGTTCCTCCACGCACTTCATGACGAATTCCAGAAACGTAAGCTAATCCATTGAAGCGATCGCCCACCCCATCTAGTTTAATTACACTATCGGGTTTGGCATCGGCATAGCCTTTGGTTTTGACTCGACCTTGAATTTTTGCTAACCGACTCTTGAGCATCTGGGCATCAGCCCAAGCTTTTAGTTCTTGCTCTTGAACTAATCCGCTGTGACTCATCTCCCATGCGTTCAGTCCCATCACTTGGGCTAAATCCTTACCCGAAAGATTACCCTGAGAATTTACAGAAGGCTCTGCGCTTTCTACTTCAATCAATGACTGATCGGCATAGTTCCAAGACTTTGCTTTCACAGCCTGATATTGCGATCGCGCATCCATTTCTGTCTCAAACTCCAATAGATTTGCTCCATAGGTTAGGGTGATTAGAGGCTTCCCACTCGTACTGGGTGTTTTGGTCATGAGCTTGCCACTATCAGCGATCAGAATTTGACCATTCATTTCAACCCGCGACAGAATAAAATCCCAATCCGTTGCGTAATACTGAACGATTTCAGGATGTTTAACACGAGTACTACCAATGTCTTTCAAGATTTCACTGTATTGACCCACGATAGTTGCGATCGCATCACTATCGGTACTATCAGTAAAGTAACGACTATGGCGACCAATCGTAAGCTTGACTGTAGTATCTTTACAATCGAGTGTCAGGGTTGAATTACCATCCGCGCCGACCTTGAGGGACTGTTTGATAATTAGCCCCTGAAAAATAGAGCGATCGTTACTATCATGACCTACTGCGATTTCCAGTTTTTTCCCAGGAATTAGGTCATTTCCTTGGCTAGCAGAAAATGTTTCGTTAGATGTAGAACCATCACGCAGCACCACTCGAGCCGTAGGAACTCGATTGATCACTCGATCTACCACCCAAGTCAGCACGTCATAGATGTTAGTAATGTCTCGACCATCAGAGAATAACTTGAAGGTCGGGACACCATAGGTTGATTGAGTGGGAATGATGCGATCACTCATAGTCCTGTTTTCTCAATAGGTGGAAATCTCAAATCAGTATTAGTTGCCAAACGCCGAAAATTCACTAACCCATTCACTTTAGCCACTTGTAGATAATAAGATGGGTCGCCATAGATTTCATGAGTCATCAAGGGCAAGGTATCCCCTGCTTTGACTTTACGCAAATGAGTGACATCGGGCGATTCTTTGCCTTCTTCCCGAACGCGACGGACTTGCTCAATGTAGTTGACAAATGTAGCACTAATTTTGGCTCGTAGAGGTTTTCCATCTGGCGCAAACAGAGTGTAATTGATTTGCAAATCTTTCAAAATGCAGTCAAAACCATCTTTAATCCCAAAGGAAAAATTACCCCACAATAAACGCAAAAAATTGGGCTTATGGGTTTTACTATCCATAGTATAGACCACATCCAGAAAAGCCTGCACTTGTCCAACCACATCTTTGTAAAATTGGCGAGGTTGGTCGGCTCTTGCAGTCTGGTTACTCATTGGGATTACCCCAGTGCCATCAAAGGTAAAGTCAAGTTTTAACTCCTCTGGTCGGGTGAATTTAAACTCGGGGTCACTGCCCTTAGAACCCTGAGCCTGTTTGAGATCATATTCCACCTTAAACGCTTGAGAAAACTGCTCTGGATTGATCGGAAGTTCAAAAGACCCAATCGGTTTTGTATACTTCTTATCCTTAAAAACCAAGAGCACAACCTTTGTTAGTTGACCTGCCATAGCTTACCTCTCCGCCTTTTCTTTGAGAATGGCTAACACTTGATCTACACAGGCAGCAATGATGGCATCTTGGTCGCCTGCTTCACCACTTGCTTCTGAACCTGAACTAGGGGCTTGAGCTTGTCCACTGTCATTAATTGAAGTTTTAATTACCAGTTCTCTAATTTCTAGTGGCATAGATTCCTTTTCATGACTAAGTTTTCATTGTGAAGTAGCTGTAATTCAACTCTAGGGATTCCACAGCAATTGAGTTCTGCTCGGCATTGAAGTCAGACACTGACCATTTTTTTGGCCAAGCATTCACGACATTCCAAGTCATCAATGGCTCAGTACCCTGAGCGGGCTTTGTCTCGTCAGAACGCTTGACAGTCAGTAAATGAACAAGCAGATCTATCGGCTGAATGTCAAAGTTCTCAATTGCGTCCATGCACCATTGAATCATCTTTGAATTTTTAACCAGACCACGTTTCAGCACTAGAGGATTGTACTTAGCGCGGACTGGTAAAATGTGCTCAAAGCGTTGTTCACCACCTTCTTTTAAGGTTTCAGTTTGCAACTCAACACTTAAACCACTGACGCTCTGAAAGCGAGTTTCAACCGCTTCTTTAGACAGATTAGTGGCTTTAAAAGTGCCTTGAAAGCTCACTTCAAAAAAGAAACCGATTGGCGGATAGCTAAGTGTCATGGCTAGGATTACTTATTCTGAATAGTTAAACCTTCATGGACAATTTCCATTGTTTCAATGGCGATCTCGTTGCCGTCACCTTTGAGATCGGTAGACTGCACCTTAATGGGAAACGCATTTGTGACATTCCAAGTTACAACGACTTCACCACTTTGGTTAAGTAACGTGATGATCATATTCCGTTGGTAAGAACTAGGAACAGGATTTTTGGTCGCGCTTAACCACCAATCATAGAAGTTGTTAACTCCTTTGAAAGTGCCTCTCTTCAAGGTGATATTGCTCCATTTCTGCATACCAGCCTGTTTGATCTTGCTAAATTGAGGCATATTACCTTCGCGGTATTCAATTGCTTCAGTTTCCACAGTGAGTCCAGAGACTTCGGTGAATCCTCCCTTGAGATCACCTGCCTCCACATTGAAATGAAACTTGGGTAATGGATAGTTAGCCATGATTGTGTTACTCGCTTATTAATAAATTAAATGAAGTTAAGAACATTGGATTTGCCTTAGCTTTCCTGCATCTTGTGGGAGAACTTCAAGATAATGAACTCCGCTGGGCGCACCACTGCCATGCCAATCTCAACAATCATTCGACCTTCAAGAATATCCAGTGCTGTCATTGTCTCGTTGAGTCCTATATTGACGTAAAAAGCTTGCTCTGGCTTGGCTCCAGCCAATGCGCCTGCCCGCCATTGTAGGGTCAAGAAGTTGACGATCATTGCCCGCACTTTCACCCAAGTATTGGCATCATTGGGTTCAAAAACAAACTGTTCTGTTGCCTTCTTGATCGATTCCTCCGCCATGTTAAAAAATCGTCTTACGGGTACATAACGCCACTCGTTACTATTACCATCCAAGGTACGCGAACCCCAAATCAATGTACCTTTACCTGTGAATGCACGAATGGCATTAATTGACTTACCAGAGGTGTCAACATTAAGATTTTCTTGTTCAGTCTCGGTGATTTTAATCGTAGGTTTAATTACTGAACTAAGAGCTACATTAGCAGGTGCTTTCCATACCCCTCGACTACTATCAACACTGGCATATTGACCTGCTACTAGCGGACTAGGTGGTAGCACAACTGGAATGGCATCGATCGCTGCTTTTACTAAGTTCAACAAAATCGCATCTCCTACTGCCGGATCACTTTGGCTAGGAGCTAAGTCGGACAAATTTTGTCCATTAAAACTACCATTACTAAGCGAATTATCAGGGCTAATCTGTTGATGAGACAAACTTACAGTGGATGAATCATAGACATAGTTGAAAATAGTTTCCACATTCGGTGCATAGGTCGCTGCGTATTTAAGACCTTCCAACGTCAAGCTCAAATCTCTAAAAACTCCAGCTGCAGCATTAATGGTCTGGCTTGGAGTTAGATCTTGCACATCTAGAATGGCAAAGCGGTCTTTCAGCAAAACGCACTGTCTGATGGCATCATCAAAAACACCAGTCCTACCTGCATCATCTAGCCCTTGCGCCTCAGGAAAAACAAACAATGTCACCTCGTCTTCCTTAGCAACTTCAGCAATTCCAGCCTGCAAATCTGAAGCTGTAATGACGCCTCCCGCTGCAGCTATCTTACCCACAGACACGATATAGCAAGGACCGCCACCATTTTTAAAATATGCTTGTATAGAGTAATACAGATTGTGTTTAGAGGGATTAGCGATCGCTCCAGTCACTCGCCGTTCGAGCACTTTTGAGGCAGTACTTGCATCAATTCGCTCTTCAATTGTGACAGTAATTCCTGACTCTGGCTCAGTGGTTCCAAACAACTGCTCATAATCCAATAAAGAAGTAATGCGAAGAGGTCGAATAATGACTGTAGGAGCATGTAAGTCGAGACCATTGACAACTGCCTTTTGTGTATATCCAATAAAAGCAGGAATAGCAGTGGCAACTTCAGCTACAGAAGGGGGGAACTTCGAGATTTCCTCAATGTAAACGCCTGGCGTTTTATATGTACTTGGCATGGTATTTGCTCGCTAATGAGTGGTTAGTTACAAATGAATATCGGAAAAGATATTAATCACATTCTGGCTAGAATCCATTTCGGGTTTGATTAATCGAACACTAGGCGCTGGGAGCAGGTTGTCTTTGCCATCTTTAGGTAAATCGGTGGGTCGGAGGCACAAGCCCAAGGGGAGTCTGGTGGCATAGGTTTTATCATCTAAGAGGTCAAAATCAGGGAGTTTATCTGAACTAAAGCCATGGTTTTTTTCATAGCGATAGCGCCATCGTGTTGCTCGATTTTTAAAACGAATCACATAGGTTTTCGGTCGAATTAAGGTTTTTCCAGCATTAGACTCTAATAAAGAAAAGGCGGGGGATACCAAATCTGGATTCAGGACTATTTCGACCAGTGCAAAAGTATTACGTGGTGGAATAGATTCAGTCAGAAAAAATTCATCGACTTCTATTCCATTTAGTTTGAGTCGATAGCGCCCAGCAACTTGTCCTCGGAAATTTAGGTTGACAGAAAGTGCAGATCCCGATGGATGATTACTAGGAGCAGTACCTTCAAAAGCAAAAGTTTCTCGATCATTGGCATCTACTAGGGCGAAGCGAAAATCATCTTCAGGATTAATGCTTGGAATCATCTGTGTCCGCGAAGGAGACTGATGTATTAAGCGATCGCCATCTGAGACATATTGGCTATTCGGCAAACTTTTCCAGTCTGCGTTATTTGGATTGTTGCCAGCAAAAGTTCCGTAATGTAAAGCTTCTAGTGTCTTACTGCCATAAGTTACCATCTGTCCTAGTCGATATTCTGTATTAGAGGTGTAAGCCAATAAAGATTTTGTCAAAAATAAGCCATGACCTTGATTGTTGCTCAAGTTGGAAAAATAGTAAATTTGATTTTGGATAGTGGATAGTGCTAGGTTGGTAAAGTTGGCAAAATACTCATTCTTTATAACAAGCCAAAATGTCAATCGATAGGGTTGGTTAATTGGTAACTGAGTTCGGAAGTTACTAGGTGTATCTTCCACCACATTGGCAAAGATATCACCACCATATACCTGCGATCGAAAGCTCCAACGCAAATTTTTAAGAACACTTACGCAATCTGATGTCGGTGCGATCGCCAACAAATCCGATATGTCATAGCTAGTTGGCAACGTAGGTGGATCGGGTTGACCCAAATAGTAATCGTGCCAAAGTTGCAGACTCAGAATTTTCTTGTGGATTATTTGAATGGACATTGCTACATTACCCCATTCGCATTAATGAATATTGACGTAATCGGATCACTTTCCGCTAGACGTTTTTCCGCTTCGATAGCGACAACGCGGACACGATACAAAACAAAGGGAATTTGCTTACCACCAAGACTACCCCAAAGGTAATTCAGTTGTTCAAAGGTCAAACTATAAAGATCAGCAAATATTTGCACATCATGGGATCTCTTTGTTGGACTAGATGTTGTTGTAAATGAAAACTCTTTTTTCCACTGAAAAAATTCAATGACCCGAGAGAGTCTCTTGAGAGCTGTTTCATATTGATCTAGATGAAGTACTGAAAAGAGAATAAAAAGATCGAGCTGAATCGGTGGATTTCGATAAACAGTACGACCATTTTCTATGCGATGATAAGGCTCATTTTTAAGCGTTACTTCCTCTTGCAAATTAACAAGACTCATCACAACTAGTTCATTAAGATTCTTTTGGTTACCGCCTAACTCTTCAGCCATGGCAATATTATTGAGAACAACTATATTCGCACTAGCATTAGTGGGGTTTTCCACTTCTAGAATATATTGCTGCAATGCTGACTGGATATGCTTCATGGTATCAAAGATCATAAAAATTTCACTACTTTTTAGTTTAGATAAGCCAATTCAGGAAGTACAAGTATTGCTAACCCAAATTTAGTCAGCCTCAGCCCATCCAACAACTTAGTGTAATATAATTTTAGCTACCAATTAAGAGGGCTAATCATAAGATTCAAATAAATAGTTACATATTTAAATTTATTTCGAATTTGCTCTTTACAATAAAACTCTTTACAATAAAAATTTTATTGATTTTTTACTAAAAAAATAATACCTAATTTTAGATGTTTTTTGAATTGTCTTATTATTTCTTTATAAAGAGAATAACTATGCCTTAATAGGGAATAGGCTTTACGTTTTTGAAAGGCTGAAAGGGCAAAGTTCATAAACTGGACTTTGTGCAAAATTGAAGCATTAAAGGAAAAAAGTTTTAAAATGAGTTACTTTGCGCCGACTCACATCCGCCCAAGCCAGATCGCACCAATCCATAAAAATCCGCAAGTCTGCTTGATAAGCCTTACAACTTTTCGGTTGTAAAGACCTTAGTAAATCTCAGTATGTTGCACTAAATGTAGAGGCATTATGCCAATTACTAATCAAACCTCCAAATTTATTAAAGAACTCCGCTTTCGCTTGGCAATGACCCAAGAACAGTTTGCGATGGAATTAGGCGTAACTATGTCCTCAGTGCAAAGATGGGAACGAGGACAATCACAGCCATCTCCATTAGCCATGAAAACTATCGAAACTTTGAGTCAAATTAATACCAAATAAATTAGCACCTCACTTGCAGCGTCATTTGCAGTGGTAATCCATAGCAAATCCAGATCAGTCCCATATCAACTCCATATCATGGCAAAAGTAACCAGCTTAATCAAATTCCAAGTAACTCTTGATGGCGTAACGATTGAAAAGGACGGCACCGTCAAAATGGCTGCCAAGTCTCGTACCAGCACTTCCAATCGCACCAAAGAAAACAACTCTGAATTCGCAGTAGCCGCCAAACAAGGCAAAGTCATCCGTGATGCCCTTCGGGTAATGGATATAGGCGATAGATTCCTATCCTCTCGGATGCTAAAAGTAGTTCGTTCTGGCATTGCCCTCGACGATACTAACGAACGTGGTAAGCGCATCTTGTCTAATAACGAAGCTAAGACCGTCCTCAAAGGCTTTGAGCTAAATGGTAATGCTAACTTTCTAGCTGTTGCTCCCATTAAGGTTAACTTTAATGCAGGTGCAACTGAAACCACCATCGACATTAAGAGTCTTTTGGATGGTGATGTCACACTAAAGGACTTGAATGTTCTTGATGGACAGACGCTTTCGAGTCCAAGTCCTACTCAGCTTGGTAATTATTACTTTCTGCATCATTAATATTTCTGCTGGCAAACCTGAAGCTGACTATTGGTCAACCCTCTCTGGCATTTTAGGTTACTGGCTCCCCACCCCTAGTGAGGTTAAACGCCATGAATAATCATCAGCACAATCTGAGAATTGACCCCAGATATGCAGGTATTCTGGCTGGAGCCAGACCCGTCCTTGAAGCGGGTGAGCCTTTCCGACACAATTGGGGGCGTAATGGGGGCGTGAAAGATCCTTAAGCCTTCAAATCCAGTCATAGCATGAGTATCAAGGATATGAAATCTCCTTGCCAAGGAGAATGTCGAGAGTTCGAATCTCTTCACCCGCTTATCTAATCTGAAACCTCAATAAAATTATTTCAGCTATTTCTTGGCTTTTGCCTTTTGCTTTTCTTTTTCCTTTCTGGCTGTATCTTTTTCCGCCTTTGCTTTCATTTCCGCAGCGTGTTGGGCTTCTCGTTTTTCTTCTTCAATTTTGGATAGGTAGTAGTTATAATCTCCCGCATAGACTCTCAACTCACAATCTCTCACTTCTACAATTTTGGTAGCAACTTGGGAAATAAAATAGCGATCGTGGGAAACAATCACAACTGAGCCTTCATATTCCTTCAGAGCCGACTCTAGCATTTCTTTGGCAGGAATATCTAAGTGGTTAGTAGGTTCGTCTAAAATTAGAAAATTTACAGGCTGCATCAGCATTTTTGCCAAGGCTAGACGGGCTTTTTCGCCTCCACTGATATCTCCAACTCTTTTGAATACCGTATCACCACTAAATAAAAATCTACCGAGTAAACCTCGAACTTCTTCTGTGGTCATTTTCGGAAAGTCGTCATGAATTGTGGAGATCACAGTTTTGTGCAGATCTAAAGCTTCGGCTTGATTTTGCTCAAAATAACCAGGAAGAACATTATGCCCAATTTCGATCATGCCTTCGTTATAGGATTCTAAGCCCATAATCATTTTGAGTAGAGTCGATTTTCCTGCACCATTAGGTCCTACAAAGGCAATGCGATCGCCTCGTTCAATCTCTAAATTTGCCCCAATAAATAAAATCTTGTCACCGTAGGCATGGGTCAAATCTTTAATCTCAGCAGTGACTCTACCTGTGCGGACAACGGGCGGGAACCTAAATCTCAAGCCTCTAACTTCCGTATCTGGAGCTTCGATGCGCTCAATTTTATCTAGTTGCTTTTCGCGACTCTTGGCTTGGGTACTTCGAGTAGCACTGGCTCGAAAGCGATCGACAAAGGTTTGTTGTTTGTCTAAATATTTTTGCTGCCGTTCAAAGGCACTAAGTTGGGCTTCTTGAGCTTCGGCTTTTTGGGTGAGATAGGAAGAGTAATTACCTAGATAAGTTTGCGATACTCCCCGCTCAGTTTCAACAATTTGTGTACACAGACGATCCAAGAATTCGCGATCGTGGGAAACAATCACCATCGGAGTTTTTAGACCCCTGAGATATTTTTCTAGCCATTCAATAGTTTCTAGGTCTAAATGGTTAGTAGGTTCATCCAATAGTAAGAGATCTGGGGTTTGCAAGAGGATTTTGCCTAAACTCATCCGCATTTGCCAGCCACCACTAAATTGATCGACTGTGCGATCGCCATCCTCTAGGGCAAAACCTAATTCCGGTAATATTTTATCAATGGAGCTTTCTAATTCATAGCCATTTAATGCTTCAAACCGCCGTTGTAGGCGATCCATTTGCTTAAGTAATTGCTCAAAGTCATCATTCTCGGTGAGAGATTCCATCTGCTTATGGACTTTTGCTAATTCGGCTTGGCTTTCATTTGCTTCTTGGAATACTCGCCAAAACTCACTTTTGACCGTACGGGTGGGATCAACTTCAAATTCTTGGGTGAGGTAAGCAATTTTAAGGCTACTGGGTCTCACAATTTGTCCTGATGTTGGCTCCGTTTCCCCTGCAATAATCTTTAACTGCGTGGATTTACCTGCACCATTAACGCCGACTAAACCAATGCGATCGCCCGTCTTAACTTCCCAATTAACGTCTTTAAGCACCTCGCCTGTGGGGTAGATTTTTTGGATGTGTTCAAGGCGCAACATAGTGTGTTAATAATTAATGAATCTTAAACTAGACTACCACGGCGATTCTATACTTGTCCCATGTAGTGTTGACCAGTCATGATGTTTTTCTAGCGATCATTTATTACAACCTATGAATTCTTCAGAAACTAATGGGCGGGTATCAACAAACGTAATTCGCCTAGCGGGTTATGGGCTTTTAATTTTATGGCTATTTGATTTTGTAGCTACTTTTATTCCTCCCCAGTTTACCGATCCTGCTTGGGAATTTCAAACTATGGGAAGACTAGTAGAGTCAGTGGGTTGGGCAATAGTTGCTTTTGCGATGATTTTTTTTGGTGAAGCTGCTTTTCGTCTCGAAATTGAATTTCCGCTTCTTAAGGGCTTGTCGTGGATGTGCTTGGTTTTTGCGATTCTCTACTTTGCGATGCTGCCCCTAGGGTTAGCAAATACTTGGCGACTTAAAAATCGTAATGATGTGCAGATAGGTAATGTTCTTGCCCAAAGAACTAAACCTTTGCAAGAAGTTCAAACTAGACTTAAAAATACACAATCTGATCCAGAACTTCTAGAGTTATATAAAAAACTAGTACCGCCAAATACGCCTTTAACTATCAACAATCCCCAGGAAACTAAAGATAAGCTGCTCTCGGAAATTGATACCTCTACCATAAAAATTAAAGCTGAACTCGATGCCGCCCGCGATCGCAACTTTAAATCCCTAGTCAAAAATTCAGTTAAATGGAACTTGGGTACACTTATTTCGGCGGTTTTGTTTCTATACCTATGGAAATCTAGTGGTTTTTATCGAAATTTACAGTCTACCCCTCCCGAAGAATGGTAGAAATATCGTAGTTATTTTAAAACTTTGAGTTTAATCATTGGGTGAATTAAATGAGCTTTGCAGACAGTGGGATCGGAAAATCAGCACAAATAATCAGAATTGTCGGGTATGTCTTATTTATCCTTGGCACCTTAGATACAATCTCCCTATTTTTCCCTCCTGCATTTATGAATCCTGTATGGGAATTCCAAGTGATGGGTAGGCTGGTAGATGCTGTCCCCGTACCATTAATTAGTTTGGTAATGATATTTTTTGGTGAAGCAAGCGATCGATTACGAGTTGAGAAACTACCCTTAAGAGTCCTATCTTGGGCTTGTTTAGGTTTTGCAATTATTCATTTTGCCCTACTACCCCTTGGCTTAGGTAATACTTGGCGAGTTAATAATAGAAATAACTCCCAAATCGTTACTGCTCTGTCTCAGCAGATTTTACCTTTGCAAACTGCGGAAACTAAACTAAACCAGACAAATTCGGAAGTAGAACTGCAAAAGATTATTACTGATTTAGTCCGAGCTAATCCAAATCAAGCTCCTAATTTAACTAATCCAAAAGTTATTAGAGATAAGATGCTAACTGAGATTAGCAAAAACACACAAAAATTAAAGGCAAATTCCGATGCTGCTAAATTAGCGACTTTACAAAATTTGATTAGAGCCTCAGCCAAGCTAAATTTAGGGACAATTGCATCGGCGATCGCCTATTTCTTTTTATGGAAATTGACTCCCTGGGCAAGAGTTGGAGGTAGACGTAGAAATCGTAAAACTGAACCTGTGGAAACCAAACCTGAAACTCCTAAGGTGTAAATATAATTACCAGATAAAAAGCTTAAACCAAAATGATTTCCAGTTTCTAGCTAAATTTTTTATCAAAATAGTGGTGGAAATTTCTTGGCAGATAGCAGTAATTACTCCTCCTTCAATTCCCTTCAGAGCGAATACTTTGAGTTTTTGATTCATCATAATTGCCATGGATTCTAATAATTCCTCAGAGCGATCGCCAATAAAATGCGCTCCCACGATTTCACCATTACCCCGATAGAGAACCTTATAAAACTCAAAGTCATGGATGGGGGTCTGCAATATATACAAGTCTTTACCATAGCGTAATCTAGCCTCGATTTCAGTTAAGCCAATACTTGCGATCTCAGGTGTAGTTAGAGAGACATGGGATGGCAGAAGTGACTTGCTTGTAGAAATGGGAAGAAATAAAGAGTTTTTCAGAATAATATCAATATCCTGAAAATTGCGACAGAGATAGATCTGGGGATTGGTGGTTTGCAGCTTAGAATTTATCAAAATTTCGTCATCATTTACTTTGATCCCCGCCCCAGAAAAGTTGAGATCTTTCCCATAGCTAAAAGTGGGAACTAAAATATGTCCGTTCATAGCTAAAGTCCTAATTCCTGATGCAGCATTTACCCAGATTTTCTGATCGGATACGGCTGTGACAATAGATCCAGTCAAGATCTCTATGCCTTGAATTTCTAAATGTGCTTGTAATATTCTGGCAATATCCAGATCAAACTCAGGTAAGATGCGGCTCTCTGCCAAAATTTGCACCTTTACACCTAGCCTATTTAATAGTTGAGCGATCGCACAATTTAGACTATTTCCCCCAACCATGGTTAAAGAACTTAAGGATCCCAAACCTGACTTTCCCCTTGACTTTCTCAATAAATCAAAAAGGGAATCATATGTTAAATATTCAATCTCATTTAGCCCCACAATCTTCCGCAGAGGCTGAAGTTGGTCTTTGAAAATTACAAACCGCCGCGATCGCAACTTTCTGCCACTTATAGAATTTAGGTGAGAATTTAGGTGAGAATTTAGGTGAGAATTTTGAGAATTATGGGAATTAGTTGAATTTACTAAAAAAGTCTGGCGATCGCTAAACTGCCCCTCACCTACCACTACATCCACGCCTGAACTTTGCAAAAATTCTAAATCTTCTGAGGGCTGTAGAGATTCTAAGACTGATAAGAGAGCATGAGGAGCTAAACATACTTGGCGAATTATTTGCTCAACTTTAGATCGATCCCAATAATCAACTAGATTAACTGCTGTCACAAGGGCAACCCTAGCTTTAAGTCTAGCGGCTTTAAGAGCGATCGCCATTGCTCTAGAACCATGCCCGATCACCACCAAATCATAATCACCAATTGCCATTATTTCCTAACCCAGACGTAATTACACAGTTCTACTGCCAATGTATTTAATTCCACGCCCTGTTTTTTAACCTGAACTGGATCAAGATTAAAGCTGACAAAGGGGGTGCAAACATTGGCAAAATCACTTTTACTAACCCCACTAGATTTTAGATCCCGCATTTCGATTTGAATACCTATCCCTGTTTCAGTTTTAAGGAAATAGGCGATCGCATCAGCAGTTAGCTGTTTTTGGAATTGAAAACTGATACTTTCATAATTAGCTCTATATGCCTTGGTTCTAATCAATGCTTCCGTACTTGTATAAGTTGAGGGCGGAATAGTTTTAAGAATTTCTAAAGACTCTTGCCACTGGCTCAGGGCTAATTTCCAGACTTGAGATGTATGGGGAGGATTTTTGGCGAGAGCGATCGCCGATTCAGATAATTTTTGCGCCGATGCTAGAGCTTTGACCGCACTCCTTTCAATCATTAGTTTTTGGTCAATTTGGGCTAAACGGGTCTGAAGTTGAGGGATTTGGGCTTGGGCGGTTTGATAATCGGAGAATGGCAGATCTGGAACTGCTTTTAACCTTGATAAGGTCTGAGTAAGATTTTGGCGATCGCTTTCAAGGTTTGCTAATTTATAGGGCTGATCAGAATCAAACGGCTGATTCCTAAGAATTTGAGCTTGATTAATGGTTTGATATTGTTGCGATCGCTCCCAAGCCAGCCAAATTCCACCGCTAATAATTACTAGAGCTATGGATAATTTCGGTAATAGCTTCAGTATTTGTTGGGATGATTTAGTTGATTTTTTAGGTAAATTAAACTCATTAACTAATCTATTGGTGTGTGGATAAACATGGCTAGGATCGTACTCAGACTTAATTTTCTCAACTTTGCCATTATTTACCACTAAAGTATCTAAATGGTTAGTGCGAGTATTGCTACTATGCTGACTAATTAGCCCTAATTTTTTCCACTCAGGCTCTCTGCTCCCGCTTACTTTGCCATAGAGCATAAAACTTTCGACATCGGGAATCTTTAGCTGCTCTAGGCGAGTTTGGATCAAAGAAAATAAGAATTCATAGTTAATATAATGCTGATCGTCCCTACTGGCGAGGATGTACAACTGACTTTGTAACCATTTAACTTGGATTTTAACTTTATGAAAATTTAAGTCTGTTTGCAGAGCTTTTGCAACTGTAGCCTCATCCATTTTGTTAACCTTAAAAAACAAAAACTAGGGTAAGGAGGAATTTTTCATCTCCTCGCTTTTTAAGAGGGGTTGGGGGATCTAAATTTGAAGTGTAGTCATAGACTTTCATCCATATTTACTCATCACAAATTGATATTAATCTAGAGCATATTGAGGATTGAAAGGATAATATCACATTGATTGAAATCAGTATTACAAACCATCAACACCTATCCCTAAAAAAGTTGTTAGCTAAATAGTGGCGGACTTAAATCTCCAAGTTTTTTGCCAAATCCTGCCACCCACTTCAAGGGCAGCTTGGTTGCTTTGGGCATAAATTGTTCTCCCGTTCAAATTCAACCTCACCCTAATCTTTCCTAATGCAGTATCTCGGCAAGCAAATTTCAAACCCTCAGCCGTGGGGATCATAATCTCGGTTCCAGTCAAATCAGTTTCACCCCTAATTTCTACCCTTTGCTGCTTGCCTTGAGTATTGAACATATAACCTCTAACTTCCCAACTCCCCCAAGGTTTAATCTCGCAATAAATTTCACTGTTATCGGGCATAAAGCGATATAGTTCACCCTCAAAATAGATTGATACCATTGCTACGTCACTAGAAATTTCTAAGGTTTGGCGTTTTCCCCCTGCGGTGATCAGACTAAAGTTTGGATCTTGATCGCATTTAAAAGCATTGCATTGCATCCAGAACCATTGTTCAGGGAAGGATCTACCCCAGTTTTTTTCTGAATAGACAGGAGCATTTTGAAACTGATATAAGCGATCGCCCCAAGTCACAAAGCCCGATCCCCACCCTTGGATCATTAAAATTTGCCAACCAGGTTCAAATACAGGTAAATACGACATCCAGCCCATAGTTGCGCCATTAGTTTGAGGAGCCACGGGTTCAATTCGATAATGCCAAGTACAGGTGATCTTCTGAACTGGATCATAGATTTTGCCTTGATTATGGCGATCGCTCGCCGCATATCCCTCGCCCTTTAAGTTCCAATGCCTAAGATCGAGATGATCCCGACTGGCATAAAAATCCTGAAAATTTGGCAAAATCCGCCGCAGATACTGATCGTCAATGCCCAATACCTGTACAGAACCACCACTAAACCTGCTACCACCTTGGGGATCGTCAATGGCATACATAAAGGCAAAGGATTGATTGATTTTGGGCAATGTTACCCGATAATACCAACCCTCAAAAAACCTACCCGATCCATAATTCCAGTGATAGCCACTATGGGGTACTTTCATGATCGGCTTCGATCCCATCTTTAATAAAAGTTACAGCACAAGTATTACTCCCTTCTCCCATACCCTGATGGTAAAAAGTAAATTTGTAATTGGGAAACTGATCCGACTTTTGGACTAAATCCGTTGCTACCCATAAAGCATTGCGATCGCCACTAGGCAGATGGAATAAACCATTTTTAATCCCTTGCTCTACACTTTCTTGGACAGCTTTAGTTAATAATCCTAAAACTCTTTCCAGACTTGCTTTATCCACAGATACCTTAGCCATATTTTTCCTAACTAGAAACCTTAGTTGCAATTACAGCATAGAAGGGATCAGAAGGATTTGTGAGGGGATTTAACCTTTGCCAAAAATTAGAATTGGAACTCGAACTACTCACCACTTCAGGCGTACTAAATCCCCTAACAGAATTAAAATAGGACTTAACTAGTTCCACTCTTTCTTGCTCCGATCCATCCCGCCAAGCTTGAATTGCCTTTTGATAAAACATCCGATTAGAAAAACTGATGATTGCAATCCCATTTGGCTTTAAAATTCGATAAATCTCCGCAAAAATAGCATCAGGGTATTGCAAATATTGGACAGAGACTGTGTTGAGGACAGCATCAAACTGCTGATCAAGAAAGGGTAATTCTAGATTTTGATTAAGGTTCTGCACAAAGAAACTATCTAGACGGGGATTCCGCCTCAGTTCTTCTTCGTTTAAGCCATGCCCCTCAATCTGGTCAAATTTTATAGCTTCAGGTAAATGTGACACCCAGCTACTCATCAAATCTAAAATCCGAGTTTGGGGTTTTAAGCGATCGCCATATAAATTAGTTAACTGCTGGATAAAACCCAGATCGACATGGGTTACAAATCGAGGATACTCATAAAATAGGGCATCATCAGTCGGGTCTAATTTTGTCCGTTCATGGGCTAAAAGCATTTTTTTATATTTATAATCAATTCCTTAACCAGTCTTCAGTGTTACATATTGTCAAGAATTATGTCTTATTAAGAATTATGACCACATCTTTATCCCAACTTGAATCAGTTCAGATCGCCGAAGTTGTTGAAACCGCATCCACAGAGTATATTGCCCAGTGCTTAGAGCCAAAGGATCTAAGTTTCCCCGTGATGCCCGCCTTTGGTAGTTGGGTCAAAGCGATCGCCGATATAGATAACGTCATTACCTACGGTGTGGTCTATCACGCCTCCACAATGCCCATAGACTCAATCCATCGAGCCGTTGCCTTGGGCTTATCCCTAAGCGAATTACGGGAACAACAGCCCCAAATTTTTGCCATGCTCAAGACCGAAATTAAAGTGGCAATTTTAGGTTTCCAATCTGGACAGAATATATATCAGCACCTGCCATCTCAACCCCCTCAAATTCACCAAGCTGTTTATACCTGTACAAATCATGAAATTAATAGATTTACCGAAGAACTGCATTTTCTCCGAACCCTAATCCAAATTACAGGGGCTCCCGTAGATGAATTACTAGCGGCTATATTACGAAACACTTACCACTCTCGGAAATGCGATCGCATCTGGTTAGTAGAGTCAGGACGCAAACTCAGTATTCTCCTCAAAGATGACTACGATCGCCTAGGAGCTATCCTCAATCAAGTTCATCACTTCTAGTAATAGTCCGATTTTAAAAATAAAAATGAATAGAAATGAAAAATACATATCACCATAAAATTTAGTTGACTTCCACAGCCTAATATTGTTAAGCTAGATAGCCGTTGATTTAATCTATAAATCCCAGAGTATATGCCCACAATTCAGCAGCTCATTCGCACCGAGCGTCAAAATGCTAACCAAAAAACCAAGTCTCCAGCCCTAAAAAGTTGCCCCCAAAGACGAGGTGTATGCACACGTGTATATACAACTACACCCAAAAAGCCTAATTCTGCCTTACGCAAAGTGGCTAGAGTCCGTTTAACTTCTGGGTTTGAGGTTACAGCATACATCCCTGGAATTGGGCATAACCTCCAAGAACATTCAGTCGTGATGATTCGGGGTGGAAGAGTTAAAGACCTCCCAGGGGTTCGCTATCACATTATCCGTGGCACCCTAGATACAGCTGGAGTCAAAGGGCGGATGCAAGGTCGCTCAAAGTATGGAGCTAAAAGACCGAAACCCGGTCAAGCTGCAGCAACCCCTACTAAGGGTAAAAAGAAATAGTAAAAGCAACTTTCGCTTCAAGTTTCCCTAAAGTCTTCTAAAAAGTCTTCCAAAGATTAAGTCATCTGACAAACATTTTAATATTTTGACAAAAACAAATTAACCTCTACCCTAATATCAAATGTCTCGCCGCACAAAAGTTACAAAACGTATTACCCCACCTGATGCTGTCTATAGCAGCCGCTTAGTCAACATGCTAATTCGCAGGCTCATGGTATCTGGAAAATTCTCCTTGGCATCAGGTATTGTCTATGATGCTTTTACCGTAGTTGCTGAACGTACTGGGAACCCTCCCATAGAAATTTTTGATCGGGCTGTTCGTAATGCCACTCCCCTAGTCGAAGTTAAAGCTAGAAGAGTTGGCGGCGCAACCTACCAAGTTCCTATGGAAGTCAGAACTGATCGAGGTGTTGCTCTAGCCCTAAGATGGCTGGTTCAATACTCTCGCTCTCGCCCTGGACGGAGTATGTCTAGTAAGTTGGCAAATGAGCTTATGGATGCCGCCAATGAAACAGGCAGTGCGGTTCGGAAGCGTGAAGAAACCCATCGTATGGCTGAAGCAAATAAAGCATTTGCTCACTATAAGTACTAGACAATTATTTAGCCAGCCCAGAAGTTGTAGTTTAAAATCTAAGACTCTGCCTGTGCTAATCTTAAAATAAATTTTATATTCCTGTAGGATTTGAGGAAAAATCTGTGACGAGAACCATTCCCCTAGATAAAGTACGCAACATTGGTATAGCAGCCCACATTGATGCTGGGAAAACCACAACTACCGAGCGTATCTTGTTTTACTCTGGCATGGTACACAAGATTGGTGAAGTCCATGAAGGTACTGCTGTAACTGACTGGATGGCGCAAGAGCGTGAACGTGGAATTACTATTACTGCTGCGGCAATCACTACCAGTTGGCAAGATCATAAAATCAATATCATTGATACCCCAGGTCACGTTGATTTTACAATCGAAGTTGAACGCTCGATGCGAGTACTAGATGGAGTTATTGCCGTATTCTGCTCTGTAGGTGGAGTTCAACCACAATCAGAGACAGTTTGGAGACAAGCTGATAGGTATAAAGTTCCTCGTATCGTTTTCGTCAATAAGATGGATCGTACTGGAGCAAACTTTTACAAAGTATACGGTCAAATTAAAGATCGGCTTCGTTGTAATGCTGTGCCAATTCAACTTCCCATTGGCAGCGAGGACGTGTTCAGAGGTATTATTGACCTTGTTAAGATGCGTTCTTTTATTTACAACGATGAAACTGGCAAAGATATTACCGAAGGCGATATACCTGCCGATCTTGTAGAAGTTGCAAATGAATATAGACTAAAGCTCATCGAGTCTGTTGCTGAAACAGATGATGTCCTTACTGAAAAGTACTTAGAAGGTGAAGAACTAACTGAAGAAGAGATTAGGGTTGGTCTTCGTGCTGGCACAATTAGCGGGGCAATCGTACCGATGATCTGCGGTTCAGCATTTAAGAACAAAGGGGTGCAAATGCTCCTTGATGCAGTTATTGACTACCTGCCATCTCCCCTTGAAGTTCCAGCAATCCAAGGGCATCTTCTGGATGGTACTGAAGTATCAAGACCTTCTGATGATACGGTCCCATTATCAGCTCTAGCCTTTAAGATTATGGCTGACCCCTACGGTAGACTTACGTTTATCCGTGTGTATTCTGGCGTAATTAGCAAAGGCTCATACGTCTTGAACTCTTCCAAGGATAAAAAGGAGCGAATTTCACGACTAATTGTCCTTAAAGCTGACGATAGAATTGAGGTTGACGAGCTACGAGCTGGAGATCTTGGGGCAGTTCTGGGTATGAAAGACACCTTCACTGGCGATACCCTCTGTGATGACAAAGATCCAGTAATTTTGGAAACTTTGTTTATTCCAGAACCAGTTATTTCCGTTGCTGTAGAACCAAAAACGAAGCAGGATATGGAAAAGCTATCCAAAGCCTTGCAGTCCCTGTCTGAAGAAGATCCAACCTTTAGAGTTATGGTCGATCCAGAAACAAATCAAACAGTAATTTCTGGCATGGGAGAACTTCATCTAGAAATCTTGGTAGACCGAATGCTAAGAGAGTTTAAGGTTGAAGCTAATGTAGGGGCTCCTCAAGTTGCCTACCGAGAAACTATTCGTAAAGCAGTTAAGGCTGAAGGTAAGTTTATTCGCCAAAGTGGTGGTAAAGGTCAGTACGGTCACGTTGTGATTGAGCTACAGCCTACTGAGCCTGGAACTGGGTTCGAGTTTGTTTCTAAGATTGTCGGTGGTACTGTACCAAAAGAGTATGTTGGCCCTGCGGAACAGGGAATGAAAGAAGCTTGCGAATCTGGGATTTTGGCAGGTTATCCTGTAATTGATCTAAAAGCAACCCTAGTTGATGGCTCCTATCACGATGTTGACTCCTCAGAAATGGCATTCAAAATTGCTGGCTCCATGGCAATTAAAGAAGCTGTGATGAAAGCAACACCAGTTTTATTGGAACCAATGATGAAGGTTGAAGTAGAAGTTCCAGAGGATTTTATTGGTACAATTATTGGTGATCTCAATTCCCGTCGAGGGCAAATTGAAGGTCAAGCCTCTGAACAAGGTATTGCCAAAGTATCATCAAAGGTTCCTTTAGCTCAAATGTTCGGATATGCTACTGATATTCGTTCTAAGACTCAAGGAAGAGGAGTTTTCACAATGGAATTTAGCCATTATGAAGAAGTCCCTCGCAACGTGGCTGAAGCCATTATTGCAAAAAGTAAAAGTAAAGATTGAAGGAATTAACAGGACAAGGAATATAAGTTAAATGGCACGCGCAAAGTTTGAAAGAAATAAACCTCACGTTAACATCGGTACCATCGGTCACGTTGATCATGGTAAAACAACTCTAACTGCTGCAATCACAATGTCTTTGGCCGCACTTGGTCAAGCAGATGCTAAAAAGTATGCTGATATTGATGCTGCTCCTGAGGAAAAAGCTCGCGGTATTACGATTAATACAGCCCACGTTGAGTACCAGACCCTGGATCGTCATTACGCTCACGTTGATTGTCCGGGCCATGCTGACTATGTTAAAAACATGATCACTGGGGCTGCTCAAATGGATGGGGCAATTCTTCTAGTATCCGCAGCAGATGGACCTGAGCCTCAAACTCGTGAACATATTCTTCTTGCTCGCCAAGTTGGTGTTCCTAATCTAGTTGTCTTTTTGAATAAAGAAGATCAAATGGAAGGTGAAGACGAATTAGTTGAGCTAGTTGAGCTAGAAGTTCGTGAGTTGTTATCTTCCTACGATTTTGATGGAGATAATATCCCTATTACTAAGGGGTCTGCTCTAAAAGCCGTTGAAGCTTTAACTGCTAATCCTAAGATTCAAAAGGGACAAGATCCTTGGGTCGATAAAATCCATGCTTTGATGGATTCTGTGGATGCTTTTATTCCTACTCCAGAACGTGCTGTTGATAAACCATTCCTGATGGCTGTTGAGGATGTGTTCACAATTACTGGACGTGGTACGGTTGCCACAGGCAGGATTGAACGCGGGAAAGTTAAGATCAACGAAACTGTTGAATTGATTGGTCTTCGTGAAACTCGTACTACTGCTGTAACTGGAATTGAGATGTTTAAGAAGAGTCTTGAAGAGGGGCTTGCAGGTGATAATGCTGGATTGTTATTACGCGGTATGAAAAAGGAAGATATTGAGAGAGGCATGGTGATTGCTAAGCCCGGCTCAATTACTCCCCATACTGAATTTGAAGCTCAGGTTTACATCCTGCAGGAAAAAGAAGGCGGCCGTAAGACTCCTTTCTTCCCAGGGTATCGCCCTCAGTTCTATGTGCGGACTACCGATGTAACTGGTACGATCAAAGCCTTTACTGCTGATGATGGTTCTGATGCTGAGATGGTTATGCCTGGAGATCGCATCAAGATGACTGTGGAATTAATCAACCCGATCGCAATTGAAAACGAAATGCGTTTTGCTATTAGAGAAGGTGGACGGACAGTTGGATCAGGTGTTGTAACTAAGATTATTAAATAACCTCAAACTTAAGTGTATTTTTTAATGCTGTAGGGAAGATCCTTGCAGCATTATTTGTTTATTAGGGTTTACAGATGTTTGATCAATCTTTATTACTAATCTCTAGCCATTTAGCTGATACCAATAAGATTGCCTTAATAATTGCCAAGTTATTAGATGCGGGTGTGGTTTTACTACTCTATGGAAATTTGGGAAGTGGGAAAACAGCTTTTGTGAAAGCATTAGCTGCGGGGATTGGCGTAGAGGCAACGATCACAAGTCCGACTTTTACCTTAATTGATGAGTATGACTGTGGTAGATTAAGCCTTTATCATATGGATTTATATAGGTTATCTTCTCAAGAGGTAAAAGATTTGCATCTGGAGGAGTATTGGCGGGGAATAGACTTTCCTTTGGGTGTGGTGGCGATCGAATGGGCGGAAAGATTAGAGATTTTACCTGATACCTATTTAAAATTAAGTTTTTCTAGATTGGCTGATAGCGATCGCCGTGAAATCCAAATTACTGGTAAGGGCGACCAGTTTAACAAAATCATTTCTAATCAAAGCCTATTAGAATTTTGCAATAGAGATTAAAATGTCACAACCACTGATTCAATGGTATCCAGGACACATTGCCAAGGCGGAAAAAGCCCTCGCAGCCCAGCTAAAACGAGTAGATGTGGTAATTGAAGTTAGAGATGCCCGAATTCCGATCGCTAGTGCCCACCCCAAAATCTCTACATGGACAGAAGGGCGGACTCACCTTTTAGTTCTCAATCGCCTAGATATGATTTCCATCGCTCATCAAAATCAACTGCAAAGATGGTTTAATAACCAAGGACTTGAGGTATTTTTTACTAATGCCAAGGATGGCAATGGGATCAAAGCATTACTTAAAGCGGCTCAGTTAGCTGGAGTTAGTGTAAATGAGCGTAGAAGCGGACGAGGAATGCTACCCCGACCAGTGAGGGCTGCGGTAATTGGCTTCCCAAATGTGGGTAAATCTGCACTGATTAATCGTTTGCTAAATAAGAAGGTTGCCCAGAGTTCTAATCGTCCGGGGGTCACTCGTCAGTTACGGTGGATTCGGATTTCAGAGGCGATCGAACTTTTAGATACCCCTGGTAATTTGCCAACCTTACTTGGGGATCAAGAGGCTGCTGTAAAGTTAGCAATTTGTGATGATATTGGTCAGGCTGCATACGATACGATCTTGATTGCCGCAGCAGCTGTGGATAAGTTTAAAGAAATTGGCGTGCCTTTACACACAAAGTATGGAATTGGCATCGAAGACTTGAGTGGGATGGAATATATTTTGGCGGTGGCAAAGGGCGATCGCTTTAATGGAGATCTACAGAGAGTTGCAGATTTGATTTTGCATGACTTTCGCAAAGGACGCTTAGGAGAAATTGCCCTAGAGTTTCCATTTATCAGCTAGTTAATTAAATTAGCTAATAATTAGCTCGTATTAGACCACAATTTTGCTATGGGTTTGGGTAGGCAATCTTGATCATTGAGCAGGCTAAACAAATTCACCACAACTTAAATTACTGTAGGGCAATGTTTGTATTTATGAGCAACGCCTTCGACATGGTGGGGTTCAGGAAATTTATACTTATCGTTATATCAATAATATTCATTTACGTGAAGCTGAACCTTCTCTCATGATCAATTGGTTAACTATTACTAAAGCTTTTGATAGTTAGTTGATGCAAGCAGGGCTAGATGGAAGGTTGAAAATGAAAGCCATGCTAGAGTTTACTTTCCCGCATATCATCATGATTCTCGAAAATAAGATTGCCAGAAATTTCTGTTGTACTTTGCTTACTACTTTCGGTATGATGCCCTTATTGCTATTCATTTAGTGTTTTGATTCGTTACCTGCACCTTATCCAATGAATAGCTTTTTTGTACCCCTATCTAAAATGTCCGTAGTATTGCGAACAAGAAACGTTCAATTTAACCTCAAAGGAAAAACATCATGACTAAGTACAACCGTCTGGACAAGAATAACTGTGCGGCTCTGCTGGTGGATCATCAAACTGGACTATTTTCTTTAGTAAAAGATTACAGTGCTAATGATTTCAAAAATAATGTATTGGCACTTGCTAGCACGGTGAAGTTTTTCAATCTGCCCACTATTCTCACCACCAGTTTTGAGCAAGGTCCGAATGGTCCTTTGATACCTGAACTAAAAGAGAAATTTCCCGACGCACCATACATCGCCCGCCCCGGTCAAATCAATGCTTGGGACAATGAAGATTTTGTTAAAGCAGTGGAAGCCACAGGCAAGAAACAATTGATAATTGCTGGGATTGTAACTGATGTCTGTGTGGCATTTTGTACCCTTTCTGCCTTAGAAGCAGGATATGAAGTGTTTGTGGTAACTGACGCCTCTGGAACCTTTGATGAAACCTGTCGCTACGCTGCTTGGAATCGAATGTCGAATTCAGGTGCTCAACTTATCAATTGGTTTGCTGTGGCTTGCGAACTCCATCGCGATTGGCGTAATGACATTACAGGTTTGGGAAATCTTTTGGCAAGTTACATTCCAGACTACAAAAATCTAATGTCTAGCTATGCGGTGAAGTAAGTAATTATATTTTGGGCAGGTGAGTCTATCATCATCTGCTCTGGTTGTTCAAACTCATTGAGGTAAATTTATTTATGGCAAATATCCTTCACATTGATGCAAGTCCTATTGTTCATGCTGATAATTTGGCATCAGAAGAAAATGTTCGTTTGAAATCCATTGCTAACGGGCGATCGCTCCTTAAAAAAATAGCTAGTGAGTGGTAGTTTCCATCTTAATTTATGACTAACTCTTTTCTTCCCATAATTGATGAGCCTGTAACCGCTGTTATTTCCCACTTGGTCAAATCGGGACGTGAAGAAGGCTATGAAGCTTGGTTTCATGGCATTGCCGCCGATGCCCGTAGATTCAAAGGACATTTGGGAGTGAGTGCTATCCGCCCCCAAGACCACAGCCAACCTGAATATGTGGTGATCCTCAAATTTGACCAGTATTCTAACCTTAAAGTTTGGATAGAGTCAGATATAAGACAAGAATGGATTTCTCGTCTGCAACCCCTAATCGAAAAAACAGAAAATATCCAAACATTGACGGGTTTAGAAACTTGGTTCTCTTTACCAAACATCAAGACCCATCCGCCAAAATATAAAATGGCTTGGGTTTCATGGGTTGCAGTTTTTAGCGTTCTTTCTTTAGTATCTCCTCTCCTTCATCCTATTACCTCTCTTTTGCACGAATTACTAGCAAGATTGATTGTGACAGGAGTTGTCGTTTTGATCCTTACCTATGTCGTTATGCCCCGCTTAACTCAGCTTTTGCGCCGATGGCTTTACCCCAAGAATTAAATAGCAAGGCGATCGCTTTAATGGAGATCTACAGAGAGTTGCAGATTTGATTTTGCATGATTTTCGCAAAGGACGTTTAGGAGAAATTGCCCTAGAGTTTCCATTTATCAGCTAAATAATTTTTTAGAGAATTTAGTCTGGTATTAATTGCAAATCTAGGGGTACTTATATCTCAAATATTAATAAATTTTAGGCACAAAGAATTGCTCATTCAGAGGCGGACGGACGTAATCGTGGGGAGCAATCTTACGGGGTGGTAGTTCCATCGCTGCGGGGGTCATATCAACGAAGGGAATCTTGCTCAAAATATGACTGATGCAATTAAGTCGAGCACATTTTTTATCATCAGCTTCTACGGTAAACCAAGGTGCTTCAGGAATATTGGTATGGGCAAACATATTATCCTTGGCTTGGGAAAATTCTACCCAGCGATCGCGGGATTCTAGATCCATTGGACTTAACTTCCAGCGACGGGATGGATCTACTGTGCGTGATTGGAAGCGACGTTCCTGTTCTTCATCGTTCACGGAGAACCAATACTTGAGTAAAATAATTCCAGATCTGACTAACATCCGCTCAAATTCTGGACAGGTTTGCATAAATTCTTGATATTGGGCATCACTACAAAATCCCATGACATGTTCTACCCCTGCCCGATTGTACCAACTGCGGTCAAAACAGACGATTTCTCCTGCGGCAGGTAAATTAGCTACATAGCGTTGAAAGTACCATTCTGTCTTTTCGCGATCGCTTGGTGTACCCAAGGCTACAACTCTACAGCCACGGGGGTTTAGTGGTTCAGTAATGCGTTTAATTGTGCCGCCTTTACCTGCTGCATCTCGACCTTCAAATATGATAACAATGCGACAACCAGTGTGCTTAACCCAATATTGCATTTTTACCAGTTCTATTTGCAAGCGGGTAAGCTCTTTTTCATAAATTTTACTAGAAAGTTTAGAACTGCCTTCGTCTTCATTTACGACGTGATACGCCTTTCTTTTATGGCTTTGGAGCTTGGTTCGCTTTTCCTTTTTTAGTTTTTTCTTTTTGGTATCTGTTGTTGGTAGATCTTCAGCTAGGATTTTGGGAGAAATATCATCCATAGTTTTAGTTTGTATTGTAAAAGTTTTTATGAATAGCAATTTTATCCCATGTTAGAAATGGAGAGCTAATTGGTTTGTATTTAGCAACACTAAACCTGACAGAGATTTTTAATTAATGCGATCGCCACTGGTAGGATCAAACAAAAATAAATACTCAGGGTTAAACTCTGTCCAGATTAAATCTCCTGCGTGCCAAGAATTATTAGTCCGATCTTCAAGGTAAATAAATTGATCTGTAAATTGCTCGGGATCATTAACTATGCAAGCTTTAATCAAAGTCCGATTGCCTAGAGATTCTACGATCGCAATTTTTAAATCTAATCTAGTTCCCTTTTCCTGATGTGCCATCGGCTGCAAATATTCGGGGCGGATACCTAATTTTAAAGTCTGTCCTTCGGCTGAAATTAAAAGCGATCGCATTGATTCAGGACAGTCTAAAACTTGGCTGGTATTACTATTCCCAATCATAAAACTTTGATTACGATAAATTGCTGTAATTATATTCATCGGTGGACTACCCAAAAAAGTAGCAACCATCAGATTTGGGGGATTATGATAAATTTCATTACTACTGCCAACCTGTTGAATTTTGCCTTTATCTAAAATAACTATGCGATCGGCGAGGGTCATGGCTTCGGTTTGATCATGGGTGACATAAATCATCGTGATTCCCAATTTTTGATGGAGGAGTTTTAGCTCAGTGCGGGTATCATCTCGAAGTTGGGCATCTAAGTTAGATAGAGGTTCATCTAATAAAAATACTTGTGGTTCACGGGCGATCGCTCTGCCTAGGGCTACACGTTGCTGTTGACCACCTGATAATTGAGCGGGTTTGCGAGTTAGTAATTGTTCGATTCCCAAAGATTCGGCTACGGTTTGGATGCGTTGATTGATATATTGCTTGTCGCCAGCTTTACGCATTTTTAAGCCAAAACCGAGATTTTCTGCCACAGTTAAATGGGGATAGAGGGCATAGTTTTGAAATACCATTGCCACATCTCTTTGCCGAGCAGGAATATTGTTAACAAGGCGATCGCCTATATATAAATTACCAGAGGTTGGTTGCTCTAAACCCGCTATCATCCGTAAAATCGTAGACTTGCCACAGCCTGAAGGACCAACTAAAACCAAAAATTCCCCATCTTGAATATCAAGATTAATGGCTTCAATCCCATCTGTTGCCCACCGTTTGGCGATTTGTTCTAGTTTAACCTGCGCCATAATTACAACTTTTGAGAATTTTTTGGGGCTGGAAGTGCCTATAAGCAATCATATCAGGGTAAACTGCAACTTAATTAGTTTTGATTAGGTCTATAGTTTGAAAATGGTAGTATATTGACGATGATCAATGACCATCATAAGTGTTATCCAAGATGTTATCCAGATATAATTGCGGAGTTAATTTTTAGTTATGTCAGACTTTAACCGTGGCATTATGAAGTTCGATGGAGCAGACAAACCTATTGTTTTGATTCTGTCGGCATTGGTAATTCTAAGTGGCATTGCCTTTTTAATTTGGTGGGGCTTGGGTACAGCCTATCTCCCATAATTTATCTTTCCTCTGCAAGAAGACTCTTGGTTTACCGATGAGATGAATTGCAGTAGAAGTCTTGATATGCATAGGTTTCGTGATATAATTGGACTGGTCAACGACCTACTCGGACTCTGGAGACATAAAGCCTAACACCAAA
>VYKS01000086.1_pt1 | contig 61056 bp, 54 predicted proteins | sample 5114511 | NCBI WGS metagenome assembly VYKS01 (sample SAMN12291795, study PRJNA351875) | freshwater metagenome | isolation source: freshwater lake | place: USA: Michigan, Gull Lake | collected 2011-07-05 | reverse complement strand
GGGAGGTAGCCGTTGATCGGATCATGCGCGCTGGTCTGGTCGGTGACCATGTCGGGGCGGATGCCGCGTTTGACCAGTTCGGGCAGGATTTCGGCGGCGTTCCCGAGCAGACCGACCGAGACGGGTGTGTCCGAGGTGCGGATTATGTCGAGCGCTTCGTCGATGCTGTTGGCAGCGCGATCGAGGTAGCGGGTGCGCAGGCGCATTTCGATCCGGCTCGGCTGACATTCGATCGCGAGGCAGGATGCGCCCGCCATCGTCGCGGCGAGCGGCTGCGCGCCGCCCATGCCGCCAAGCCCGGCGGTGAGGATCCACTTGCCAGACAGGTCGCCGCCATAATGCTGGCGGCCGGCCTCGACGAAGGTTTCGTAGGTGCCCTGAACGATGCCCTGCGTGCCGATATAGATCCACGATCCGGCGGTCATCTGGCCGTACATCGCCAGTCCCTTGCGGTCGAGTTCGTGGAAATGCTCCCAGGTCGCCCAATGGGGCACGAGGTTGGAGTTGGCGATCAGCACGCGCGGGGCGTTTTCGTGGGTGCGGAATACGCCGACCGGCTTGCCCGACTGGACCAGCAGCGTCTGGTCGGCGTCGAGGCGGCGGAGCGTTTCGACGATCTTGTCATAGGCTTCCCAGTTGCGCGCGGCGCGGCCGATCCCGCCATAGACGACCAGGCTCTCGGGCGCTTCGGCGACGTCGGGGTCGAGATTGTTCATCAGCATCCGCAGCGCTGCCTCCGCCTGCCAGTTCTTGGCGGAGAGGGTGGTGCCGGTCGGAGCCTTGATGCGGCGGCTATTGTCGGTGCGGGTGGTCATGCTTGAGCTTTCGCGAAGTCGATGGCGGCGGTGAGGATCGGGCGGAGGGTGGCGTGCGCCTGCGCGGCGTGGATGTCGTCCCAGCGCGGGGGCCAGTTGGCGGCGGGCACTTCGGTGACATAGGTGCGCATCGCCAGCTCCATCTGGATCGCGTGGACGCCGGTGTCGGGCTGGCCATAGTGGCGCGTGGTCCAGCCGCCCTTGAAGCGGCCGTCGATGACATGGCTGCGCTGTTGCTCGGTGCAGATCGCGGCGATGGATTGGGCGAGTTCGGGCGCGCAGGACTGGCCGTTATTGGTGCCGATGTTGAATTCGGGCAGGCGGCCGTCGAACAGTTTTGGCACCACGCTGCGGATCGAATGCGCTTCGTAGAGGACGATCGCGGGGTGTAGCGCGCGCAGGCGCTCGATCTCGGCGCGCAGGGCGGCGTGATAGGGGTCGAAATAGGCGGCGCGGCGGCGGGCGATCTCGGCTGAATCGGGTTCCTTGCCGGGGCGGTAGAGCGGGTCGCCGTCGAAGGTTTCGGTCGGGCACAGGCCGGTGGTGAACTGGCCGGGGTAGAGCGTCGCGCCGCTGGGGTCGCGGTTGACGTCGATCACCGTGCGCGAGGTGGTGGTGCGCACGATCGTCGCGCCGAGCTGAAACGCGAAGGCGTAGAGCTGGTCGATATAGAGGTCAGCATCGTAGCGCGCGCGGTTGAGCGAGACGAGCGACGGGGCGATGTCGGCGGGGACTTCCAGGCCGGCATGGGGGATGCTGACGATCAGCGGGCCGTCGTTGCGGGTGGTGACGATCATGCCGCGATCCCCGGCAAGCCTTCGCCCAGCGCGCCGCTGGTCACCAGCGCCGTCGCCAGCGCCATGTCGGGGGCGAAGTGGCGGTCGTCCTCCAACGTCGACACCTGTTCGCGGAGCAGCGTGCGGGCGGCTTCGAGCGGTGCGCTGGAGGTGAGGGGCGCATGGAAGTCGCAACCCTGCGCCGCAGCGAGATATTCGATACCGAGGATGTGCGCGAGGTTGGCGGTCATGGCGAGCAGGCGGCGGGCACCATGGCCGGCCATCGAGACATGATCCTCCTGATTGGCGCTGGTCGGGATCGAATCGACGCTGGCCGGGTGGGCGCGCTGCTTGTTTTCGCTGACCAGGGCGGCGGCGGTGACTTGCGGGATCATGAAGCCGGAGTTGAGGCCGGGGCGCGGGGTGAGGAAGGCGGGGAGGCCCGACAAAGCGGGGTCGACCAGCATCGCGATGCGGCGTTCGGCGAGGCTGCCAATTTCGCAGATGGCGAGGGCGAGCATGTCGGCGGCGAAGGCCACGGGTTCGGCGTGGAAATTACCGCCGGACAGGGCTTCTCCGGTGTCGGTGAAGATCAGCGGGTTGTCGGTGACGCCATTGGCCTCGATCGCGAGGGTCGCGGCGGCCTGACGGATCAGGTCGAGGCAGGCGCCCATCACCTGGGGCTGGCAGCGCAGGCAATAGGGGTCCTGCACGCGCTCGTCCCCGTCGCGGTGCGAGGCGCGGATGGCGGAGCCGTCCATGAGTGCGGCGAGTGCGGATGCCACCTCGATCTGGCCGCGATGGCCGCGCACCTGATGGATGCGGGGATCGAAGGGGGTGTCGGAGCCCTTGGCCGCCTCGGTCGACAGCGCGCCGGTGACCAGTGCGGCGCGGAACAGCTTTTCGGTCTCGAACAGCGCGGCGAGGGCGTAGGCGGTGCTGAATTGGGTGCCGTTGAGCAGGGCCAGCCCTTCCTTTGGCCCGAGGGTCAGGCTGCCGAGCATGGTGCGCGCGGGCATGCGGCGCGGGCCCATCTCGACCTCTCCCACGCCGATCATCGCGGCGGCGAGATGGGCGAGCGGGGCGAGGTCGCCGCTGGCACCGACCGATCCCTGCGAGGGGATGATGGGGGTGATGCCGCGGTCGAGCATGTCCTGAAGCATTGCGATGGTTTCGGGCTTCACGCCGCTATGCCCCTGGGCGAGGCTGGCGAGCTTGAGCGCGATCATCAGGCGCACGACCGGGGCGGGCATGGGGTCGCCGACGCCGGCGGCGTGGCTGAGCACGATGTTGCGCTGGAGCGTTTCGAGATCGTCGTCGCCGATGCGGACGCTGGCGAGCTTACCGAAGCCGGTGTTGATGCCGTAGACGGGTTCGTGGCGGGCGAGGATGGCCTGCACCGCATCGGCGCTCGCCGCGACCGTGGCGTGGCAGGACGGGTCGAGCGGGGCTGGCTCGCCGCGATAGATGGCGTTCCAGGTGGCGAGCGGGGTGTTGCCAGGGACGATCATTGGCCTGCGAATACTCGGGAATGGAGGGGGTTGGCGGCGATGCGGTAGACCAGCTCGGCGGGGTCGGAGATGTCCCAGATGGCGAGGTCGGCGGGGTGGCCGGGTTGCAGCGTGCCGCCGTTGGTGCCGAGCGCGCGGGCGGCGTTGACGGTTACTCCGCGCAGGCATTCGGCGACGGTCAGGCGGAAGAAGGTCGCGCCCATGTTCATCGCGAGCAGGATCGACGCCATTGGCGAGGTGCCGGGGTTGCAGTCGGTGGCGAGCGCGATCGGCACGCCTGCGTCGCGCAGGGCCTGAACGGGCGGGCGGCGCTCTTCGCGGGTGAAGTAGAAGGCGCCGGGGAGGAGCGTGGCGACGGTACCGCTGGCGGCCATTGCGGCGATGCCGGCGGCGTCGAGATGTTCTAGGTGATCGGCGGACAGCGCGCCGTGGCGGGCGGCGAGGGCGGCGCCGTTGAGGTTCGAGAGTTGCTCGGCGTGGAGTTTGACGGGCAGGCCGTGAGCAACTGCTGCGGTCAGGACGCGGTCGGTCTGCTGCGGGGTGAAACCGATGCCTTCGCAAAATGCGTCGACGGCATCGGCGAGTCCGACTGCGGCGGGGATGATCTCGCGGCACACCAGATCGACATAGCCGTCCGCATCGCCCTTATACTCGGGCGGGACGGCGTGGGCGGCGAGCAGGGTGGTGCGGACGCGGACGTTGCGGGCTTCGCCGAGGCTGCGGGCGGCGCGGAGCATTTTGAGCTCGTCGGTGAGGGTCAGACCATAGCCCGACTTGATCTCGACCGTGGTGACGCCTTCGCCGATCAGCTGGTCGAGGCGGGGGAGGGCGCTGGCGATCAGCGCGTCCTCGCTGGCCGCGCGGGTGGCGGTGACGGTGGAGAGAATGCCGCCGCCGGCGCGGGCGATCTCCTCATAGGTTGCGCCGTCCAGCCGCGCCTCGAACTCCTTGGCGCGGTTGCCGGCATGGATGAGGTGGGTGTGGCAGTCGATCAGCCCGGGGGTGATCCAGCGGCCTTCGCAGTCGATGATTTCGGCCGCGTCGGGAGCGTCGGCATCGGGGCCGGCATAGCTGATCGTGTCGCCGACCGCTGCCACCGCGCCATGCTCGACCACGCCCAGCCCGTCGCCAGTCATCGTCGCGAGACGGGCGTTGCGCCAGAGCTTGTCCGCGGGAATCGGCATGCGTTTAGTGTTGGACAGCGCGGCCATTATGTCTAGACATATTCGCATGGTGCTCTGGTTCGAAACTGCGTTGCTGGATCATGGCTGGGCCGAGCGGGTCCGGCTGACGCTGGCCGATGGGCGGATCGAGCGGGTCGAGGTTGGGGTCGATCCCGAGCCGGGCGACGAGCGGCATTTCGCCGCCTTGCCGGGGCTGCCCAACCTGCACAGCCACGCCCTTCAGCGCGCGATGGCCGGGCTGACCGAGGTGCGCGGCGCGTCGGACGATGATTTCTGGTCGTGGCGCGAGCTGATGTACCGCTTCGTGGCGAAGATCGGGCCGGAGGAGTGCGAGGCGATTGCCGCGCTCGCCTATGCCGAGATGCTGGAGAGCGGGTTCACGCGGGTCGGGGAGTTTCATTACCTGCACCATGCTCCCGATGGGTCGCGCTATGCCGATGTTGCCGAGATGAGCGGGCGGATCGCGGCGGCGGCGGAGATTTCGGGGATCGGGCTGACGCTGCTGCCGGTATTCTACGCGCATGGCGGGTTTGGCGGGCAGCCTCCGGGCGCGGCGCAGGCGCGGTTTATCAATGAGGTCGATGGCTTTGCCGATCTGGTGGCACGCGTCGGTGCGTTGCTGCCGCGCGATGGCGTGATCGGGATTGCGCCGCACAGCCTGCGCGCGGTGACGCCGGATGAGCTGGGTGCGCTGCTGCCGATCGCCGGGGGCGGGCCGGTGCATATCCATATCGCCGAGCAGGTAAGGGAAGTGGACGATTGCATCGCGTGGAGCGGGCGGCGGCCGGTGCGCTGGCTGCTGGACGCGGCGCCGGTCGATGCGTGCTGGACGCTGGTGCATGCGACGCATGTCGATCGGCAGGAGGTTGCGGACATCGCCGCGCGTGGTGCGGTGGCGGGTCTGTGCCCGGTGACCGAGGCCAATCTGGGCGACGGGCTGTTTCCCGCGGGCGCATTTCTCGATAGCGGCGGCGCTGTCGGTGTGGGAAGCGATTCGAACGTGCGGATCGATGCGGCGGAGGAGTTGCGGTTGCTTGAATATGGCCAGCGGCTGACTTTGCGCGGGCGCAATCAGCTGGCGAGCGCGGCGCGACGCTCGACCGGCGCGCGGATGTTCGAGGCGGCGGTGCGTGGCGGCGGGCAGTCGCTAGGGGTGGCGACCGGGCTTGCCGCCGGTCGCCCGGCGGACATCGTGTCGCTGGATCGGAGTGATCCCGCATTCGAGGGGCGCAGCGGCGACGCGCTGATCGACACCTGGATCTTTGCCAGCCGTCGCCCGATCGATTGCGTGTGGCGCGGGGGCGTCAAGCAGGTTGCGGGCGGGCGGCACCGGCAGCGCGATGCGATCGAGGCGCGCTATCGCACGGCGCTGCGGGGCCTGCTCGCATGAGCGTCGAGGCGCGGATCCGGGGCGAGATCGAGGCGCGCATCCGATCGGGCGAATGGGGGCCGGGCACGCGGGTGCCAACCGAATATGAGCTGATGGAGGCCTATCGCTGCGCGCGCGCGACCGCGAACAAGGCGCTGAGCCGCCTTGCGCGCGAGGGGCTGATCGAGCGCAAGCGGCGGGCTGGCAGCTTTGTTGCGCCGCCCGCAATCCGAACGCCCGTGGTGGGTGTGCCGGACATCGCGGCGCTGATCGCCGAGCGGGGCGAGGCCTATCGCTGGGAATTGCTGACGGTGAATCTGCATCGCCGCGCACCCGCCGGCTTTCCGGTGCGCGGGTCGGGCAGCGGGTGGCTGGTGCTGACCGGCGTGCATCATGCCGGGCGCGCGCCGTTCGGGTGGGAGGAGCGCTGGCTCGACCTCGCCGCTGCGCCGAATGCAGCGGATGCGGATTTTTCGGCGACGGCGCCAGGCAGCTGGCTGCTCGCCAACATCCCTTGGACCGATGCGCGGCACCGGATTGCAGCGGTGGGGGCGAGCGCCGAGGCGGCGGGGCGGCTGAAGCTGAAGGAAGGCGCGCCCTGTTTGCAGGTCGAGCGCTGGACGTGGCGTGGCAAGGCGCCCGTCACCTTTGCGCGCCAGATCTTTCCGGGCGAGCATTACCAGCTGGTCGAGGATTTCACGCCGCGTGGTTAGCGGCATGCACGGAGACGACAATGTTCAAGCGCGTGTTTCTGGACCATCCCCGCGATGTCGGCGAAAGCTATGGCGAGCATTTCGCGACGGCCGCCGGGTTCGGGGTGCGGATGGTTGCGGGCGGGTTGGCCTGCATCGTCCATGCGTTCGTGCCGATGCTGTTCGTGCGAACCGCGAGCGATACGGTGAAGTCGCTCTATGCGACGATGAAGGCGCGCCAGCCGGCCTTTGCCAAGCAGCCGCCGGCCTTCGCTGCGCCCGAATGGCAGCTTGATTACGAGATCTAGCGCCTAAATCGGCACCGGCCCGCTCCCCCACCCGGCCACCCAACTTTAGTATCCTATGGGTGGCCGGGTGGGGGAGCGGGCCGGTGCCGCAAACCGGAGTCAAAAATGCGGATCGACCATGTCGCGATCATCGGCGCGGGGTTTTCGGGGACGCTGCAGGCGATCAACCTGTTGCGGCACAAGGGGCCGCGCGCGACGCTGATCGAGCGGGCCGCGACGCCGGGGCTGGGCCTTGCCTATGGCGCGGCGCACCCCAGCCATGTCCTCAATGTCCGCGCGAGCAATATGAGCGCGTTTCCCGACCAGCCGGGGCATTTCGCCGAGTGGCTGGCGGCGCGCGGGGTGGCGGATGCCGCCAATGCCTTTGCCGCGCGCGTGACCTATGGCGAATATCTGCGCGAACTGCTCGACGCGGCGATTGCCGGGAGCGGGGGGCGGCTGACGGTCGTGCGCGGGGCGGTGACCGGGCTGGAGCAGCGCGCCGACGGCGTAGCGCTGGCGATGGCCGACGGGAGCGCGATCGGTGCGGATGCGGCGGTGCTGGCGGTGGGCAATCTGCCGCCGCACGACCCGCCTGGGCTGGATCCGGCGATGCTGCCGGATGACCTGTACAAGGGCGATCCCTGGGCCGGCGATGTCGGAGACGGGTTGAGCGACGATGACACGGTGCTGGTGATCGGCACCGGGCTGACGATGATCGACGTTGCGCTGATGCTGGAGGCGCGCGGCTTTGGCGGGCGGATCGTGGCGCTGTCGCGGCGCGGGTTGCTGCCCCGCCGGCACGAGAGCGGCGCGGCGTGGGAGCGGATCGACGAGCGGCCCGCGACGGTAGCGTCGGCACTGGTGCGCCGGGTTCGCGCGCGCGCGGCGGAGATTGGCTGGCGCAATGCGGTGGACGAGCTGCGGCCCTTTACCCAGCCGATGTGGGCGAATGCGAGCGCGGCGGAGCGGGCGCGCTTCCTGCGGCATCTGCGCCCGTGGTGGGACGTGCATCGTCATCGCCTCGCGCCTCAGGTCGCCGACCGGCTCGACGCGATGATGGCGCGGGGGCAGCTGCAGCTGATCGCGGGCAAGACATTGGGGTTCGAGGCCGGTGCGGGCGCGGTGACGCTGCATTGGCGTCCGCGCGGGGCGGATGCGGCGCAGGCGCTGAAGGTCCGGCGTGTGGTGAACTGCACGGGGCCGCTGGGCGATCTGGGGCGGACGACCGATCCGCTGCTGGTGGCGTTGCGCGAGGGCGGCGCGATCCGGCCCGATGCGGCGCATCTGGGGATCGACGTGAACGGGGCGGGCGAGGTGATCGGCGCGGACGGCCGCGCCAATCCGCGCATCCTGGCGCTCGGCCCGATGACGCGCGGGGCGTTCTGGGAAATCGTCGCGGTGCCGGACATTCGCCGCCAGACCTGGGACGTCGCGCGGCGGCTGTCCAACGCGCATTGGGTCGGGGGCGAGGGGCTTTAGGGTTTATTCCCCGCGCAGCGCCATGCCGCGGTCGATGTCGTGTGCGACGACGGCGGCGGTCATGCGCGACAGCAGCCGCTGGGCCGCTTGCCACGCGCCGGGGGTGCGGTGGCGTTCGGCGATCATCAGACGGCTGCCCCAGCCATCGACCAGCTGCTGCATCTCGTCCGGCGCGGCGAGGCGGTTGCGTGCGGTGACGACCATCGAGGGAAAGGGCAGGGCGATCCCGGGCGAGGCGAGCAGTGCGCCCGCCTCGCCCTTGGGAGCGACCGGATCGAACAGCAGAGCGCCCGCGACTCGGTCCGCATAGTGGCGCGGTGACAGGCGGGCCCACCATGCGGCAGCCGCGCAGCCGAGCCCCTCGGCAACAAGCAGCACGGCGCGGTCGGCGTGCAGCACCGCGTCATCAATCCGGCTGGCCCAGATGTTGCGGCGCGCGGCATCGCGGGCGTCGAGCGTGATGTGATGATCCCCCGCGACCGGCCAGCCAAGGCGCTCGCTCCAGATCGGCGTGGGGGTGTGACGATCGGTGACGGTCAGCACCGAAAAGCGGGCGGCGGGATTGGCGAGGGTCAGCGCGGTCATGGTCGGAACATCTCCCGGTCGAACGCAAAGCGCGCAGGCAGGCAGGAACGTCGCACGGCCACGGCGCGAGTTCACGATAGCGCTTCTATACCGGTGAAAACAATTCCTAGTCACGGGCTAGGAAAGTGGTCGGGGAAAGAGGATTCGAACCTCCGGCCCCTGCCTCCCGAAGGCAGTGCTCTACCAGGCTGAGCTATTCCCCGACTGAGCGGCGAAGTCCTTGGCAAAGGCCCCGGGTGGGCAGACCGCGTCGCTTGGAGGCGCGCCTATAACCGCCGATATCACGCCTTGCAAGCGCTCTAAGCGCTTTTTTCAAGCCCCGCGCGCGTCGAGCATTCCAGCAACGCTGGTGAACTTCTCACGCGGCGAATCGCTGCGGGCTCCGGCGATCTCGGCGGCGTCGATCTTCTGCCAGTCGCGGAAGGTGACGACGTCGACGTTGCGCGATGCGAGCAGGGCGTCGAGGCCGGGGCGACCCGTCTTGCCGGTCGCATTCGGCACGTCCTCGGCAATCTTTTCGGCGATCGCGAACCCGTCGGGACGGTTGGTGCCGATCGTGCCGGTCGGGCCGCGCCGCGCCCAGCCGACTGCGTAGAGGCCGGGCAGCACACGCCCCTCGTCATTGGCGAAGCGCCCGGCGCGGTCGTCATAGGGCACCCCTTCGATCTTCGGGGTGCGATAGCCGATGCAGGAGATGATCAGGCTGGCTGGAATCGCATAGGTTTCGCCCGTGCCGACCGCTGCGCCGCGTTCGTCGAGGCGGGTGCGCTCGACAATGATGCGCTCGGCGCGGCCATCACCCTCGATCCGCAGCGGCATCGCGAAGAAATCAAAGATGATGTGGACCGGCTTGTCGACGCTGGCGGCGGCATATCTGCGTAGATGCCCCACCGATTTGCGCAGGCCCGGTTCGAGCAGGGCGTCGTCGATGTCGGGCGGAAAGTCCGCGGGATCGACCACCGGAGCAGCGCGGGTGAGGTTGGCGAGCTCGCCCAGCTCCTTCGGCGTCATCGCAATCTGGTGCGGACCGCGTCGACCGAGCAGGGTGATCGTGTCGATGGAGGAACTGGTCAGCGCGTTGAGCGCCGGGGACACGATGTCCGACCCGGCAAACTCGCCGCGCGTCTTGGCCAGGATGCGCGCGACGTCGAGTGCGACATTGCCGTTGCCGATCACGACTGCACCGGGACCGTCGAGCGGCGGGTTCAGCGCGGCATGGTCGGGATGGCCATTATACCAGCCGACGAATGCCGCCGATCCGGTGACGCCGGGCAGGTCGGCGCCGGGAATCTCCAGCGGGCGATCGAACGGCGCACCGGTCGCGAGCACGACCGCGTCGTAAAGCTGCATCAGTTCGGGGATGGTCACGTCCTTGCCGACCGTGACATTGCCGACGAAGCGGACATTTTCGGTGATCGCGACGGCTTCGTAGCGTCGCGAGACGGTTTTGATCGCCTGATGATCCGGGGCGACGCCGCTGCGGATCAGGCCGAAGGGGACGGGCAGCCGGTCGATGATGTCGACGCGGACATCCTCTCCGAACTGTTTCTGACAGGCCTCTGCGGTGTAATAGCCCGCGGGCCCCGATCCGATCACTGCGATATGCCGCATGCCCGGTCCTTTTCTATTGTGGACCAGAGGCTAGCGGGGAAATGGGGAAGGGCAAGGAAATAGGTGTCGCGGCGCCCTGACCGCGCGATCAATGCTGCGCCGGTGGGGCCTCCAGCGCCAGCCGGACGGTTTCGACCAGTTGCGCGTCGGTGAACGGCTTGACCAGCCAGCCACGCGGCTCGGCGCGGGCGCCGCGCGCCTTCATCCCCGCATCATGATGCGCACTGGCAAACACGCAGTCGATGTTCATGCCGCGCAGGGCGATTGCGGTATCGATGCCGTCGAGCTCCCCGGCAAGACGGATGTCCATCAGCACCAGATCGGGTCTGGCGTCGGCGACCACCACCAATGCTTCCTCGCCGCTGTCGACGACTCCGGTCACCTCGAACCCGGCGTCGAGCAGGGCGGATTCGATGTTGAGCGCCACGAAATAATTGTCCTCGACCACGAGGATCCGGGTGCGGCTGGGCGATGGGAAGACTTCGGGGTCACAACCGGTCGCAGCCTCGCCGCCGGGCGGGACCGCGGCCATCATCCAGAATGTCGTTCCGTTAAAGGGGATCATCGGTCGTCGCTCATACGGTGAATTGGCAAGGCAAAGCGTGCGACGCAGCGCGCGCCGTTGCGGTATTCGATCTCCAGCTGTCCGCCAAGCTGGCGCAAAAGCGCGCGGACCAACCCCAGACCCGAAGCCCGACGGCTGGCAGCGGCATCCGCAATCCCCGGTCCATTGTCCTGAATGATCAGGAGGACATCGCCGGCATCGTGCCGGAACTCGACCGCGATATGCTGGTCGGCTTCAGCGGGGACGCCATATTTGAGTGCATTGACAAGCAGTTCGTTGAGCACGAGCGAGATCGGCGTCGCCTGTTCGATCGGGAGATCGACCGGATCGACATGGGTCGACGTTCTCAGCGGTGCGCGCGTCATGCCGGCGAGTCCCGCAAGCAGGCTGCTGACCAGCGCTTCCGATCCGATCGCGTCCAGGCGACCTGAGCCGTAAAGAAGCTGCTGCACGGCGCTGACCGCCGAGAAGCGGTTGGCCGCATCGCGCAGCGCAATCTGGGCTTCCGCGCTCGTCGCCTCGCGCGCGGAACCGAGCAGCATGCCGGCGAGCATCTGCATGTTGTTCTTCACGCGATGCTGCAATTCGCGCAACAACAACTCACGCTCACGCAGCGTTTCCTGAAGGATCGCCTCGGCACGTTTGCGCTGGGTGATTTCGGCGTTCAGTTCCAGCACCTTGCGCGACAATGCGCCGAACTGATCCTCATTGCTGTCCAGCATGCGCAGCAGAACTGCCGGACCGTCGGGCAGGGCAACGCGGTTGCCGCGGCACTTCAGGCGAACGGCGTCGGTCGGGTCGGATCGAATGATCGCGCCGACGAGGGGCGCGGATGAGCCCAGGCAGCGCTGGATGAACCGCTGGACCTCCGGGCCATCCCCGTCGAGGTGATCGAGCAGATTCGACTCTGCCACTGCCCCGCCTAATTGATGCTGTGCCGAGCGGTTGAGGCCGAGAATGACGCCGCTTGCGGACGTGATCAATGCTGCCTCGGGAAGCGCGTCGAGCAACGCCTGTGTGTCGGGGGACGGCAACCGGCTCATCGTCCGTGATAGGCGCGCGCGCTGAGCGGAACATCTTCGCTGGCGCGAAGGTACACGGTAACGCGACAGTCGGGATGCCCCGCCGCGATCGTGCGCTCCAGATCGACGGCGGCATAGCCCAGATTGCTCGCCGCAATGTGCCCGAACACGTTGGAGGTCATCATGCAGAGCGAAGGCCGGTCGCGAACGAGTTCGCCAAAGGGGCAGGCGCGGTTGCCCAGGACGATGCGGTCCTCGGCTTCCTCGATCACGAAGAAATCGCCCTGAATGCGGCGTTTCAGGTCCACCAGCACCTCGCTGACCTGTGTGCGGGTCAGGCGATCGACGGCAAGGGCGCCGCGATATTGCTGGTCGATCTGTTCGCCCACGGCGACGCCGACGACGCTGATATAACCCGACGCGTCCTCCAGGCCGACGACGTCCTGCAACGTACCGGCGAGTTCGCGGATCAGAGTTCGGGAGAAGACGTCACGCTCGAGCGGCAGGTCCAGTTCGGATGCATGCATACAGCCATCGTCCCCCGTTTGGCGCGGCGTATGATGCGCGATCAACCGCCGCCGCGCTGCCGCCTGGCCTTACTCAAGGCCAAATCGGCAGGCGACGCAAGCGGTTATGCGGTTGATCCGGCCTGGCCGGAGTACCGTTACTGGTCGAGGAAGCTGCGCATCTTGCGACTACGGCTCGGGTGCTTGAGCTTGCGCAGCGCCTTTGCCTCGATCTGGCGGATGCGTTCGCGGGTCACGCTGAACTGCTGGCCGACCTCTTCGAGCGTGTGATCGGTGTTCATGCCGATGCCGAAGCGCATGCGCAGCACGCGCTCCTCACGCGGGGTGAGGCTGGCAAGGACGCGGGTGACCGTTTCCTTGAGGTTCGCCTGGATCGCGGCATCGACCGGGATGATCGCGTTCTTGTCCTCGATGAAGTCGCCGAGGTGGCTGTCTTCCTCGTCGCCGATCGGCGTCTCAAGGGAGATCGGCTCCTTGGCGATCTTCATCACCTTGCGCACCTTCTCCAGCGGCATCGAGAGGCGCTCGGCCATCTCTTCCGGAGTCGGTTCGCGGCCCTGTTCGTGCAGGAACTGGCGGCTGGTGCGCACCAGCTTGTTGATCGTCTCGATCATGTGGACCGGGATACGGATCGTGCGCGCCTGATCTGCGATCGAGCGGGTGATCGCCTGACGGATCCACCAGGTCGCATAGGTGCTGAACTTGTAACCGCGGCGATATTCGAACTTATCGACCGCCTTCATCAGGCCGATATTCCCCTCCTGAATGAGGTCGAGGAACTGCAGGCCGCGATTGGTGTACTTCTTGGCGATCGAGATCACGAGGCGGAGATTGGCCTCGACCATCTCCTTCTTCGCGATGCGCGCCTCGCGCTCGCCCTTTTGCACCATGTTGACGATGCGGCGGAACTCGCTGAGCGCCATGCCGGTCTGCTGGCTGATTTCCGACACTTCGACGCGGATGCGGTCGACTGCGGCGGCTTCGTTGGTGGCGAAAGCGGCCCACTTCTTGTCGAGCTTGCCGACCGCTTCGAGCCAGTTTTCGTCCATCTCGTGATCGACGTAACGGTCGAGGAAGTCCTTGCGGCTGACTTTATGGCGCTCGGCAAGGCGCAGCATCTGGCCACCCAGCGCGGTCAGGCGGCGGTTGAAGCTGTAGAGCTGGTCGACGAGATATTCGATCTTCGCCTGGTGGAGCTGCACGCTCTCGACCTCGGCGGTCAGCTCTTCGCGCAGCTTGTGATACTTCTTCTCGTCCGCCGCCGACAGCTCGCCGCCGGCCGCCATCGCGTCGAGGCGGCTCTGCTGGACCTTGCTGAACTTCTTGTAGATCGCGGTGATGTTGGCGAACTTCTCAAGCGCCTGCGGCTTGAGGGTTTCTTCCATCTGGGCGAGGCTGAGGGTGTTGTCCTCTTCCTCATCGTCCGAGATGCGCGGCGCGCGACGTTCGGTGAGGTCGTCCTCATCCTCGTCCGCAGCGGCTTCTTCGGGCTCTTCCTCTTCCTTGAAGCTGGTGCCCGCGGTCTTTTCGCTGATCTCGCCCGAATCATCGTCTTCGGCGCCTTCGACCTGCTCGGCCGACGGACCCTTGGACAGCATCGCATCGAGATCGAGGATCTCGCGCAGCTGCATCGTGCCTTCGTTGAGCGCGTCGGACCAGCCGATGATCGCGTTGAAGGTGATCGGCGATTCGCACAGGCCGAGGATCATCGTGTCGCGGCCGGCCTCGATCCGCTTGGCGATCGCGATCTCGCCCTCACGGCTGAGCAGCTCGACCGCGCCCATTTCGCGCAGATACATGCGAACCGGATCGTCGGTGCGATCGACGGTTTCCTTCTTCTTCGCGATTTCAAAGGCAGGCTCGTCGTCCTTGCCGTCGGCATCGATCTCGTCGGGCGTGTCCTCTTCCGACTCGCCATCCTCGCCGACGTCCTCGTTCTCGACGACGTTGACGCCCATGTCGCTGAGTGCGGACATGACGTCTTCGATCTGTTCGGAGGTGAACTGGTCCTGCGGCAGCATCTCGTTGAGCTGATCCACGGTGATGTAGCCGCGCTTCTTCGCACGGGCGACCAGCTTCTTGATGGAGCCTTCGTTGAGATCGATCAGCGGGGCGTCACCGGTTTCCGTGGGTTCCGCACCGTCCGTCATATTTGCCTTAGCCATCGACTGCCTTTGAAATCGTATGGCGGCTATTATACGCCGCCCTAATCACCCAATTACGTCTCGTCCGCAAGCATCAGATTGGCGAGCCGCATTTCCAGCTCCGCTTTTCGCTTCACCAGTGCGACCTGGCGCTCGAACGCCTCGTCGCTGAAACGCGCCTGTACCGCCGCAGTTGCCTCTGCCAGCGCCGCCTCGACCTGAGGCCGCGCCGCTAGCACCGCGATCGCCTCACCCAGGTCGAGCGCGGCCCGTCCCGCATCCCATTCCTTCTGCGTGAAGGTGAAGGGAAGCTGGTCGGCGCGCAGCAACTCCGCTGCCTGTGAATCGAAACCGGACGCCGCCAATATGGTGCGCAACCGCGTGCTATCAAGCGCCCGGTCCTCCAGCGCGACATCGACCACCGCCTCGAACAGGCGGCCGAGCGCGCCATCGGCATGGGCGAGGCTGGTCAGTGTTTCGACGTGGCGGGCGATTTCGGCGGGGTGGCGGATGAGGCCGGCGAGCACGGCCTTGGCCAGTACGCGATCGATGCCACCGCTGCCGACCGCCTGCACGGCGGAGCTGGGCGGCGGTTCGGGCGGTTGCCAGCGCTGCCCGGGCTTGAACGCGCCGCGTGCCTGGGCGCGCGGGGTGAAGCTGCGCGGGGGCGGGGCGAAATGTTCGTCCACCCGGCGGCGGAACTCGTTGACGTACTCGTGGCGGACATTGCCGTCCTGAATCGTCGCGGCGAGGTCGGACAGGCGGCGCTTGAGCCCGGCGCGTGCTTCGGGGGTATCGACCGGCTCGGCCGCGAGCTCATGCTGCCACAATCGGTCGGCGAGCGGCTGGGCCGATGCGAGCAGCGCCTCGAACGCCTGTGGCCCCGATGCGCGCACCAGATCGTCGGGATCCTGCCCCGGCGGGAGCGTGACGAAGGCAAGGCTGCGGCCCGGCTGGAGCAGGGGCAACGCGCGGTGCGCGGCGCGGATCGCGGCCTTTTGCCCGGCATTGTCGCCATCGAAGGAAAGATAGGGCACATCGGCCATGCGCCACAGCCGTTCGAGCTGATGCTCAGTCATCGCGGTGCCGAGCGGGGCTACCGCTTCGCCGAACCCCGCCTGCGCCAGCGCGATCACGTCCATATAGCCTTCGACCGCGATCACCCGTCCGGCCTTGCGGGAAGCCGCAGAGGCGCGGTCGAGATTGTAGAGCGAGCGGCCCTTGTCGAAGAGCGGGGTTTCGGGGGAGTTGAGATATTTCGGCTCGCCATCGCCGATGATGCGCCCGCCAAAGCCGATCACGCGGCCGCGCGCGTCCTTGATCGGGATCATCAGCCGGCCGCGGAACCGGTCATACGGCTCCTTGCCCTCGACCTGGATCAGCAGGCCCGCCTCGACCAGCATCGCGTCGCCATAGGATTTGAGTGCTTCACGCAGCTTTGTGCGCGAGTCGGGGGCATAGCCCATGCCGAAGGTGCGCGCGGTTTCGGCGGTGACGCGGCGGCGTTCGAGCAGCGCGCGCGCCTCCGCCCCGGCGATGCCGTGGAGCTGGTCGGTGTAGAATTTGGCGGCGTCGGCCATGACCTCGTGCAGCCCCTTGGCGCGCTCGGCCCGCTGCGCGGCGCGGGGGTCGTCCTCGGGCATGTCGAGCCCCGCGGCCTGGGCGAGTTCCTTGACCGCATCGATGAACGGCAGGCCGTTATGCTCGGTCATCCAGCGGATCGCATCGCCATGCGCGCCGCAGCCGAAGCAATTGCCGGTCAGGATATTGTCTTCGAGCGCGAAGGCGTGGGTTTCCGGAACGGTCGCGCAGTAAACCGGCTCGACCCGGTCCGATGGCGCGACCGATCGCACGACCCAGCGCAGCCGGTCGAACCGCTTGGTGTGGGCCGCAAAGCGTTCACGGGCGCGCGACAACAGGAACAGCGCAGGATCGAGCGACGACGGGACGAAATGGATCCGGTGCAGCGCGCTGGGGCTGTCACCGAATCCGTTCCGCATCAGCGTGGTGCGGCCATAAGTGACGATGCCCAGCTTGAGCGCGATATCGCGGACCCGTTCCAGCACGTCCGGGTCCGCCGCGTTGAGCATCACCGTCCCGTCCTTGGCGACATGCCCGTCGGCCGCGAGATAGCCGGCGAGAAAGCCGAGGAGATAGGCATCGGGCCGGTCGAGGCTCGGAAGCGTCTTGAACCCTTCAAAGGCGCGCCCGCCATAGATGCGGATATAGCGCTTGTTTCCGTCGCGGTCGTGGGCGTGATGTTGTTGATCGGGGAACCAGCGGGCCAGTTCGGCATCCTTGTCGCCGTGCAGGTTGACCGTGCCGTACAGCTTCTTGAACATCGTGCCATCGCCGAACACGATGCCGTGCCGCACACCTTCCGGGTCCATTTCCCATTGGGTGCGGCGTTCCGGAACCGCGCTCTCAAGGGCATGGCCGGGCCGGAGCTGGTCGGTGCGGACGTCGGACTTGCGGCCCTTCACGAACCAGCGATGTCCGTCGGTCGCCCAGATCGTCTTGGCAAGGCCGTTGCGCGACAGGTCGATGCGCCACAGCCGCTGGACGCCATACTCATCGAACTGGGCATCGACCCAGGTTCCGCCGCGCGTCAGCACGGTGGCGTGCCGCCCGGCCAGCGACGCGATCTCGCGCCGCCCGTCCGGCGTGATGACCCGGGTTTCGGCGGCGAGACAATGATAGAAGCCCTTGTCGTCGTTGATCGTGAACGACGGCGTCTTTTCGTTATGGAAGGGGCAGCACGCCTTGTACTCGCGGCCCGCGCGCGTGATCTTCACGCTGCGGCCGATGAGGGCCGACAGGGTGGTGCGCGCGCGCAATTCGTCGAGAAAGGCGGGTGTGAGGCTCATGATACGCTGTCGGACATGCCCAAGCGCGGGGCAGCTCGCAAGCGTGGGCGTTGGGTCAGAGCGATGCGACGGCTTTCAGGAACGCCGCGATCTTGGTTGTGTCCTTGACGCCAGGCGCGCTTTCGATGCCGGAGGATACGTCGACCAGCCGTGCGCCGCTGATCGCGACGGCTTCGGCAACGTTGGTGGCGTCGAGGCCGCCTGACAGCGCCCAGGGGAGCGGGTGGTCGAAGCCCTGTAGCAGGGTCCAGTCGAAGCGCAGGCCCATGCCGCCGGGGAGCTTGGCGTCCTCGGGCGTCTTGGCGTCGTAGAGGATGCGCTGCGCCGCGCCGCGATAGGCGTGGGCGGCGTCGAGATCGGCGCGGGCCTTGACCGCCACGGCTGCCCAGACCGGGAGGCGCGTGCGCGCACCGATCGCGGCGGCGCGTTCCGGGCTGGCACGGTGGAGCTGGATCGCGTCCAGCCGGGCGGAGCGGATCGCCTGATCGAGCAGCGCGTCTTCAGGGTCGACGAACACGCCGACGCGCTGGACCGCCGCCGGAACCTGTGCCGCGAGCGCGGCGGACTGGTCGAAGGTGACGTGGCGCGGCGAGGGCGGGAAGAACACGAAGCCGACATGGCTGGCGCCGCCTGCAAGCGCGGCGTCGAGGGTTGCGGCGGTGGAGAGGCCACAGATTTTGGCGGTGACGGGCATCGTGGCTGGCAATCGGCCTCGCGTGGGGGTTTGGCAAGGGCGAAGTTGGGGCGCGGTGAGGCCAGCCCACCGCGCCGTCCGGTCAAGCCGGGATTATTTCTCGAATTCGCGGACCAGTGCGTCGAACAGACGGACACCGTAGCCGCGCGCGCCCTTGGGGATGGTCGGGAGCGATTCGTCGGTGCCGTCGACTCCGGCCATGTCGATATGTGCCCAGGGCGTCGGCTGGGGCGTCAGGAAGCCGATGAAATGCGCGCCACGGCCTGCGCCGGGGCCAGCCTTGGTCGTGCCGTTGGCGATGTCGGCGATCGGCGATTCCATGTCCTTGGCGTAGCTGGGGTGGAGCGGGAGGCGCCACACCGGCTCGCCCGCGGTGGTGGCGGCGGTCTGGACGCGGGCGGCCAGCGCTTCGTCGCGCGCGAACAGACCGGCATAATCGTCGCCGAGCGCGGTGATGACGGCGCCGGTCAGCGTCGCGATGTTGACGAGGGCGGCGGGCTTGAACCGGTCGATCGCATATTGGTTGGCATCGGCGAGGACCATGCGGCCCTCGGCATCGGTGCTGATGATCTCGATCGTCTGGCCGTTCATCGTGCGCACCACGTCGCCGGGGCGCGAGGCATTGCCGCCGGGCATATTCTCCGCCAGCGCGGCGATGCCGACGACATTGGCCTTGGCCCCGCGCTTTGCGGCGGCATAGACCCCGCCCATGACCGAAGCGGCGCCGGCCATGTCGCCCTTCATCTCGCCCATGCCCGCGCCGGGCTTGAGGCTGATGCCGCCGCTGTCGAAGGTGATACCCTTGCCCACCAGCGCGAGCGGGGCGGCGTTGCCGGCGCCGCTATATTCTACGATCAGCATCCGCGCAGGGTGGCGCGAACCGGCCGAGACCGAGAGGATCGACCCCATGTTGCGCTTCCGCATCTCGGCTTCGTCGAGCACGGTGATGCGCACGTTCGGCACCCCGGCAAACTGCGCGCGGACGGCCGCGACGAAGCTGTCGGGCGTCTTGGCGTTGGAGGGCAGGGTGATGAGGTCGCGGGCCATGCGCGCACCATCGGCAACTCCGGCGAGCTCGCGCGTGAAGGTCGCCTCGCCGGAAGGGGCGACGATCGTCAACGGCTGAACGGCGGGGGCGGTGACGCCGCTCTTGAGCTTGTCGAAGCGATATTGGCCGAGGCTGGCGCCGAGTGCGACATAAGCGGCGGGGTCGGTGGCGGTGCCGGTGAGCGTGCCGGCCAGGATCGCGACCGGCTGGCGGTTGTCGCGCGTTTCCTGCGCAGCGCGTCCACCGAAATCGGCGAGCGCGGCGGCATCGAGCTGGCCGGTCGGTACGCCGATCAGGACGATGCGGTGATAGCCGCCGACGCCGTAGAGCGAGAGCGTCTTGTCCGGTGCAGCCTTGAACCCGGCGGTTGCGACCGCGTCGGTGACGGCGGCGCGCAGCGGGGCGGGGACGTGGCTGAGGTCGCTGCCGCCCGCCATCGGGATGACGAGGACGCCGTCGGTCGGCGCGGCGCTGGCGAAGCGGATCGGGCGTTCCGCGCTGTTCGCGCGATCGCTGGCGCTGACGCCGGTGCCGATGGCAACGCGCTCCGACTGGGCGAGGGCGGGCGTGGCTAGAATCGTGGCGGCAAGCAACAGGACGCGCATCGGCATCAACTCCCTGGACGTTGTGATATCGTCACATGGTTAACCGGCCCGAGCGGTCAGGGCAATTGCCGTTGGTCGAACAAGGGTTTGGCGAGCACGACCATGGTCAGCGGGGGATCGACCGCGACGGGGAAGGGGCGCGTCTCGCCCGTGCGGACATAGCCGTGGCGTTCGTACCAGGCGATCAGCTCTGCGCGACGGTCGATCACGGTCATTTCGACGTGGGTGGCGGCGAAGGTATCGCGCGCGGTGGCTTCGGCAGCGGCGATGAGCTGCTTGCCGATGCCGCGGGCCTGAAGTTGCGGATCGACGCACAGCAGGCCGAGATAGGCGAGGCCGTTGCCGCGATCGGCGATGTTGACGCAGCCGAGGAGGGTGTCGCCGTCGAGGGCGATGAGGATGCGGCTGTCGCCGTCGATCAGCGCGGCGAGCGTTGCCAGGTCTGTGCGCGCGTCGAACAACAGGTCCGCCTCATGCGTCCACCCCTGCCGCGCGGAATCGCCGCGATAGGCGCGCTCGACGACGGGGTGGAGGCGGGGCAGGTCGGCGGGGGTGGCGGGGCGGATGGTGGTCACCTAGCGCTCCGACGTCCTGCCAGCCGAGATCGCCAGTGCGATCGTCGCGATGATCGCGAATGCAACCCACTGATAGAGCGGCAGGAAAATCAGAATGAGCGCTGAGGTCGACGATGTCGATCGGAAGAACGCGTCATAATAGGTCAGCGCAGAGGCGAGCGAAGATATGGAAAGAAAGATCAGAAGCGCGATCGTGACTGCCGACTGACGTCGCCATCGGGCGACGATCCATGGTGCGACCGCAGGTCCAATGACCCACAGCCCGAACGGAACAGCAAATAGCCACCAGTCAAACGATGTTGGATCCCCGGCGTAGAATAGGAGGCCGGCAAGGGCGACGGAACTGCCCATCGATAGCCACCCCAACCAGCGGAGCGCGCCATCAGTTCGTCGGTCTTGCGCGACCGGCGATCGACTCAAAGCGTCGCCTCGATCTCGCGGGCGGCGAGGTCGGGGTCTTGCGCCTGGGTGATCGGGCGGCCGATGACGAGGATCGAGGCGCCGGCGTCGAGCGCGGCGCGGGGGGTGACGACGCGCTTCTGGTCGCCGGTGTGGCCGTTCGACGGGCGGACGCCGGGGACGACGAAGAAGCCGTCCTTCCATGCGGCGTGCGCGGCCTTCACTTCCTCGCCCGAGCAGACGATGCCGTCGACGCCGGCGGATTTGGCGAGTTCGGCGAGGCGGACGACCTGTTCGTGCGGGTCGGGGGACAGGCCGATCGAGGTCAGGTCATTGGCGTCGAGGCTGGTGAGCATCGTTACCGCCACCACCTTGGTCCCCGTCGGCGCAGCGGCCTTGGCATCCTCAAGCATCGCGCGGCCGCCCGAGGCGTGAACGGTGATGATCGCGGGTTCCAGAGGGCGGAGTGCCTGCACCGCCTTGCCCACCGTGTTGGGGATGTCGTGGAATTTGAGGTCGAGGAAGATCGGCAGGCCGATCTCCGCCATCTCGTGCACGCCGTGGCGGCCATTGGCCATGAAGAATTCGAGGCCGAGCTTGATCCCGCCGACATGGTGGCGGACGCGGGTTGCGATCGCCTTGGCGCGTTCGATGTCGGGGGTGTCGAGGGCGACGTAGATCGGGCTCATCGGTGCGGACTCAGGGCGTGACCAGCGGGGGCGCGGACGGCGCTTCGGGCGGGGTGTCGAGATCGCCGGGATCGGTTGCGACGACCGGCGCGGGAACGGCTGCAGGCGCGGGGCGGAGGTCGTCCACGGTCCGCTCCAGCATCGCGATCCGGCTGCGCATCCGCCAGCGCACGGTGTGGTAAATCGCCAGCATCGGCAGCAGTCCGCCGAGATAGACGACGAGCAGCAGGAAGGGCAGGTTCACATCGGCGATCAGGCCGCTCCACAGGTGGATCTCGACCGGATGCCAGTTGGTCACCGCGAATGCGGCCGCGAGGCCGAGGATCAGGAACCAGAACAAAGCCTTCAGAAACTGCATCCGCTGCGATCACCCTGTTGCGTGTTGCGGCAGCTTAGGCGCGGACCGCCCGCTTGACCAGCCTCAGCCGATTTCGGCGCGAAGCTGGGTAAACAGCCCGGGCACGGCGGTCAGGCGCGGTTCCTCTTCGTCGAGGATGGCGAGGAACAGCTCACGCTTGATCGTCGTGACGCGGCCGGGGGCGAGGCGCGCGCCGGGCGGGAGGGTCGACAGCATGATGTCGACCAGCCGGTCCGCGCCGTGGAGGCGGCCCCAGAGATAGTCGTTTTCACGATAGGCGCGGCTGAAGAAGGCGCCGAAATTGTTGAACTGAATGCCCTTGAGCGTCGCCGCCGCGCCGCCGCTGCGGATCGCGCAGGCGTCGTCCGGCGAGATGCGATCGACACGGATCGGGTCGAATTCGTTGAGCCCTTCGCCGCGCAGCAACGGGAGCGTTGCAATGTCGAAGAACGGGAAGCCGAGATAGGCGAGCAGCATCGGACGGCGCAGGTCGCGCGGAAGCTGGCTGAGGCCCTCCGACAGCCGCGCATCGGTTTCGTCGTCGAGCGTCCGCAGGTCCATCCGCGCGGCGAGTTCGTCCATCAGCGCGCCGGCATGGCAATCGGGCGAGCGGATCGATTCGCGCATGCCAAGGAACGGGTCGGCGCGCTGGCATTCGAGATAGCCGGCGAGCGATTCGTAGATCGCGGCGCGGATCGGGGCGAGTTCGGCTCGGCTGTTGTCCTGATCCAGCTCGGTTGCGCGGCGGGCGAGCAGGCGCAGGCGGCGGATGCGAAAACCCAGATCGTGCGCGCGCAGCAGGTCGAGCGTGGCGGGGCTGGCGGAGGCATTATGGCCGGTGCTGAAATCGTCCGCGCCGCGCCGCTCGATCTCGGCCCCGATCGCCGTGCGCATCCGCCGCCAACGCTCCGACCCGTGCAGGTCGGCGATCTGGTTGAGGTGCGTCGCGATCCGGTCGGCCACCCCCTCGACCTTGAGCAGGCCATAGGCGGCGTGTCCGTATCCGGCGCGCGATGCCGCCGCCTGTTGCGCGCGGGCGCGCCACGCGGCGAGGCGTTTGGGCGTCGGATAGTCGAGGAACAGCGTGTAGCCGAACAGCGATTCGACCTGCCCCTCCACCTCCGCCCGGATGCGTTCGATGATCGCCAGCATCCGTTCGATCTGGGCCGAACGCTGGCCGAGCGATTCGAGATTGTCGCGGATCGGCTGCTGGCGCGGCAGTTCGGACAGTGCGCCGATGATGGTGCGGAAAAAGCCGGGGCTTTCCTGCGGCCCGGGACCCGCGCTGGCGATGCGATAGCCGGGCGTGGGATCGATGAAGACGAAGCGGCGGTCGATCTGACGGCGCGCGGGGCGTTCGCGCAGGGCGTCCATCGCCGGGCGGAACGGGGCATTGGCCAGCACCGATCCGTCGATCAGCGGCGCGCTGTCGGCAACCCCGGCGGCGAACTGGCGCGGCAAGGCATGTTCGAGGAAACTGCTGCGCCCCGGCCAGCTGCTGCCGCGTTCGGCGAGCACGGCATCGACTTCGGCGACGGTTGCGGGCGGGAATGCGCCGGGGAAGCTGGAGGTCGCGCGCGCGGCAAAGGCGAGCTCCGCCGGATCGCCGAGCGGGGTGTCGCCGCTGCCATGATCGCTGAACGAGAAGACCAGACGATGTTCGGTTTCGACCACTTCGGGCGGGGAATTGAGCTTGAGCCGTTCTGGGTGGCCGCGAAAATCGGTGACGGTGACGAACAGGTCGAGCGGCTGGCCATCGGGCAACAGGCGCGGGCCGGCGGAGGCGTCGCGCATCGTCTCCAGCGCGTCGAGCAGCATGTTCATCAGCTGCTTGCCGCCAAAGGGCGGTTCGAACCAGCGCGAGCGGACGAAGCGTTCGAGCTTGGCGCGCACCTCGGCCTGGGCGGCGGGTTCGACCGTGGTCTTGACCGTCGAGTCGCGTCCGGCGAGCATCCACGCGATCGGCACCGCCCACATCTTGGCAAAACGGTGCGACGGGCCGTGATCGGGATTGAGTAGCGCGTCGACATCGGCGACTTCGAGCCACAGATCGGTCAGCGGGTCGAGCGACTGGCCGCTGGTCACTGCCTGCGCGAGGAACACCCCGTTGATCCCCCCGGCGCTGGCCCCGGCGACGATATCGACCATCACGCGCAGGTTCAGCCCCGCCTCGTCCCCGATCGCATCGAGCAGGGCGTGATAGACGCGCTCGCTGGCCCCGGTGGCGGGTTCGAAATCGCGGTGTGCGCGGCTGGCGCGGGCGAGGTGCCAGATCTCCTTGGTAATGCCGTGCATGTAGATGGCGAGGCTGATCCCGCCATAGCAGACGAGCGCGAGGCGAAGTTCCTTGTCCTGCACGCTCAGCCGCGCCGCACTTCGGCCCAGACGGGCAGGTGATCGGATGCGGTGCGCGCGGCGGCGCTGTCGTTGACGCCGCAGTCACCGATGCTGAGATCGGCCGACACCATGATCCGGTCGAGCCGCGCGACGGGGCGGCGCGCGTGAAACGATCGACCGGTCGGTGCGAAGCTGAACTCCCTGCCGAAATCGCGCAGGCAGCCCGATTGCGCGCTCCAGTCGTTGAGGTCGCCCATCATCACCGTCGGCATTGCCCGCTCGCTGCTCGCCAGATGGGTCAGGATGGCATGCGCCTGGCGCCGACGCCACAGGCCCGACAGGTCGAGGTGCATGCCGACGACGCGCAGGCTTTCGCCGCCGATGCGAAGATCCGCCATCACCGCGCCGCGCGGTTCGAGTGCGGGGAGGTGAATGATCTCGCAATCGAGGATCTGCGCGTCCTTGCGCACCAGAATCGCATTGCCGTGCCAGCCCATCGAGCCGGAGCGGACACCGAACGATACCGCCTTCCACGGGCTGTGCTCCTCCAGCATGTGCAGTGGGATCACGCCCTGACGCTGGCCGAAGCGGCGGTCGCATTCCTGCAGCGCGATGACGTCGGCATCCACCTCGCGCAGCACTTCCAGCGTACGCTCGGGCCTACGGCGGCGGTCGGTGCCGATCGCCTTGCGCATATTGTAGCTGGCAACTTTCAGCATCGAACCTGTTTGGGCGGCGTAACGACGCGACGCAAGGGCAGGATCAAAGACCGGGCGATGGCATCTGCACCGGCGGCTGGGCGCGGGCTTCGGCGGCGGCCTGCTGCAGGCTGAGCGCGGTCGCTTCCGCGGCGTCGGGAGTCATCGCGATGGCGACGCCATCCGGGCCGTCGAGCAGGACCAGACCCGCTTCGGCGCTGGCGACGCCCGACTTTCCATGTGGTTCGCGCCCGTGCCCGTGCATTGCCCGACTTTCCGTGTTGGTTGAAGATGATCGGGGAAAACGCGCTTTGTGGGCAAAATATCCCGGAATTTTCGGGGCTTTTGACTTGTTTTGGGTCAGCGTCCGCCGGCTTCGAGCAGGCGGCGTGGTGCGACGAGTTCCCAGCTGATCGCAACGCGGTCGCCGATGCGGTCCCAATCGGTATCGGGACGGTCGAGGTGGATGCCGACCCAACCCGATGGGCCGAAATAGGGTGGGCGGTAATAGAGATCGGGTTCCATCTCGATCAGCATCGCCTGTTCTTCCGGCCCGCTGGTCTTGACGATCGCGGCGGTCACGTCGTCGCCATGATGCGCGTGCCAGAAATAGGCGAACATCTTGCCCTTGGTGATGAAGAAGGCGGGCATGCCGTGCGAGAGCTTCTCGTCAGCGTCGGGCAGGGCGAGGGCGATGGTGCGGAGTTTCTCCAGCGCTTCGATCGCCAACGGGGTCATCGGCTCAGCCATTCCGCGACAATGCGGGGATAGAGTTTGTGTTCCTCGGCAAGGACGCGTTCCGCGAGGGCCGCGGGCGTGTCGCCGGGAAGGATCGGGACGCGGGCCTGTCCCAGCACGTCGCCGCCATCGAGTTCTTCGGTCACGATGTGCACCGAGCAGCCGCCATGGCTTTCGCCCGCCGCGATGGCGCGGGCGTGGGTGTCGAGGCCCTTGTAGAGCGGGAGTAGCGAGGGGTGGATGTTGACGATCCGCCCGCGCCAGCGTGCGACGAACGCATCGGAGAGGAGGCGCATGTACCCGGCGAGCGCGATAGCTTCGACCCCGGCGTTGCGGAGGGCGGCGTCGATGGCGGCTTCATACTCGGGCTTGGACATGCCCTTGGGAGATTGGGCGAAGGTGGCGATGCCCTGTTCTGCCGCCCAGGCGAGGCCGGGGGCTTCCGGCTTGTCGGAGGCGACCAGGGCCACCTCATACGGTGAGCCAGGTGCGCGCGATCCCGCGACCAGCGCCTGCATGTTGGAGCCGCGACCGGAGATCAGGATGCCGAGTTTGCGTTTCATCGGTCTCCCTCCCGCAAGCGGGAGGGAAGATCATGCATGATGCGTCGCTTCCCAGTCGGCGCGCGCGCTCCAGGTCTCGACGCTGCCCGACACGGTGCAGCCGCGTTGGCCCGCCTCGATCGTGCCGATGCGGTGGACGGTTTCGCCCGCCGCTTCGAGCTCCGCCGCGACCGCATCCGCCTGATTCGCGGCGACCACGGCGACCATGCCGATGCCGCAGTTGAAGGTGCGCGCCATTTCCTGCGGCTCGATATTCCCCTGCGCCTGCAGGAACGCCATCAGGCGCGGCTGGGCCCAGCTGTCGGCGTCGACGCGGGCGTGGCAGCCCTCGGGCAGGACGCGCGGGATGTTTTCGAGCAAGCCGCCGCCGGTAATATGGGCGAGGCCGTGGATGCTTCCCTTGCGCAGCTGCGGCAGCAGGCTGCGGACATAGATGCGGGTCGGTGCCATCAGCGCGTCGAGCAGGATCACTTCGGGATCGAACAGGGCGGGGCGGTTGAGCTTCCAGCCCTTGTCCGCGGCGAGGCGGCGGACGAGCGAATAGCCGTTGGAATGCACGCCGGTCGAGGCGAGACCGAGAATGACGTCGCCGGGTGCGATCTTCGTGCCGTCGAGCAACTGGTCGCGCTCGACCGCACCGACGCAGAAGCCTGCCAGGTCATAGTCGCCATCGGCGTACATGCCGGGCATCTCGGCGGTCTCGCCGCCGATCAGCGCGCAGCCAGCCTGTTTGCAGCCCTCGGCAATGCCCGCGATCACGCGCTCGGCGACGCCGTTCACCAGCTTGCCGGTGGCGAAATAGTCGAGGAAGAATAGCGGCTCGGCGCCCTGAACGATCAGATCGTTGGCGCACATCGCGACCAGGTCGATGCCGACGCCGTCGTGCGAATCATGGTCGATCGCCAGCTTGAGCTTGGTCCCGACGCCGTCATTCGCGGCGACCAGCAGCGGATCGGTGAACCCGGCTGCCTTCAGGTCGAACAGGCCGCCGAACCCGCCGAGATCGGCGTCGGCACCCGGTCGGCGCGTGGAGCGGGCGAGCGGGGCGATGGCGCGAACCAGCGCGTTGCCGGCGTCGATCGAAACGCCCGCCTGGGCGTACGTGTAGGACTCGGGATCGGTCATGTGGCTGCGCTTAGCGCCGAGGCGTCCAAAGCGAAACCATGGATCGCGCAGAAACGCGCCAACCTTGTCGTCTGCCCGGGCTTGACCCGGGCCGGGGCTCCTTTCTTCCGGAACGATCGAGAAAGGCCCTGTCCCGGGTCAAGCCCGGGACGACGATGACTGGGGAGGATAGCGCTTGGATTTCCACGCCCTCTTCGCCAAAAGGGCGCGGAATGTCTGTTCGTCCTTCTCCTGCCGTCGCCGCGATCGGCATCGCCGCCCTGCTTGCGTCCGCCGGGTTCGCCGTCGCGCAGTCCGGCAAGGGCGCAGCCAAGGCGGATGCAAGCGCGGACGCGGGCAACAGCTCGGGCAGTTTCGAGGTCAGCGGCGTCGATGTCGATGTGCGCGGCAAGAATGCGGAAGCCGCGCGGCTGGGCGGCTGGCGGCTGGCGCAGCGCAAAGGCTGGTCGATGCTCGCGCGGCAGCTGACCGGATCGCCATCGACCCTGTCCGATTCTGCGCTCGATGGCCTGGTCACGGGCATCGTGGTCGAGAATGAGAAGATCGGCCCCAACCGCTATGTCGCGCGGCTGGGCGTGTTGTTCGACCGCAACCGTGCGGCGTCGATCCTGGGCGTGGGTGGCACGCTGATGCGATCGCCGCCGATGCTGCTCGTTCCGGTTCAGGTGTCGGGCGGTGCGCATCGCGTGTTCGAGGGCGGCAACGCCTTTGCCGACGGCTGGACGCGGTTCCGCACCGGCAACAGCAGCATCGATTACGTCCGCCCCAACGGCTCGGGTCCCGACAGGCTGCTTATGAATGCGGGGCAGGTATCGCGGCGCGGGCGCGGCTGGTGGCGATCGATCCTGGATCAATATGGCGCGACCGATATCCTGATCCCGACGGTCGAGCTGCGGCGCAGCTATCCCGGAGGACCGATCACCGGGATCTTCACCGCCGGGCATGGGCCGGACAATGTCCGGCTCGCGCAATTCGTGCTGCGGGTGAATGACGGCAATGCGCTTCCGGCGCTGATGGACGCGGGCATCGCGCGGATCGACAAGGCGTATCAGGATGCGCTGCGCTCGGGCGTTCTGAAGCCCGACCGGTTGCTCGTCACCGAACCGCCGCGTCCCGAGGTCCCGGTCGAGGAAACCGGCGAAGAAGAGCTGATCGACACCGGCGAAAGCCCGGCAGTGACCGGCGGCGCGGTCATCACGATCCAGTTCGATACGCCGACCGTCGGCGCGCTGACCGGCGCCGAGGCGGCGGTGCGTGTGGTGCCGGGCGTCAGCTCGGCGACGACCACCAGCACTGCGCTGGGCGGCGTTTCGCTGATGCGCGTGACCTATGACGGCAGCCAGGCGTCGCTGCGCGCGGCGCTGGAGGCGCGCGGATGGCAGGTGCAGGAAGGCGCGGGCGTGCTGCGCATCCGCCGGGGCGGTGGCGCGGCGACCCAGCCGAGCGCGCCGCAAACCGAAGCGGGGAACAGCAGCAGCGAATGAGCCAGCTATCCCTGCCGCTCGCCCGACCACCCGGCGCGCGCGAGGACAGGTTCCTGATCGGCGAGTCGAACGCGCAGGCGGTGCAGCTGCTCGAACGCTGGGCGACCTGGCCGGTCATGACCGGGATCATCACCGGCCCGCGCAAATCGGGGCGCAGTCTGCTGGCGCGCACGATGGTCGCGCGCAGCGGCGGGACGATGTTCGACGATGCCGACCGCGCGGACGAGGTGGCGCTGTTTCATGCATGGAACGCGGCGCAGGCCGAGCATAAGCCGCTGTTCTTGGTCGCCGAGCGCGCGCCGCCGGGCTGGGCGGTGCGGCTGCCGGACCTGCGATCGCGGCTGGGGGCGAGCGTCATTGCCGAAATCGGTCCGCCGGACGACGCGCTGGCGCATGACCTGCTGACCCAATTGATCGATCGTCACGAACTTGTCAGCCAGCCTGATATAGTGACCTGGATCATCCGGCGGATCGAGCGGACGCACCTGGCGATCCTGCGCACCGCCGAAGCGCTGGAGGAAGACGCGAGCCGTCGGGGCAACCGGCGCTTGTCGATCCCGACGGCGCGCGCCACATTGACCGCGGCGGGGCTGTTGCGCGAGCCCGTCGCCTGACCCTGAACCGAGGCCCGATGACCCGCTCCAACGCCACTGCCGATCTGTCCCGAACCGAGGGCGCGGAGGCGTCGTCCGAGGCGCGTTACTTCAATCGCGAGCTGTCGTGGCTGGGGTTCAACCGCCGGGTGATGGAGGAAGCGCGCAACACCGCGCACCCGCTGCTCGAGCGGCTGCGCTTCCTGTCGATCTCCGGCTCCAACCTCGACGAGTTCTTCATGGTCCGCGTCGCCGGCCTGAAGGGCCAGCAGATGCAGGAGGTGGAGGCGCATTCGACCGACGGGCTGACCCCGGCGCAGCAGCTGGCGGCGATCGTCGCGGATGCCGCCGATCTGGTCGATAGCCAGCAGGCGGTGTGGCAGGACATTCGCGCCGAACTCGCGGCACGCGGGATCGAGGTGCTGGATGGCGACGGGCTGACCGGCGAGACTGCCGCCTGGCTGGAGGAGCATTTCCGGCTTCAGATCTTCCCGATCCTGACCCCACAGGCGCTCGATCCGTCGCATCCGTTCCCGTTCATCCCGAACAAGGGGCTGAGCGTGATCTTTGACCTGGTTCGCGCCAGCGATGGCGAGGCGGTGCGCGAGCTGGTGCTGTTGCCCGCCGCGACGCCGCGCTTCGTGCGCGTCCCGGGTGAGACGGCGCGCTACATCGCGGTCGAGACGCTGGTGAAGCGGTTTGCGCCGGTGCTGTTTCCGGGGTTCGAGATTCGCAAATCGGCGACGTTCCGGGTGCTGCGCGACAGCGATATCGAGCTGGAGGAAGAAGCCGAGGATCTGGTCCTCTACTTCCGCACCGCGATCAAGCGGCGGCGGCGCGGGCGCGTGATCCGGCTCGAGATGGAGGAGGGGATCGACCCCGGTCTCGAGGCGGTGCTCAAGGAAGAGCTGGGTGGCAGCGAGGCGCTGCTGACCGAAACCGGCGGGTTCCTGGGCAATGGCGACCTGGCACTGATCGTCGAGGAGGACCGGCCCGACCTCAAATTCCCGCCCTTCGTCGCGCGCTTCCCCGAACGGATTCGCGAATATGACGGGGACTGCTTTGCCGCGATCAAGGCGAAGGACATCGTCGTCCACCACCCGTATGAATCGTTCGACGTCGTCCTCGCCTTTCTCAAGCAGGCGGCGAGCGATCCTGATGTCGTGGCGATCAAGCAGACGCTCTACCGCGCGGGCAAGCAATCGGCGGTGATCCAGGCGCTGATCGCCGCGGCGGAGGCGGGCAAGTCGGTGACCGCCGTGGTCGAGATCAAGGCGCGGTTCGACGAGGAGCAGAATCTGCTCTGGGCCAGCGCGCTGGAGCGCGCCGGGGTCCAGGTCATCTATGGCTTCACCAACTGGAAGACCCATGCCAAGGTTTCGATGGTGGTGCGGCGCGAGGGGGACGAGTTCCGTACCTACTGCCATTTCGGGACCGGCAATTATCACCCGATCACGGCGCGGATCTACACCGATCTCAGCTTCTTCACCGCCGACCCGCGGGTCGGGCGCGATGCGGCAAAGATCTTCAACTATGTCACCGGCTATGTCGAACCGCAGGGGCTGGAGCTGCTGTCGGTGTCGCCGCGCCATTTGCGCGACCGGTTGATCGAGCTGACCGATCAGGAGATCGCCAATGCGCTGGCGGGCAAGCCAGCCGCGATCTGGGCGAAGATGAACAGTCTGGTCGATCCGGTGATGATCGAGAAACTGTACGAGGCGAGCAATGCCGGGGTGGTGATCGACCTGATCATCCGGGGCATCTGCTGCCTGCGCCCGGGCGTCCCGGGCATGTCCGAGCATATCCGGGTCAAGTCGGTGGTCGGGCGTTTCCTGGAGCACAGCCGCATCTGGGCATTCGGCAATGGCAAGGCGCTGCCCAATGACGGGGCGTTGGTGTATATCTCCTCCGCCGACTGGATGCCGCGCAACTTCGATCGGCGGGTGGAGTTCATGCTCCCGATCATCAACCCGACGGTCCATGACCAAGTGCTGGATCAGGTGATGGTCGCGAACCTGATCGATACCGAACAAAGCTGGGAGCTGCAGTCCGATGGCCGCTATGTCCGCGACGAACCCGGCGCCAAGCCGTTCAACCTGCACCGCTACTTCATGACCAACCCGTCGCTGTCGGGGCGCGGTGCGGCGCTGGAGTCGAGCGGGTCGGTGCCCAAGCTGTCGCTGCGCCGCTGGCGCGCGGAGCGTGGCGCGTGAGCGTGACCAGCCTGTTGCAGCGCAAGCCGCGCATCCAGTCCGTGCCGCAGGCACAGCGGACCGCGATCATCGACATCGGATCCAACTCGATCCGCCTGGTCGTCTATGACGGTTCGGCGCGGCTCCCGGCGATCCTGTTCAATGAGAAGGTGATGGCGGGGCTTGGCCGGTCGCTGGCGGAGACCGGGGCGATCACCGAGGACGCGCTGGTGCTGGCGACGACGGCGCTGGCGCGCTTTTCGAGCCTGGCGCGCGAGATGGAGGTCGATTCGCTGCGCACCGTCGCGACAGCCGCGGTGCGCGATGCCAGCAATGGCCAGCGCCTGCTCGATATCGCGCGATCGCTGGGGCTCAAGGTCGAATTGCTGTCGGGCGAGGCCGAGGCGCTGGCGGCGGGCTATGGCGTGCTGTCGGGGATTCCCGAGGCGGATGGCATTGTCGGCGACCTGGGCGGCGGTTCGCTGGAGCTGGTCCGCGTGGTCGCGGGGACGGTGACCGACCGCGTGTCCTTCCCGCTCGGCGTGCTGCGGCTCGAGGCGATCCGGTCGCAGGGCAAGGGGACGCTCGACAAGACCGTCGCCAAGCTGCTCGACGCGGCCGGGTGGACCCGGCGTGGGGAGGGGCTGCCCTTCTATCTGGTCGGCGGGTCGTGGCGCGCGCTCGCGCGGCTCGACATGCATCTGACCGGCTATCCGCTGCCGGTGATCCATGAATATGCGATGCCCGCCGCGACCGTCACGCGGCTGCAGCGGACGATCCAGCAAATGGGCAAGAGCCGGATCCGATCCGTGCCCAACCTGTCCTCGGGCCGCGTCGCGACGCTGGAACATGCCGCGGCGCTGCTCGGCGCACTGATGAAGCATCTCGGCAGCAGCGAGACGGTGGCTTCGGCCTTCGGCCTGCGCGAGGGGCTGCCCTATGGCGAGCTCTCGATCGAGGAGCGGCAGGCCGATCCGCTGATCGTCGCGACGCGGGACGAGGCGCGCCGGTCGGGGCGCTTCCCCGAGCATGGCGACCTGCTGGATGCATGGATCGCGCCGCTGTTCGGCGACGATGACGCGTCGCTGGTGCGGTTGCGCCATGCCGCCTGTCTGCTCGCCGATGTCGGCTGGCGCGCCAATCCCGAGTTTCGCGCGGAGCGCGGGCTGGAGATCGCGCTGCACGGCAACTGGGTCGGGATCGACGCGCGCGGGCGCGCGATGCTGGCGCAGGCGCTGTTCACGTCGCTCGGTGGCGGGCTCGAATCGCCAGCGCCGATCGGGCAGCTGGCGTCGCCAGACCTGCTGGAACGCGCGCGGCTCTGGGGGCTGGCGATGCGGCTGGGCCAGCGGCTGTCGGGTGGCGTCGCAGGGCCGTTGCGCCGGTCGTCCGTTGCGATCGTTGGGGAGCAGCTCCAGCTCCAGCTGCGTGAGGATGACGCCGCGCTCTATGGCGAAGCGGTGGAGAAGCGCCACCGCGCGCTGGCCGGCGCGCTGGCGCTGACAGCGGATGTGGAGTTGGGGGGCTAGGTGGTTCCGGCGGCCAGCATCGCCGATCGGAAATCGCTAAGCCTTGATCACCCGCAGCGCAGCGCGGTGATCTTGTTCGCCCCGTCCAGTTCGACGTTCAGCCGGTCGGTGCGATAGTCCATCGTCACCGCCATGCCGGGCTTGATCACGCGGACGGTGCGGGCGGTCGCGCGCTCCTGCGCCTGCTTGATCGTCGCGGGCGCCGCGTCGCGTCCGACCAGCGTCTGGACCCGATCGGCTTTGCACTCGCGGATCGGTTCGACCGGCGCGGGGCGCTCATAGCTGCAGGCGGCAAGGCTCAGCGGCACGGCGATCAGGACAAGTGCTTTCACGGATTCGGCTCCTCGGTGCGTGTCATCTTGAGCTTTCCGTTACGCACGGTGAACCCAAGCTGACCCTCGACGAGGGCGAGCGCGTCGCGACCGAATTGTTCGAAGCGCCAGCCGCGCAGGATCGACAGCCCTTCGCGCTGCCCGGCAGCGAGCGCTTCGAGATCGTCGGTGCGGGCGAGGAGGCGGGCCGCGACGTTGATGTCGCGCGCGCGGATCTTGAGCAGAAGCTTGAGCAGGTCGGCGACCAGCGCGCCTTCCTTGCCGAGCGGCAGCTTGCGGTCGTCGCGTGGCGGCATCTCGTCGGCCGACATCGGGACGGCATTTTCGAGCGCCGCCATCAGGCGACCGCCGATATCGTTGCCGCCCCAGGTTGCGGACAGGCCGCGCACCTTGGTAAGGTCGGCCTGCTTGCGCGGCGGGTTGCCGGCGAGGTCGGCGATGGTCTCGTCCTTGACGATGCGGCCGCGCGGCAGGTCCTTGCCCTGCGCCTCACGCTCGCGCCAGGCCGCCAGCGCCTTGAGGCGGCCGAGCACTTCGGGCTTGCGGCTGGAAATGCGGATGCGCTGCCACGCCTTTTCGGGGTCGCTGCGATAGTTTTCGGGATCGGCGATCCGCTCCATCTCTTCGTCCAGCCAGTCGCCGCGACCGGTTTTCTTCAGCTTCGCGAGCATCTTGGGGAAGATTTCGGAGAGATAGGTGACGTCGCAGATCGCATAATCGATCTGGCGCTTGTCGAGCGGACGGCGCGACCAGTCGGTGAAGCGCGCGCCCTTGTCGACGGTGATGCCGAGATAGGTTTCGACAAGGTTGGAATAGCCGATCTGCTCACCCTGTCCCAGCGCCATCGCCGCGATCTGGGTGTCGAACAGCGGGTGCGGGGTCTTGCCGGTCAGGTTGTAGACGATCTCAAGATCCTGCCCGCCGGCGTGGAAGACCTTGAGCACGTCCTCGTTGTTGACGAGCAGGTCGAGCAGTGGGGTCAGGTCGATCCCGGGTGCCATCGGGTCGATCGCCGCCGCCTCGTTCGTGTCGGCGATCTGGATCAGGCACAGCTCGGGATAGAAGGTGTTCTCCCGCATGAACTCGGTATCCACCGTGATGAACGGCTGCTGCGCGAGGCGGGTGCAGAGATTGGCGAGGGTTGCCGAGTCTTCGATCAGGCCATGAATATGCATCGAGCGCCCATAGCCAAGCCCGCGCGGGTTGACAAAGGGGCGCGTGAAAGGGATGCGCGCCGACAGTAAATTCCACGCCCAAAGTCCCCCTCCCGCCCGCGGGAGGGGCTAGGGGAGGGCCTGTTACCGCGCCGACGGCGCTGGCGGACAGGCCCTCCCCCGACCCCTCCCGCAAGCGGGAGGGGAGATTACCGGGCCGAGCCGAGAGAAGAGACCGAACCATGCACGCCTATCGCACCCACACTTGCGGCCAGCTGACCGCCGATCAGGTCGGCGAAACCGTCCGCCTGTCGGGCTGGATTCATCGCAAGCGCGACCATGGCGGCGTGCTCTTCGTCGATCTGCGCGACCATTATGGCGTGACGCAGATCGTGTGCGACAGCGATTCGCCCGCACTGCCCGTCCTGGAAGGGCTGCGCGTCGAATCGGTGGTGACGATCGACGGCGTGGTCAAGGCGCGTAGCGAGGCGACGGTGAACGCCAACCTGGCGACCGGTGCGATCGAAGTGTTCGCCAAGGGCGTGACGGTCCAGTCGGCGGCGCAGGAACTGCCGATGCCGGTGTTCGGCGATGCCGAGTACCCTGAGGAAATCCGCCTGCGGAACCGCTTCCTCGATCTGCGCCGCGATGGGCTGCACGCCAACATCATGCTGCGCAGCCATGTCATCGCGTCGCTGCGCCGCCGGATGATCGAGCAGGGCTTCACCGAGTTCCAGACGCCGATCCTGACCGCGTCGTCGCCGGAAGGCGCGCGCGACTATCTGGTGCCGAGCCGCGTGCATCCGGGGAAGTTCTACGCGCTTCCGCAGGCGCCGCAGATGTTCAAGCAGCTGCTGATGGTCGCGGGCTTCGACCGCTATTTCCAGATCGCGCCGTGCTTCCGCGACGAGGACGCGCGTGCGGATCGTTCGCCGGGTGAATTCTACCAGCTCGATTTCGAGATGAGCTATGTCACGCAGGACGATGTGTTCGCGGCGATCGAGCCGGTGCTGCACGGCGTGTTCGAGGAGTTTGCGAACTGGCAGGGCAAGGGCCGCACGGTCAGCCCGCTGCCGTTCAAGCGCATTCCGTACCGCGAATCGATGCTGAAGTACGGCAATGACAAGCCCGACCTGCGCAACCCGATCCTCATTTCCGATGTCAGCAGCCATTTCGAAGGCTCTGGTTTCGGGCGTTTTGCGTCGATGGTCGCGGCCGGCGACGTGGTGCGCGCGATCCCGGCGCCGAACACGGCGGAGAAGAGCCGCAAGTTCTTCGACGACATGAACGCATGGGCGCAGGCCGAGGGTTTCCCCGGCCTTGGCTATGCGACGCAGAAGGACGGCGTGTTCGGCGGCCCGATCGCGAACAATCACGGGCAGGAGGGCATGAAGGCGATCGCCGACGCGCTGGGCCTTGGTCCCAATGACGGCATCTTCTTCGCCGCGGGCAAGGAGGCGCAGGCCGCCAAGCTGGCGGGCCTCGCGCGCACCCGCGTCGGCGAGAGCCTGGAGCTGATCGACAAGAGCCGGTTCGAATTCTGCTGGATCGTCGACTTCCCGATGTTCGAATATGACGAGGACGCTAAGAAGATCGATTTCAGCCACAACCCGTTCAGCATGCCGCAGGGCGAGCTGGAGGCGCTGGAGACCAAGGACCCGCTCGACATCCTGGCGTGGCAGTATGACATCGTGTGCAACGGCATCGAGCTGTCGTCGGGCGCGATCCGGAACCATCGCCCGGAGATCATGTACAAGGCGTTCGAGATTGCCGGCTACAGCCAGCAGGACGTCGACAGCAATTTCGCGGGCATGATCAATGCGTTCAAGTACGGCGCGCCGCCGCACGGCGGCTCGGCCCCGGGCGTCGACCGCATCGTCATGCTGCTGGCGGATCAGCCGAACATCCGCGAGGTCATCGTCTTCCCGATGAACCAGAAGGCGGAGGATCTGATGATGCAGGCTCCGTCCCCGGTCAGCGAGAAGCAGCTCAAGGAACTGCATATCCGGCTGGCCCCGCAAGCGATGGACAACAAGGGCTGATCCGTGAGCCAGTCGATCGACCTTTCCGACTTTGAAGAGGGCGGAAAGGTCGACGACTATGCCGACCGCCTCGCCGCGCTGCAGGAGCGGTTGGGGCATATTCAGACCGGGCATATCATCCACAAGCGCCGCGCGATCATCGTGTTCGAGGGTTGGGACGCGGCGGGGAAGGGCGGGATCATCAAGCGGCTGACCGCCGAATGGGACCCGCGCTATTTCGAGGTGTGGCCGATCTCTGCGCCGACGCCGGAGGAGCTGTCGCACCATTTCCTGTGGCGCTTCTGGCGGCGGTTGCCGGCGCAGCACAATATCGCGGTGTTCGACCGCAGCTGGTATGGCCGCGTGCTGGTCGAGCGGGTCGAGGGCTTTGCGAGCGAGGCCGAGTGGCGGCGCGGCTATGCCGAGATCAACGATTTCGAGGCGCAGCAGGCCGAGACTGGCGCGACGCTGATCAAGCTCTTCGTCCATGTGACGCAGGAAACGCAGGACAAGCGGCTGCGCGAGCGGATCGAAAGCCCGTGGAAGCGGTGGAAGACGGGGCTGGACGATTATCGCAATCGCGCGCGGCGGGCGGACTATCTGGATGCGATGCACGAGATGTTCGCGCGAACGAATACCGAGATCGCGCCCTGGGTCGTCATCGACGGCAATGACAAGAAGGCCGCGCGGATCGCCGCGCTTACCGCCATTGTCGAGGCGCTGGAGGCGCGGGTGCCGATGGAGCCGCCTGCGCTCGATCCAGCAGTAGAGGCGGCGGCGCTCGCAGCCGGAGTGATCTGATCCGAGTGGACGATTGCGGCTCGTGCGCGTAGGTTCGTATCAAAGGATACGATACCGATCGGGAGAGCGATGCTTCAGTCTCCAGCCACGTCCGCACGCGATCGTGCCCAGGCAACGATCGGCCTTGCGGACCTGTTCACGATCGGCATCGGCCCGTCGAGCTCGCATACCGTTGGACCGATGCGGGCGGGCTATGCCTTTGCCGAGGCTGCGCTGGATCGCGGGACGCCCGTGTCGGTGTCCTGCGAGCTGTTCGGATCGCTGGCGCTGACTGGCAAGGGGCATGCGACCGATACCGCCGTGATGCTCGGGCTGGCGGGGCATCAGCCCGAATGCGTCGATCCCGATGCTGTGCCGACCATCATCGATACGATCCGCGCGGAAGGGCAGCTCAAGCTCGGCGGGCATGTCCCGGTGCCGTTCGTAGAAGGGACGCATCTGGTCTTTCGCGGTGACCGCTTCCTGCCGGCGCACCCGAACGGCATGCGGTTCGTCGCGCATTATGCCGAGGGCGAGCCCTATGAGACCTTCTGGTATTCGATCGGCGGGGGCGCGGTGGTCGAGGGCGGGTGCGAGCTGCCGCAGACCAATGTGAAGCTGCCCTTTGCGTTTTCGTCGGGGGCAGAGTTGCTTGCCGTGGGTGAGGCCGAGGGCAAGACCATCGCCGAGATCGTGCGCGCCAACGAAGCCGCGTGGCGTGACGATGCGGAGACCGACGCGTTCCTCGACAGCCTGCGCGGCGCAATGTCGGCGTGTATCGAGCGCGGGATGCGCGGCGAGGGCGAGCTGCCCGGCGGGTTGAAGGTGAAGCGACGCGCGCGCGACCTGCACGCGCGGCTGATCTCGCGGGGCCCACGTTCGGACCCTTCGCTGGTGTTCGACTGGGTCAGCCTGTGGGCGCTGGCGGTGAATGAGGAGAATGCCGCCGGGGGCCGCGTCGTCACCGCGCCGACCAATGGCGCGGCGGGGGTGATCCCGGCGGTGCTGCGCTATTACGAGACCTTCTGCGCCTCACCCACGCCGGCGGGGTCGCGGACCTTTCTGCTGACGGCAGCGGCGATCGGGTTCCTGTACAAGAAGCGCGCGTCGATCAGCGCGGCGGAAATGGGGTGTCAGGGCGAGGTCGGGGTCGCCTGTTCGATGGCGGCGGCGGGGCTGGCGGCGGCGCTGGGCGCAACCAATGCGCAGATCGAGAATGCCGCCGAGATCGGGATGGAGCACAACCTCGGCCTCACATGCGACCCGATCGGCGGGCTGGTGCAGATCCCGTGCATCGAGCGCAACACGATGGGCGCGATCAAGGCGATCAACGCCGCCTATCTGGCGATGCACGGCGATGGCAGTCACATCGTCAGCCTCGACGCGGTCATCGAAACGATGCGCCAGACGGGTGAGGATATGCGGTCGAAATACAAGGAAACCGCACAGGGTGGCCTGGCGGTGAACGTCGTGGCGTGTTGAGAGCGTCAAATTCCCGTTTGCCCTGAGCTTGTCGAAGGGCCGCTAGCGAAACGCCTGTTGGGGACCGCCCTTCGACAGGCTCAGGGCAAACGGGTGTGAGCATTACCCTAGCCCGGATAGCTGATTTCCATCACCTCATACTCCTTTTCGCCCGCCGGAAGCATCACGCGGCGCAGGTCGCCGATGGCGGCACCGCGTAGTGCGCGGGCGAGGGGGGAGTTCCAGCCGATGCGGCCGGCGCCTGCATCCGCCTCATCGTCGCCAGTCAGGGTCAGGGTGCGGTGATTGTCGTCTTCGTCGGCGATGGTGACAGTGGCGCCGAACCAGATTTTCGACCGGTCTTCCTGCTTCATCGGGTCGATCACCTTGGCTGCCTTCATCCGCTTCGCCAGCCAGCCGAGCCGCCGGTCGATCTCACGCAGCCGCTTGCGGCCGTAAATGTAATCGCCGTTTTCCGACCGGTCGCCATTGCCCGCGGCCCAGGCGATCGTCTCGACCAGCGCCGGACGCTCGGTGGCGAACAGCTGGTCATATTCGGCCTTGAGCGCCGAATAGCCGGCGGGGGTGATGTAGTTCGGACGATCGATCAAAGATTGCGGCCCATGCTGATTCGCGGCTCGACCGCATAGCCCATATGCGCCCAGAAGGCGGCGGCGTCGTGGTTGGTGTCGCGCACTTGCAGATTGACCTTGGTGCAGCCGAGCTCCCCCAGCGCCTGCTCGGCGGCGCGGATCAGCGCGCGGGCGATGCCGCAGCCGCGCGCGCGGGGATGCACCGCGAGCTTGTAGAGCCAGCCGCGATGCCCGTCATAGCCCGCCATGATCGTACCGAGGACATGGCCGTCCTCCTGCGCGACGAGCAGCAGATCGCGCTGCACCGCCAGCTTTTGCGGGATCGCAACGGCGGCGTGGCTGTGCGGTGGATCGTCGGGAAAGACGCTGCGCCACAGCGAGTCCACATCCGCGAACTGCGCCTCTTCATAGGGCTGGATCGCGATCACCCGGGGCGGTTCTTGCCCAGATACCAGCTGATCCGGTGCGGCCCGCGCGAGCGCGACCGCTGCGGGTGGAGCAGGTCATAGACGACCGCATTTTCCAGCACGCGGTGGACGTAATTCTTGGTCTCGAAAATCGGGATATTCTCGATCCATTCGAGCATGTCGACACCGGGTGTGCGCGGATCGCCATTCGCCCGAATCCACTTGTTCACATTGCCGGGTCCAGCGTTGTAGGCGGCGACGGCGAGCGGGTAGCTGCCGCCGTAATAATCGAGCATGCGCTGGATATAGCTCGACCCGAGCCGGATATTGTAATCGGTGTCCACGGTCAGTGCGGCGCGGTCGTAGCTCATGCCGAGTTGCCCCGCGACCTCACGCGCGGTGCCGGGCATCAGCTGCATCAGCCCGCGTGCGCCGGCATGGCTGACCGCCGCCTTGTCGAACTGGCTTTCCTGCCGCGCGATGGCGTGGATGATCGTGAAATTGCTGTCCTGTCCCGGCGGGACCGACACCGACGGATAGCCAGCGACGGTATAGTCGGTCAGCCCATTGAGCAGCGCGCTGCGCCCCACCATGACGCCAAGATCGGGGCGGTTGAGCGTGCGCGACAGCTCGGTGGCCAGCAAATGGTCCTCCGCGCTGGTCGCATCGGCCGCGATCTGGCGCAGGAAATAGCCCTGATCCTCGGTACGGCCGAGCGTGCCGAGCATCTGTGCGACGCGGACGGTTTCGCGATTGTAGAAGGCGGCGCGGGCGGCGGGGCTGGCCTTGCGGAAATCGACCGGCGGGGGTGCCTTGAGCTCCAGACCCAGCCGTTCGGCCGCGAGCTGGCCATAGAACAGGTCGGAATAGGCGGCGGCGTGTTCGTAATAGGCGCGGGCGACACCGGCTTGCCCGGCGGCTTCGGCGGCGCGGCCCGCCCAGTAGATGCCCTTGGACTGGGTCGTCGGGGTGCGCGATCCGCGCGAATAGCGGTCGAACATGCCGATCGCGTCGGCGGGACGGCCGAGCTTCTGCATTGCGACGGTTCCGGCGAGCCACACCAGGCTGGTGTAATCGTCGCGGATGCCGAGGCCGAGGTCCGAAATGTCGGTGCCGGGTGCGACCGCGTCATCGACCTGGCTGGCGATGGCGTAGGCGAGTGCGAACTGCCGGTCGGACTCGGCGGCGCGCGCGTTGGTCAGCAACACCTCATACCATTGCTCGACATTGCCGGGGCGGCTGTCGAGCACGCGTGGGCGGGCGAGGAGCGAGCGTGCCGAGCCGCTGGCACCATTGTTGCGGAACCAGCTGGCGCGATCGGCGATGAAGCCGGGGTCGCGCGCGCCGAGCGCTTCGACCGCAGCGGCGCGGTCCTGCGCGTCCGGCGCGTTGGACTGGAGCGCAAGGCGTGCATCGAACAGCGCGCGCTTCTGGGGCGAGGTGTAGGCGATCTGGCGGGCGGCGGCGGTGCGGGCGTCCTGCCACAGCAGCGCATCCATCCGCGCATCATGGTCGGCGGGCGAGAGTGCGGAGGCAAAGCCGCTCAGGACCGCCGTCTCGTCGATCGGACGCAGGACGCCGCTGCGCCATGCGCGGCGGGCCTGATCGTCCGCTTCGGCACGGCGCCCGGTGATGGCCAGCGCTTCGGCATAGCGGATGCGTCCTGCGGCGGTGAGCGGCGGAAAGCGTTCGAAGAAGCGGATCGCAAGCGACGGGGCGTCGGTGCCTGCGCCCAGCGACGCTTCGGCGGCGGCGCGACGGCTGGCCTCCCCCGGCCAGCCGAAATGGGCGAGCATGAAATTGGCGTAATCGGTGAACGGCCAGCGATCCGACTGCTGCAGCCGCTTCCATTCATCGATCGTGGTCTGCAGACTCGACGTGGTCGGGGGCGGGGCGGGGGGCAGCACCTGCGCGGCGACCGCGGCAAACTTTGCGCGATACCATTGCGCCCCCTCCTGCACGACCTGCGAAGAGACCGCGACACCCGATACGCCGGCGAGCAGAAGCCCGCTCCTGAACATAGAGCCAAGCATGCTGGACATGATACGCAATCGCCCCCTATTGGCCACCCCGAATTTCCGACGATTGGGGCATTTTGACGCATATGTTCTCCGGCTCGATCCCCGCACTCATTACGCCATTCCGTAACGGCAGCTTCGACGAGGTCGCGTTCCGCGATTTCGTCGAGTGGCAGATTGCGGAAGGATCATTGGCTCTGGTCCCCGTCGGCACGACCGGCGAGGCGGCGACGCTGTCTAAGGACGAGCATTTCGAGGTGGTGCGTGTGTGCGCCGATCAGGTGCGCGGGCGCGTGCCGGTGATCGCGGGTGCGGGATCGAACGACACGCGCGTCGCGATCGGCAACGTCCAGGCGGCGAAGGAAGCTGGGGCGGACGCGGTGCTGATGGTCCCGCCCTATTACAACCGCCCGAGCCAGGAGGGCATCTTCCAGCATTTCGCGGCGGTTGCCGCCGAGTGCGAACTGCCGATCATTCTCTACAACGTTCCCGGCCGCACCGTGACCGATATTCAGCCGGAGACGGTGATCCGCATCGTTCAGGCGTTCCCGGACAAGTTCGTCGCGATCAAGGACGCGACCGGTGACCTTGCCCGCGTGTCGAAGCACCGCGCCGCGCTGCGCGCCGGTTTCGCGCAGCTTTCGGGCAATGACGAGACCGCGCTTGCCTTCAACGCGATGGGCGGGGTCGGGTGCATCTCGGTCGCGGCGAACGTCGCGCCCAAGCTGTGCGCGCAGTTCCAGGCGGCGTGGGCCGAGGGCAACACCGCGATCGCGCTGGCGCTGCACGACCGTCTGTTCGCGCTGCATCTGGCGCTGTTCACCGATGCCTCGCCGGGGCCGGTGAAGTACGCGGTCAACAAGCTGCGCCCCGAGATTTCCGCCGAACTGCGCCTGCCGATGGTGGCGCCGAGCGACGCCAGCAAGGCGGCGGTCGATGCGGCGATGGCGGCGGCGGGGATTATCTAAGGCGATCCGCTTCCCTTTACCGCGCGAGCGCCCTACATCGCGCGTCCCATGGCACGCCCTCGTCCCCTTGAATTCGACAAGAAGAAGATCGTCGCGGAGAACCGCAAGGCGCGCTTCGAGTATTTCCTTGAAGAGTTTTTCGAGGCGGGGATCGCGTTGCAGGGGACCGAGGTGAAGTCGCTGCGATTCGGCGAGGGGTCGATCGCGGAGAGCTATGCCGAGGTCCGCGACGGGCAGGCGTGGCTGGTCAACGCCAATATCCCGGAATTTTCGCACGGAAACCGCTTCAATCACGAACCGAAGCGTCCCCGTAAATTGCTCCTTCACGAACGCCAGGTACAGAAGCTGCATGGCGCGGTCGCGCGGGAGGGCATGACGCTGATCCCGATGTCGATCTACTTCAACGGTCGCGGCCGGGCGAAGGTCGAGCTGGCGCTGGCGAAGGGCAAGAAGACTCACGACAAGCGCGAGTCGATCAAGGAACGGGACTGGAAGCGTGAACAGGGGCGGCTCCTCCGCGATCGCGGGTGACATGAAGCAGAGTCGTCTCAGTGCCTGGTGGCAGCGCAACATGCCCACCCGCGAGTCGATCGAGGAAATTCGCTGGCTGCGTCCGGTGGCGCATCGCGTTCTCGCCCCCGAATTGTGGCGCTTTACCCGCCGGTCGGTGCCGCGCGGGGTCGCACTGGGATTGCTGGTCGGCATCTTCCTGTTGATCCCGGGCCTCCAGATTGCGGGGGCCGCAATGCTGGCGCTGCCGTTCCGCGCCAACGTGCCGATCGCGGCGGCGATGACCTTTCTGAGCAATCCCGCAACGACGCCGTTCATCCTCTATGGGTCGGTCTATACCGGCAATTGGATGCTGGGGCGTAACGCCGATGTATCGGGCTTCATGGCGCTGGTCGAGCATCATGCCGGAGTCGGCGAGTGGATGAGCTGGCTGTTCTCGCAGGCGGCACCCGCGTTGTTGATCGGGCTGTTCGTGATCTCAGTCATCTGCGCCGCTGCAGGCTATGGTCTTTCCATTCTGATCTGGCGCGGCTGGGTCGCGCGCAAGTGGCGCAAGCGCGTCCTGCTTCGCAATAAAGTTTCTTCGGAGACTTGATCGGGCGTATCATCGGCGTAAGACACGGGCGTTTTCCAACGTCCCGAAGGGTGCCCGATGCGTCTTCTCCTGATCCCCGTTCTTCTCGCCGGAACCGCATTGGCGAGCGGCTGTGCCAGTTCGGCCAGCACCGACGGGCCGGCAGCGGCCGCGCCTACTCCGGCACCTGCACCGGCCGCGACGGCCAAGCCGCAGCTGGGCAGCTTTGGCTTCGATGTCGCGGGCATGGACCGCAGCGTCGCGCCGGGCGAAGATTTCTATGCCTTTTCGAACGGGGCGTGGGCCAAGAACACGCCGATTCCGGCGGACAAGTCCAACTATGGCATGTTCACCGCGCTCGACGATCTGTCGAAGGAGCGCGTGCGCGGCATCCTGAATGAGGTGAAGGACGATCCCGCCAGCATGGTGGGACGCGCTTATTCGAGCTATCTCGACACCGCGACGGTCGAGGCGCGCGGCCTGGCGCCGATCCAGCCCTGGCTGGGCAAGATCAAGGCACTCGACAGCAAGGCGGGCTATGCCGCTTTGATCGTCGAGGGCGCGAAGATGGGCGTGCCGGGGCCGTTCGGCGGCTATGTCGGGCAGGACGACAAGATTCCGACGCAGTATATCTTTACCGTCTATCAGGGCGGCACGGGCCTGCCCGATCGCGACATGTATCTGCTCGACAACCCGAAGATGGCGGCGATCCGCACCGCCTATCTCGGCTACCTCGCCAAGATGCTGACGCTGGCGGGTGAGGCGAATGCCGACGCGCGGGCCAAGGCGATCCTGGACCTCGAGACCCGGATCGCCAAGGCGCAGTGGACGCGCGAGGAATCGGGCGATGCGTCCAAGACCTATAACAAGTTCACCCTGGCCGAGACGGCGAAGCTGTCGTCCAAGACGCTGGACATGCCGACGATTCTGAAGGCGGTGAGCCCGAAGATCACCGAAGTGCTGGTGAGCCAGCCGAGCGCGGTGACGGCGATCGGGAAGATCCTGGACGAAGCGCCGCTGCCGGTGGTGAAAGACCAGATGATGGTCCGCAGCCTTGGCGCGCTGTCCGACTATCTCCCCGACGCGGTGTCGAATACGCAGTTCGCCTTTTACGGCACGACGCTGCAGGGCACGCCGCAGCGCGAGGAGCGCTGGAAGCGCGGCGTGAGCTTTGCCGAAGGGTCGCTGGGCGAAGAGCTCGGCAAGGAATATGCCGCGCGCTATTTCCCCGCCGAGTACAAGGCGGAGATGAACAAGCTCGTCGCCAATGTCCTCGACGCGATGGGTCGGCGGATCGACGCGCTCGACTGGATGCAGCCGCAGACCAAGGCGCGCGCCAAGGCGAAGCTCGCGAACTTCACCGTCAAGGTCGGCTACCCCGACCAGTGGCGCAGCTATGCTGGACTCGAGGTCAAGGCCGACGACCTGTTCGGCAACGCCGTCCGCTCCAACCAGTTCGACTATGCCTATATGCTCGACAAGCTGGGCGGCCCGGTGCGCAAGTGGGAATGGGGCATGCTGCCCCAGACGGTGAACGCCTATGCCAATTTCGGCATGATGGAAGTCGTGTTCCCCGCCGCGATCCTGCAGCCGCCCTTCTTCGATCCCAAGGCCGATCCGGCGATCAACTATGGCGGCATCGGCGCGGTGATCGGGCACGAGATCAGCCACCATTTCGACGATCAGGGTGCCAAGTATAACGAAAAGGGCGAGCTGGCCGATTGGTGGACGCCGGAAGACGTCAAGGCGTTCGAGGCGGCGGGCAAGGCGCTGATCGCCCAGTATGACGCCTATGAGCCGCTGCCGGGCGAGCATGTGAAGGGCGAGTTCACGCTGGGCGAGAATATCGGCGATCTGGCTGGCCTGACCATCGCCTATGACGCCTACAAGCACGCGCTGGGCGGCAAGGAAGCGCCGGTGATCGATGGCTTTACCGGTGACCAGCGCTTTTACCTCGGCTGGGCGCAGGTGTGGCGGCGCAACTATCGCGAGGCGAATCTGCGCCAGCGGCTGCTGACCGATCCGCACAGCCCGTCGATCCAGCGCGCCTGGGTCGTGCGCAACCTCGACCCCTGGTACGGCGCGTTCGACGCAAAGCCGGGCGAGAAGCTGTATCTGGACCCGGCAAAGCGCGTTCGCGTCTGGTGAGCGCTTGACGCTATCGCAGCGGGGCGGGAAAGGGGGTCATGCCCAGCATTTCCGCCCCGACTGACGAGACTTCCGGGATCACCGGTCCGCTGATCGTCGCGATCGCCGCTGGCGCGGTGGCGGGCGGAGCGGTGCTGTGGGCGATCGACTCGCTCGCGGTCGCCGCCGGCTTCTTTGCCGCCGCCATTCTGGTCGCGCTCGCGGTGACGCTGTTGCGACGGCCGGCTGCGGCTGCCGATGCTCCCGCCGCCGCGAGCGAGATTGACTGGTCGCTGGCGAACATGCTCGCATCGATGAGCAGCGACGCGATCGCGGTGACGGATCGCGCCGGGCGGCTGGTCTGCGCGAATGAGCGATTTGGCACGCTGTTCCCCGGCTATCCCGCCCCACCCGCAGTGGTGATCGGCGATTGGGCGGCATCGCAGCTGGGCAGCGCCGGGCGCGCGGCATGGCGCGACGGGCAGGCGTCGAGCGGGTCGTTCGACGCCGCCGGGACCAAGCTGACCGCACATGTCAGCCGTGTCGGCGACTCGCTGCTGGTGTGGCGCTTTGCCGGGGCCGATGCGGTCGACCTGACGAAGCAGGCGCAGGCGCTGGTCGCGGGCAAATCGGGCGACCGTCTGGGGCAGGCCGGGATCATGATGGCGCTGATCGGCGCGGATGGCCGGGTGCGCGCCGCCAATCGCGTGCTGCGACTGCGCGCGGCGGGTGACGAGCTCGCGATGATCGAGGGGCGCGACATCACCCGCTTCCTGATCACCGACAATCGCGGGACGGTGCGGTTCGAGCGCGAGGGCCTGTCGGGCACCCCGATCCGCGTACTGGAGATTCCGTTTCTCGACGGCGATGCGACGCCGATGCTGGTCGCGCTGCTGGACGAGGAATATGCCCCGGCGCAGGATATGGGCGCGGAATCGAGCGCGCATGTCCGATCGCTGATCGCGCTGTTGCCGACGGGGATTGCGCTGGTGGGTGCGGATGGGCGCTTCGCTTTCATGAACGACGCCTTTGTCCGCGCGGCGCATGTCAACACCGACGCCCCGCCGCTCTATCCGGGCGATCTGGTGGTGCGGGAGGACAAGAGCACGCTGGCCGATGCCGTGCGGCGGTTCGCGGCCGGCGCGGTGCATCCGATGGACCTGACCGTCCGCTTTGCCCAGGCGCCGGATGAGGCGGTGTCGATCTCGATCGCGTCCGCACGGGGCCTTGGCGACGCTGCGGTGCTGCTCAGCTTGCGCGATGCGGGTGAGGAGGGCCAGCTCAAGCGTCAGGTGGCACAGGCGACCAAGATGCAGGCAGTCGGCCAGCTCGCCGGCGGTGTCGCGCATGACTTCAACAACATCCTGACAGCGATCATCGGCCATTGCGACCTGATGCTGATGCGCCATGCGCCCGGCGACAGCGATTATGACGATATCCAGCAGATCCTGCTCAATTCGAACCGCGCGGCGGCGCTGACCCGCCAGCTGCTCGCCTTTTCGCGCCAACAGACACTGCGGCCGCAGTTGCTGCAGCTGCCCGACATCATTTCGGAGGTGTCGAACCTGCTCAAGCGCCTGCTGGGTGAGACGGTCGAGCTGGTGGTCAATCACGGCCGCAACCTCGGCCCGGTGCGCGCCGATCCGGGGCAGCTGGAGCAAGTCGTCGTCAACCTGGCCGTCAATGCGCGCGACGCGATGCTGGCCAAGAACCCCAATGGCGGCGGCACGCTGACGATCGAGACGCTGAGCGTGCCCGCGCATGAAGTGCGCGCGATGGACGAGGATGTGCTGCCGGTCGGCGACTATACCGCGCTGCGCGTGTCCGACACCGGTTCGGGCATTCCGGCGGACGTGCTGGCGCATATCTGGGAGCCGTTCTTCACGACCAAGGAAGTGGGGAAGGGCACGGGCCTGGGCCTGTCGACCGTCTATGGCATTATCAAGCAGTCGGGCGGGTTCATCTTTGCCGAGAGCGAGCCGGGCAAGGGGGCGGTGTTCACCATCTACCTCCCCGTCCACAATGCGCCCGAACCGACCGCGCAGCTGCCGACCGCCAAGGCGGTGCAGGGCGATCTGTGGGGCAGCGGGACGATCCTGCTGGTCGAGGATGAGGCGATGGTCCGCGCGGTTGCCGAGCGCGCGCTGGCGCGGCAGGGCTATACCGTGCTGACCGCGGAGAATGGCGAGGCGGCGCTGGAACTGCTGGAAAAGAGCGACAAGCCCGATCTGCTGATCAGCGACGTGGTGATGCCGACGATGGACGGCCCGACCATGGTCCGCCACGCGCGCAAGAAATATCCTGATCTCAAGATCATCTTCATGTCGGGCTATGCTGAGGAGCAGCTGCGCAAGTCGATCGACCTCGACAATGTCGCGTTTTTGCCGAAACCCTTTTCCGTTCAGCAACTTGCCGAGCTTGCCCGGTCGGTGATGACCGCGAAATAGCGCTCGACCGCTGGGCGATTGTCGGGCACATGCTCATCCGATGAGCGCACCGCAACGCATCCTCGTGGTCGAGGACGAACCCCTGATTGCCATGATGATCGAGGATTTCCTCGACATGCTGGGCAAGGACCATGCCGGCACGGCCGACAGCGTGGCGTCAGCGATGGAGATTGTCGGGGCGGGCGGGGTCGATGCCGCGATCCTGGACGTCAACCTGTCCGGGGGCGAGCAGAGCTGGCCGATTGCCGACGCGCTGGCGGCGCAGGGCGTGCCCTTCATCCTCGCGACCGGCGGCAGCGGGGACACGGTTGTCGACGCGCATCGCGACCGCCCGGTGCTGGCCAAGCCGTTCACGATGGACGCAGTCGAACAGGCGCTCGCAGCGCTTTAAGCTAGGCGATCCTGTCTGGCAGTTCGGCCGCGTCGGCTTCGATTGCTGCATCCGGCGCCACGGCTTCCCATGGAAAGATGAACCAGTCTTTCGTGACCGACCGGTCGATCGTACGCGCCGCATAGTCGACCCGCTGGTTCGACGTGGTGTTGTCGAGCAATGTCGCAAAGCGGATATGTGCCGCATCAGCCCCGGCGCTGCTCAGCCCCGCGCGCAGCCGACCGATGGTCGCGCCGCTGTCGTTGATGTCGTCGATGAACAGCAATCGTGCGCCCTCGCGCGTCCGCTCCGCCAGCCGGGCGAGGGCAGGGGCGGCGAGATCCTCGTTCCGCGCGCTGTAGTCGACCGACAGCATCGGTCCGCCGATCGCATGGCTGAGATACACCGCCGGGATCAGGCCGCCGCGCCCGATGCCAATCAGATAGTCGGGCCGCCAATCGGGATCGGTGCGCAGCGCGTCGGCAAGCGCGAGCACGTCGGCGACGAACTGTTCATGCGGGATCGGGGTAAAGACCGGCATCACTGCGCCGCCACATAGGCATCGAGCCGCGCGAGGTGTGCGGCGACGGTGGCATCGTCAAGGAACGAGCCGGTGAAGCTGTGCCGCGCAAGCTGCACGATCTGATCGCGCGTCAACCCGCGCGCGGCGGTGACTGCGCGGTAATTGTCGGCGACATAGCCGCCGAAATAGGCGGGGTCGTCGGAATTGATCGTCGCATAGAGATCGCAGTCGAGCATCTGGTCGATCGGGTGGTTCTCCAGGCTGTCGACCACGCACAGCTTGAGGTTCGACAACGGACAGACGGTCAGCGTCATTTCGCGTTCGGCAAGGGTGCGGACAAGCTTGGGGTCCTCGAGACTGCGGTTGCCGTGGTCGAGACGGTCGACGTTGAGCAGGTCGAGCGCCTGCCAGACATAGTCGGGCGGGCCTTCCTCCCCGGCATGGGCAACGCGCTTGAGGCCCAGATTTCCGGCTTCGGCGAACACGCGCGCGAATTTTTCCGGGGGGTGGCCAAGCTCCGACGAATCAAGCCCGACCCCGGTGATCCGGTCGAGCCACGGCCCGGCGGCATCGAGCGTGGCGAAGGCCGCGTCCTCGTCCAGGTGACGCAGGAAACACAGGATCAGCTTTGATGTCACACCATGCCGCTGTTCGGCGTCATGCATTGCCGCCAGCAGTCCGTCGGCCACCACCTGAAACGGGATGCCGCGGTCGGTGTGGGTCTGGGGGTCGAAGAAGATTTCGGAATGCACCACCCCGTCGGCAGCGGCGCGCGCGAAATAGGCGTCGGCGAGGTCGTAGAAATCCTGCTCGACCCGCAGCACGTCGGCGCCGGCGTAGTAAATATCGAGGAAATCCTGCAGGTTGGAGAAGCTGTAGGCCGCGCGCACCGCCTCCACGCTGTCGAACGGGATCGTGACGCGATTGCGCCGGGCGAGCTCGAACATCAGCTCGGGCTCGAGGCTGCCTTCGATATGCAAATGGAGTTCGGCCTTGGGCAGGCCGGCGATGAAATCGGTCGGGTTCGTCATCGCCCAAGGATCGCGCGATCGCGCACCGAGGGCAAGGGGCGCGATCATGCGATGGCAGATGAGAACAAAAAAAGATCGTTCCGCACTTGTTCTTCTGGAACATATGTTGTACGAGGCGCGTCAGGCAATGGTTGAACCCCGGCCTTAAAGCCTTTAGCGACGGAGACTTCTCATGGCGGCTTCCCTCAAGGTGATCGAAGGAAAGATGGGCATTTCTCCGGACAAGCAGAAGGCGCTCGACGCAGCGCTGGCACAGATCGACCGCGCATTCGGCAAGGGCAGCGCGATGAAGCTCGGTTCGAAGGAGACGATGCAGGTCGAGGCGATCTCGACCGGATCGCTCGGGCTCGACATTGCGCTCGGCGTCGGCGGCCTCCCGCGGGGCCGCGTGATCGAAGTCTATGGTCCGGAAAGCTCGGGCAAGACGACGCTGGCGCTGCACGTGATCGCCGAGGCACAGAAGGGCGGCGGCGTCGCGGCCTTTGTCGATGCCGAGCACGCGCTTGACCCGGTCTATGCCAAGAAGCTCGGCGTCAATATCGACGAGCTGATCGTGTCGCAGCCGGACACCGGCGAGCAGGCGCTGGAGATTGTCGATACGCTGGTGCGGTCGAACGCGATCGACGTGCTGGTGGTCGACTCGGTCGCGGCGCTGGTGCCGCGTGCGGAAATCGAAGGCGAGATGGGCGACAGCCATGTCGGCCTGCAGGCGCGCCTGATGTCGCAATCGCTGCGCAAGCTGACCGGTTCGATCAGCCGCTCGCGCTGCATGGTGATCTTCATCAACCAGCTGCGCATGAAGATCGGCGTGATGTACGGCAATCCGGAAACCACGACCGGCGGCAATGCACTCAAATTCTACGCCTCGGTCCGTCTCGACATCCGCCGCACCGGGCAGATCAAGGATCGCGACGATATCATCGGCAACACCACCCGCGTGAAGGTGGTGAAGAACAAGGTCGCCCCGCCGTTCAAGCAGGTCGAGTTCGACATCATGTATGGTCAGGGCATCTCCAAGATTGGCGAGATTCTCGACATCGGCGTCAAGGCCGGGCTGGTTGAAAAGGCCGGCGCGTGGTTCAGCTACGACAGCATCCGCATCGGTCAGGGGCGTGAAAACGCCAAGACCTTCCTCAAGGAAAATCCGGAGGTCTGTTCGCGTCTGGAGGCGGCAATCCGCACTCGCACCGAGCAGGTCGCCGAGGAGATGATGACCGGCCCCGAGGCCGAAGACGATCTCTGACGACGCCGCGCCTCTGGCCCTCCCCGCGTTGATCCGGAGCAAGGGTTAAAGGCGCTGGTAACCAGTTTCGGGCAGCAATGTCCGTGCGGGCCGTGCCGGATCGACAGGTCGGTGGCGGTCAAGGGACCAGTATCCCATTGGAAGGCCCGGCGTGGCGTGCGCCGGGCCTTTCCTGTTACTGGCGGCCGGCGTGCAGTCCCGGTGGTGAGCGTATCTTGGCCCGCGCCGAGGCGTGCTCCTCGACCTCCAGGCGCGGCCAAAGCGGGCGCTTATATGCCTTGTTATAGGGCTTCCGGCCTTTTGCGCTTTGCGCCGGGCCGCAGCTGGCCAAGGTGCCTGCGGCTCTTGCGGTTGGCGTTGGGTTGCACCAACTTCTTCGGCGCGCACGCTTCCCGCGGCGCGATTCCGAGCCGCATAGGGAGCGCCACGCGATGATCACGGTCCACCATCTCGAAAATTCGCGCTCGCAGCGCGTTCTTTGGCTGCTCGAAGAACTCGGACTGCCCTATGCGATCAAGCGCTACGAGCGGAACCCGAAGACCATGCTGGCGCCGCCGGAACTGCGCGCGGTGCATCCGCTGGGCAAGTCACCCGTGATCGTCGATGCCGATCCGGCTGGCGATGCGCCGCTCACCGTCGCCGAAACCGGCGCGATCATCGAATATCTGGTCGAAAAAGCCGACGGCAGGCTGGGTGCGCCCGCGCACCGCGAGTCGGCGCTGCGCTATCGCCACTTCATGCACTATGCCGAAGGCTCGCTGATGCCGCCGCTGCTGGTGAAGCTGGTGCTGATGCGCGTGCCGATCTTTGGCAAGGCGGCGCAGAAGAAGATCCAGCCGATGATCGACGTCCATCTCGACTTTGTCGAAAGCGAACTGGCCAGCCGGCCTTGGTTCGCAGGCGACGCGATGACTGCGGCGGACGTGATGATGAGCTTTCCGCTGGAGGCGGCCCGGTCGCGCGGCGGGCTCGATGCGTCGCGCCCGGCGACGATTGCCTGGCTCGACAAGGTCCATGCCCGCCCGGCCTATCAGGCTGCGCTGAAGGCCGGCGGGCCTTACGCTTACGCCTGAACGACCGAGCGGGGGCGGACCCCGCTCAGGCCCTGAAGCTTTGTTCGTCCACCGCCGGGCCGGTACCCGATGGGGCATGCGGCGCGTCGATCTCGGCCGGTTCGATCGGATCGAGTCGGCCGCCTTCCCACTTTGCCACGACCGCGGCGGCGACCGCATTGCCGACGACATTGGTCGCCGAACGGCCCATGTCGAGGAAATGGTCGATGCCCAGGATCAGCAACAGCCCGGCCTCCGGAATGTCGAAGAAGCCGAGCGTCGCGGCGATCACGACCAGGCTGGCGCGGGGTACCCCGGCAATACCCTTGCTGGTGATCATCAGCACCAGCAGCATCGTGATTTCCTGCCCGAGGGTCAGGTCGATGCCATAGGCCTGCGCGATGAAGATCGTCGCGAAGGTCATGTAGATCATCGATCCGTCGAGATTGAAGCTGTAGCCGAGCGGCAACACGAAGCTGGCGATGCGCGGCGGCACGCCGAAGCGGTCGAGCGCTTCCAGCGTGCGCGGATAGGCTGCCTCCGACGATGCGGTCGAGAAGGCGAGCAGCAGCGGATCGCGGATGTAGCGGACGAGCAGCCCGGTGCGCTTGCCGACGATCAGGAAGCACACGCCGATCAGCAGCGCCCACAGGATGAGCATGCCGAGGTAGAAGGTTCCCATGAAATAGGCGAGGTTGCCGATGATCGCCGGGCCGCGCTCTGCCAAGGTCCCGGCGACGGCGGCGAACACCGCGAACGGGGCGAAGCGCATGACGTAGTTCGTCACCTGAAGCATGACATGCACCAGGCTTTCGACCGCGCTGACCAGCGGCTTGGCCTTTTCGCCCACGGCGGTCAGCGCAACGCCGATGAACAGCGAGAAGATCACGATCTGAAGGATTTCGTTCTTCGCCATCGCCTCGATCCCCGATGCGGGGAAGACATGGGTGAAGAAGTCCTTGAGGTTGAACGCCGCCTTCTCGACCCCGCTCGCCGCATCGACCGGCGGCAGCGGGAAGTTCAGGCCGACGCCGGGCTGGAACAGGTTGACCAGGACGAGGCCAAGCGAGAGCGACACGATGCTGGCGCAGATGAACCACGCGACCGCGCGCCCTCCGACCCGGCCCAGCGCGGCGGTGTCGCCCATATGCGCGATGCCGGCGACCAACGTCGCGAACACCAGCGGCGCGATGATCATCTTGATCAGCCGCAGGAAGATGGTGGTGACGATCGAGAAATAGCCCGCGATCGTCTTGAGCTCCGCCTCCGCCCCGGCGACATCCGCGCCAAAGCTGTTGCGAACGCCGAAATGCAGCCCGAGGCCGACGATCGCACCCAGCACGAGCGCGATCAGAATGAAGGTCGTCAGTTTCTTGGCCATCGGGCTCCCCTTGATTGGCGCCTAGACAGGGGATTGCGGCGCGCAGGTCAAGGGTCGTATCGCAATGCCATGTTGATCACGCGCCGCTCGCTGTTCGCCGCCGCCGCTCTGGCCCCGCTGATGCCCCGACTTGCCATGGCGCAGTCGATCGATACCGGCGATCTGCAACCGATCACCGGCGATGCAGTGCCGATCGGGCGCGAGGAACGCGCCGCGCGGCTTGCCCGCGCGCAGGCGCTGATGAAGGCGAACGGCATCGGCGCGGTGCTGATCGAGCCGGGGGCGAGCCTGCTCTATTTCACCGGCGTGCGCTGGGGGCGGAGCGAGCGGCTGACCGCGGCGGTGATCCCGGTCGAGGGCGAACCGATCATCGTCACCCCGTTTTTCGAGGAACCATCGGTCCGCGAATCGCTCGGCATCCCGGCGGAAATCCGGGTGTGGCAGGAGCATGAGGATCCGTTCGCGGTGGTCGCTGGCTTCCTGCGCGAGAAGAAGCTGCTCGGCCGCCCGCTGGGGATCGAGGAAACCGCGCGCTTCTTTGCGGTCGATGGCATGTGGCGTGCGCTTGCGGGCGTGAAGATCGTGTCGGCCAACCCGGTCGTGCGCGGGTGCCGGATGTTCAAGACGCCGGCCGAAATCGCGCTGATGCAGAAGGCGGCGGACGTGACGCTGGCCGCCTATCGCTGGACCTATCCCCGGATCGAGGCGGGGATGACGCCCGCCGACATCGCCGCGCTGATGACTGCGGCGACGGTGAAGCTGGGCGGGCAGGTGGCGTTCAACCTGATCCTGCTGGGCGAGGCATCAGCCTATCCGCACGGCACGGGCAAGCCGCAGCGGGTGGTGAAGGGCGAAGTCGTGTTGATGGACTGCGGCGCGCGGGTCCATGGCTATGAAAGTGATATCAGCCGCACCTTCGTCCATGGCGAAGCGAGCGCGGAGCAGCGCAAGGTGTGGGACCATGTCCGCGCCGGCCAGCAACGCGCCTTCGCCGCCGCGCAGCTCGGCGTTCCGGCGGGCCGCGTCGATGATGCGGTGCGTGGCTGGTATGCGACGCTTGGCTATGGCCCCGACTATAAACTCCCCGGCCTGTCGCACCGCACCGGCCATGGCATCGGCATGGACGGGCATGAGCCGATCAACCTGGTGCGTGGCGAGATGACGAAGCTAGCCCCGGGCATGTGCTTCTCGAACGAGCCCGGCCTTTATCTGCCGGGCAAGTTCGGCGTTCGGCTCGAGGATTGCTTCCATATGACCGAGTCTGGGCCGAAATGGTTCAGCGTGCCGCCGAGGTCAATCGAGGAGCCGATTGGGTGAGGTTTTCAGCTTTGGTATCGATTCTACTCGTCGGCTGTGCGGAGCCGACTGATTCTACCGAAGCGTTGATGAATAAGATTGAGGCTGGGATCGTAATGCCCGGGGAAGCTAGAGCGCTCAATCAATATGCAAGGCACTATGCGTACGAACGCGATGGATCGATCCGCGCTGTCTTTACCTTGCCGCTTCCGCAAGCGCCGTCAGACGCTCCGTGTGAGGAGCTTGGCAAGGGCTCCGTTCCTTGTAAAAAGCTCGATTTACCCAACCCGTCCTTGAAGGCGGGTGAGCGCATCTGGCTAAAAAGCAGCGATGATCTTCCCGCAATCAGCGATGGGGGATGCTCGGTGATCGAGTTCGCGATCCCAGCCAGTGTAGTCAAGGAGCGGAACCGGCAATGGCGCGTGAAGGCGCGTTGCAACGGGCGCTAGACGTTTCCCAATCACCCTGATCGAACCGTTTCGCTTGAGCGAACGCGCGTGCGCGCTTAAGTCGCGCAAATGACCTCGACCAACGATATCCGCCGCAGCTTCCTCGACTATTTCGAGGGCCAGGGCCATGCCCGCGTTCCGTCCGCGCCGCTGGTGCCGCATAACGATCCGACGCTGATGTTCGTCAATGCGGGCATGGTGCCGTTCAAGAACGTGTTCACCGGGCTTGAGACGCGGCCCTACACCACCGCCGCGTCGAGCCAGAAGTGTGTGCGCGCGGGCGGCAAGCATAACGACCTGGACAATGTCGGCTATACCGCGCGGCATCATACCTTCTTCGAAATGCTCGGGAATTTCTCGTTCGGCGATTATTTCAAGGAGCAGGCGATCCTGCACGCCTGGACGCTGCTGACCAAGGAATGGGGGCTGCCGGCGCACAAGCTGACCGCGACCGTGTATCACACCGACGATCAGGCGTTCGAGTTGTGGAAGAAGATCGCGGGGCTGCCCGAAGAGCGTATCATCCGTATCGCGACCAAGGATAATTTCTGGGCGATGGGGTCGGACGGTCCCTGCGGCCCGTGCTCCGAAATCTTCTACGACCATGGCGACCATATCTGGGGCGGCCCTCCGGGCAGCCCGGAGGAGGATGGCGACCGCTTTGTCGAGATCTGGAACCTCGTCTTCATGCAGCATGTGCAGGAGGCGGACCAGATCGTCGGCGATCTGCCCAAGCCGAGCATCGACACCGGCATGGGGCTGGAGCGGATCGCGGCGGTGCTGCAGGGCGTGCACGACAATTACGACACCGACACGTTCAAGGCGCTGATCGCCGAGAGCGGGGCGCTGACCCAGTCGGCGACGACGGGCGAGAATCAGGCGAGCCATCGCGTGATCGCCGATCATATCCGCACTTCCGGCTTTCTGGTCGCCGACGGCGTGCTGCCGGCCAATGAAGGACGCGGCTATGTGCTGCGCCGGATCATGCGCCGCGCGATGCGCCATGCACATATCCTCGGCGCGAAGGAGCCGTTGATGCACCGCATGGTGCCGGCGCTGGTCGCGGAAATGGGCGGTGCCTATCCCGAACTGGTCCGCGCGCAGCCGCTGATCGAGGCGACGCTGCTGCAGGAGGAGACGCGGTTCCGCCAGACGCTGGCGAACGGCCTCAAGTTGCTCGACGAAGCCACCGCGACGATGGGTGAGGGCGATACGCTGTCCGGCGAGACCGCGTTCAAGCTCTATGACACCTATGGCTTCCCCTATGACCTGACCGAGGATGCGCTGCGTCCGCAGGGGATGAAGGTCGACCGCGACGGCTTCGACACGGCGATGAAGCGGCAGAAGGACGCCGCGCGCGCCGCGTGGAAAGGCTCGGGCGCCAAGGCCAGCGACGAAGTGTGGTTCGACATCGCCGAAGAGCTGGGGAGCACCGAGTTCACCGGCTATAGCGCGACCGAGGGCGAGGGGCAGGTCGTCGCGCTGGTGAAGGACGGCGTTCGCGTCGATCGCGCCGTGGCGGGCGACGAGGTAACGATCCTCACCAACCAGACGCCTTTCTATGGCGAGAGCGGCGGCCAGATGGGTGACGCGGGCACGATCGGCAACGACGTCGCCGAGGCGATCGTCAGCGATACGTCGAAGCCGCTCGGCCGGCTGCACGCGCATCAGGCGACGCTGGCGCGCGGCGAAATCAAGGTCGGCGATACGGTCAAGCTGGCGATCGATGTGACGCGTCGCGATGCGATTCGCGCCAATCACTCGGCCACGCACTTGCTCCACGCCGCGCTGCGGAACCGGCTTGGCGGGCATGTGACTCAGAAGGGGTCGCTGGTTGCGCCCGATCGCCTGCGCTTCGACTTCTCGCACCCCTCGGCGCTGAGCGCGGCGGAGATTGCGGACATCGAGGCCGAGGTGAATGCGGAGATCCGCGCGAACGAGACGGTCGGCACCCGGCTGATGACCCCGGACGATGCGGTCGCGGCGGGTGCGCTGGCGCTGTTCGGCGAGAAGTACGGCGACGAGGTGCGCGTCCTGTCGATGGGCCGCCTGACCGACAAACATTATTCGGTCGAGCTGTGCGGCGGTACGCACGTCAAGGCGACCGGCGATATCGCGGTGTTCAAGATCGTCAGCGAGAGCGCGGTATCGAGCGGCGTGCGTCGGATCGAGGCGCTGACCGGCGAAGCCGCGCGCGTCTGGCTGGGCGAGCGCGACGCGAAGTTGCGCGAGGTGGCGGCGACGCTCAAGACGTCGCCCGATGAGGTCGGCGCGCGCGTGACGGCGCTGGTCGAGGAGCGGCGCAAGCTGGAGCGCGAACTGGCCGAGGCGAAGAAGGCACTCGCCATGGGCGGTGGCGGAGCGGCAGCTCCGGCCGGCCCCGAACAGATCGGCGGCGTGAACTTTGTCGGCCAGATCCTCGACGGGCTTGATCCAAAGGCGCTGCGCGGCGCGGTCGATGAGGCGAAAGGCCGGATCGGTTCAGCTGTGGTAGCTTTTGTTGCGGTAAATGAAGGACGTGCAGCGATCGCGGTGGGTGTCACCGACGACCTGACCGGCACCTTCAGTGCCGTCGAGCTGGTCAAGCGTGGCGTTGCCGCGCTGGGCGGGCAGGGCGGCGGCGGGCGGCCGGACATGGCGCAGGGTGGCGGTCCCGAGGGCGGCAACGCCCAGGCCGCGATCGATGCAGTCAAGACGGCGCTTGCCGAGGAGAAAGCAACTGCGTGATCATGTTCTGAAGGCCGCCGCAATCGCAGCGGTCCTCATCGCCGCCCCCGCCGCCACGGCGCAGGGCAAGACTGTCCCCTATCCCGAGGCGCTGAACTGCGCCGCGCTGACCAGTGCTGCGGCGCGAATCGGCAAGGGTACGCCGCAGGAATCGGTGCTGTTCGACCACCAGATCTTCTGGAGCATGGCGGCATCCGATGCCGGGCGTGCGGCGGGCAAGACCGCGCGGGCCGTCGAGACCGAGGCCGGCGCCGCATCCGGCGGCGCGGAGCAGCGGTTGCGCGCGCAGGATGGTGCGGCGACTTCCGCGCTGGCCGCATGTGTGGCGCGCGTTCCCGCCGTTCAGGACTGAGTTCAACACAGGATTGCCCATGACCTTGCGCCGCCGTTCGTTCGTTCAGTCCATCGGCGCGGCAGCGCTGGCCAGCAGCATCCCCGTCGCCGCCCGCGCGGCGGGTGAGGCGACCACCGGATCGGGCGACGCCGCGCTGCGCACGTTGCTCGACCGGATTTTCAACGACCGCCTGACCGAAAGTCCGGAAGGGGCGACGTCGCTCGGCCTCGACACCGGCAAGAATGCGGCGCTCAAGTCCCAGCTGTCGGGGCGAAGCGCGGCGGATGAGGCGCGCGATCTGGCGCGCGCGAAGCGGGAGCTGGCTGCGATTCGGGGAATCGATCCGGCGACGCTGGGGGAGAGTGCCCGGCTCGACTATGACATCGTCACCTATCAGCTCGAGCGCAGCATCGCCGGGCGCGAGCGCTTTACCTATGGCTCGGCGGGCGGGCGCTATGCGCCGTACCGGCTGAGCCAGCTTACCGGCGCCTATCAGGACGTGCCGGACTTTCTGGACAATCAGCACCGCGTCCGCGACGCGGTCGATGCCGACGCCTATCTCGCGCGGCTTGAGGCGTTTGCCACGGTGCTCGATCAGGAAAGCGAGCGCCAGCGCGCCGACGCGGCGCGCGGGGTGTTTGCGCCGGACTATGTGCTCGACACGACGCTGAAGCAGTTTGCATCGCTACGCGACAAGGCTCCAGGCGCGTTCGGTCTCGTTATCGGGTACAAGGCAAAGCTGGAGGCGGCGAAGCTGCCGCCGGAACGCGGGGCGCAGGCGGAGAAGATCGTCGCGGACAAGCTGTTCCCCGCGATCGACCGCCAGCGGGCTTTGGTCACCGAACTGCGCGCGCGTGCGGTGCATGATGCGGGCGTGTGGCGGCTGCCCGATGGCGAGGCTTATTACACCGCAGCGGCGGAAGCCGCGACGACCACGCGGCTGTCGGGCGACGAGATCCACCGCATCGGGCTGGAGCAGGTCGCCGAGATCAGCGGGCGGATCGACGCGATCCTTAAGGCACAGGGGATGCGCGACGGCACGGTCGGCGCGCGGCTCGTTGCGCTGAACGAGCGGCCCGATCAGCTGTTTCCGAATACCGACCCCGGCCGTGAGGCGCTGTTGGAGGCGTTGCGGGCGCAGGTGCGGGCGATGGAAAAGCGCCTGCCCGAACAGTTCGCGACCCTACCCAAGGCCCCGGTCGAGGTGCGGCGCGTGCCCCCCGCGATTCAGGCGGGTGCGCCCGGGGGCTATTATCAGGCCGCGACGCTGGATGGCTCGCGTCCGGGCATCTATTACATCAACCTGCGCGACACATTCGACCGGCCGAAGTTCGGGCTGGCGACGCTGAGCTATCATGAGGCGGTGCCTGGGCATCACCTGCAGGTGATGCTCGCGCTCGAATCGCAGGACATTCCGCTGATCCGGCGTCGTGGCGGGTTCAGCGGCTATAGCGAGGGCTGGGCGCTCTATACCGAGCAGCTGGCGGACGAGATGGGCATGTATGACGGCGATCCGCTGGGGCAGGTCGGCTATCTCCAGTCGCTGTTGTTCCGCGCGACGCGGCTGGTCGTCGATAGCGGCATGCACGCCAAGCGCTGGAGCCGGGAGAAGGCGACCGATTTCCTGATCGCCACCACCGGCATCGCGCGCGGCCGCAGCCAGGGTGAAATCGACCGCTACACCGTCTGGCCGGGCCAGGCGTGCAGCTACAAGATCGGGCATACCGTGTGGGTCGAACTGCGCGACGAAGCCAAAGCAAAGGCGGGTGCGAGCTGGGATCCGCGCCAGTTCCACGAGGTGCTGCGCAAGGGCGCGATGCCGCTCGACGTGCTGAAGCGCGTCGTGCGGGCACGGATGGGGTAGGGGCGCTCAGGCCTCGACTTCTCCCTTGCGAACCCGGCGGATGCGCGGTTCGCGTTCGAGGCCGGCGGCTTCCTTGATTGCCTTGCGCATCTCGTCGCGCTTTTCGTGGATCGACGCGATCACCGGGCCGACTGCGACGCCAAGGTCCACCAGTGCCGCCTCTGACAGTTGCAGCGAGCTTTCGAGCGTTTCCGGGACCGCGTCGGTCGCGCCGGCCTTGTACAGCTCGGCGGCGTGGGCGGCGTCGCGGGCGCGCGCGATGATCGGGATGTCCGGGACCCAACTGCGCACCCGGCGGGTCAGGCGCACCGTCAGCACGGGATCGTCCAT
>VYKS01000085.1_pt1 | contig 61356 bp, 45 predicted proteins | sample 5114511 | NCBI WGS metagenome assembly VYKS01 (sample SAMN12291795, study PRJNA351875) | freshwater metagenome | isolation source: freshwater lake | place: USA: Michigan, Gull Lake | collected 2011-07-05 | reverse complement strand
TGGATCCGGCGCTGGTGCGGCGCGCGGTGCGCGCGGCGCGCGTGCGGCTGGGGCTACCCGAGCGGACGACGCCGCATGCGCTGCGCCACAGTTTCGCGACGCATCTGCTGGGGCGCGGGGCGGATTTGCGCGCCTTGCAGGAGTTGCTCGGTCATGCCAGCCTGAGTTCGACGCAAATCTACACCGCGGTGGACGCTGCGCATCTGCTCGACGTCTATCGCAACGCCCATCCGCGGGCGTGAACGCGGAACCCTTTCCCCGCTGACCCATTGGGGTGGCGGGTTTCCAGAACAGGAGAGTGAGATGATCATCCGGACCGGTTGCGTACTTGCCGCGCTTGCCCTCACCGCCGCGTGCAGCGGTGGCGCCACCAGCAGCGACCCCGGTCGCGCGACGGCGCAGCTCAAGCGCGCCGATGGCAGCGCGGCGGGCAGCGCGGTGGCGACCGTGACCAATGGCGGGCTGTCGGTGAAGGTGTCGGTGACCGGCATTTCGCCGGGGCCGCATGGCGTGCATGTCCATATGACCGGCAAGTGCGATGCGCCGGCCTTCACCACCGCGGGTGGGCACTGGAACCCCGGCGCGACCAAGCATGGCCTGGAAAATCCGCAGGGCGCGCATGCCGGCGACATGCCCAATCTGATGGTGGGCGCGGATGGCACCGGTACGCTGACCTACAAGCTTGGATCGGGGACGATGGACGGGCTGCTCGACGCCGATGGCGCGGCGTTCGTGGTGCATGCCGGACCGGACGACCAGAAGACCGATCCGTCGGGCAATAGCGGCGACCGCATCGCGTGCGGCGTGTTCGCGGCTGGCTGAGCCGATGCGTTACGAGCCGGTTAGCGGATAGCGCGTGACCGGCTCGTAGTTCGACCCGCTGGCGCCGAGGTGGCTTTCGTACAGCGTCATGTGTGTGACGGTGAACTCCGGACTGGTCAGCGCGGCGTGGCGGGCGAGGAAGGCGTCGACCGGGCCCGCCGAGCGCGCGAGCCGTGCCAGCGTGATGTGCGGCAGATAGGCGCGATGCTCGGGTTCCAGCCCGATGCGGACCAGCGCGCGGTCGATCTTGCGGTGGAGCGCGGCGAGCGGTTCGCGCGGGGCGACCCCAGCCCACAGCGCATTGGGATGGCCCTTGCTGTCGAACATGCCGCAGCCATCGATCCGCAGCGGGGGCAGGTCAGCGCGGATCGTCGACAGGGCTAAGGCGATATCTTCCGCCATGCGCGAATCGACTTCGCCGATATAGCGCAGCGTGATGTGGAGTTGATCGTCATCCTGCCAGCGCGCGTCGTCGATCCCGTCCATGCGGTCGATCAACAGGTCACGAATCGGCGGCGGCGGGCGCAATGCGACGAACAGGCGGTGCATGGGCGCGCATTAACCCACTTCGTCAGAGACGGCGATTCCGGTTTTCCTTGAAACTCACTGGCAGAACCATGATATTCGGTAACATCCGGGCGGCCGATATCCAGAGACCGCCGGGCAAAGGAGTTTGAGATGGCTAACTGGTCTGACCCCCACACGACCGCCGCGCCGTACGCGACGGCCGCAGGTACGCGGGATAGCGCCGCGTATGATGCGGGGCTGCGGTCCTACATGCTTTCGGTTTACAATTACATGGCATCGGGCGTGCTGCTGAGCGGTATCGTCGCCCTGATGTTCGCTTGGGGCGGCAGCGAGTCGATCGCCGCTTCGGTCTTCGCCAACGGTGGTCCGCTGGTGTGGCTGATCATCCTGTCGCCGCTGGCGATCGTGTTCGCGATGAGCTTCGGCCAGAACAAGTTTTCGACCCCTGCGCTGCAGGGCATGTTCTGGGCGTTCACGGTGCTGATGGGCCTGTCGCTGTCGACGCTGCTGCTGCGCTACACCGGCACGTCGGTCGCGCAGGCGTTCTTCGCCGCCGCAGCCGGCTTCGCAGGGCTCAGCCTCTATGGCTACACGACCAAGAAGGACCTGTCGGGCTTTGGCAGCTTCCTGATCGTCGGCCTGATCGGCATCATCGTCGCGTCGATCATCAACATCTTCACCCAGTCGAGCACGCTGTCGCTGATCATCAGCGTCGCGGGTGTGCTGATCTTCGCGGGTCTGACGGCGTATGACACGCAGCGGATCAAGAGCGTCTATCAGTATGTCGCCGGTACCGACATGGTCGGCAAGGCGGTGATCATGGGTGCGCTGACGCTGTATCTGGACTTCATCAACATGTTCCAGTTCATCCTCAGCCTGATCGGCAACCGCGAGTAATTCGCGCCGCCGATGGCGATTCCGGGAGGGTCCGGCCAGCGATGGCCGGGCCCTTCTGCGTTTCGGAGGCGGAACGCGGGATGCGGCGCGCGCGTTTCCACCGTCCACCCTTATGGGAGAGAGACGATGGACGACGACAAAAAGCGCGGCGACGCCGGGACCGACGAGAGCATCGCGGAACGGCTGGAGAAGAACCCCGAAAGCAAGCAGGCGCGGCTCGACCGCGCGCTGGACGAGTCGATGGACGCGTCCGATCCGCCTTCGGGGACGCAGCCGGTGCATTCGCACCAGGCGCCGGCCTCCACCGGCTATGATGCCGACAAGGAGGCTGAGCTGGCGAAGCAGAAGGACGAGGCGGAGTAGCTGAACCGCCGTTTGCCCTGAGCCTGTCGAAGGGCCGCGAACCACCGCCGTCGGGGATCGCCCTTCGACAAGCTCAGGGCAAACGGACGTTACCGCTTCATCACGTCGAGCGCCGCCGCCGTCATTGCTTCGGCGGCGGTGGCGATCACCTTATCCGCATCGGGCGCCCATTTCGGGCTGTGCAGCGAGGGCAGGGCTTTGCCGCCATTGGCCTGCGCCTTGTCCCACGCATCCTGCGGGACACCGCCGACCCAATAGATCACGCTCTTCACCGACGGATCGGCGATCGGGTAGCGGCCGAAATCCTCGCCCGCCATGGTCGGGGCGATGTCGGTCACGCGGCCCTCCCCGAAGCGGGCGGTGAACAACGTCTTGAGCTGGCCGGCAAAGGCCGGATCGCTCACGGCGGGCGGGGTAAAGGGTTCGCGCACGGTGACGATCGGCATGCGATCCTCCGGCACTCCCGCCGCGATTGCCTCCCCCTTGGCGATGCGGGCGATGCCGTCGAGCAATTGCTTGCGCACTTCGGGCGTATAGGCGCGCACGGTGAGCAGCAGCAGCGCCTGATCCGGGATGATGTTGTGGCGGGTGCCGCCCTGGAAGCTGCCGACCGTGACCACGGCGGAATCGAGCGGGTCGATCTCGCGCGCGACGATTGTCTGCAGGGCGGACACGATGCGCGCGCCGAGCACGATCGGATCCTTGGTCGTCGCGGGATAGGCGCCGTGGCCACCCACGCCCTTCACCACGATGTCGACCGAATCGACGCTGGCGAAGGTCGGCCCGGCACGCACGCCGATCACGCCCGCGGGGAGCGCGGCGCTATTGTGGAAGGCGATGGCGTGGGTCGGCTTGGGGAAGCGGGTGTAGAGGCCATCCTTGAGCATCGCGAGCGCGCCGGCGCTGTTCTCCTCGGCCGGCTGCGCGACCATCACCACGGTGCCGCGCCACTGGTCCTTCATCGCGGCGAGGTTGCGTAGCGTGCCGACCCAGGCGGTCATGTGCGTGTCGTGCGCGCAGGCGTGCATCACGCCGCTCTCGACGCCCTCGGGCGTGCGGGTGCGCACCTTTGACGCGAAGGGCAGGCCGGTTTCCTCGGTGACTGGCAGGCCGTCCATGTCGGCGCGGATCAGCACGACCGGGCCGTCGCCATTCTTCAGCACCGCGACCACACCCGTCCCGCCGACCTGTTCGGTGACGGTGTAGCCGGCCTTGCGTGCCTCGGCGGCGAGCTTGGCGGCGGTCTTCACCTCCGCCTGGCTGACCTCCGGATTGGCGTGGAGGTCGCGGTAGAGCGTCATCAGCGAAGGGAGTTCGCGCACCGTTGCGTCGCGAACGCTGTCGGCGGATGCGGGGGTGGCGAGCGCGAGCGTCGCGGCGGCGGTGGCGAGGAGCGTCTTCATGGCGCTACCCTAACCCACCGCGCGCCCTGTGCAACGCTATCCCGCCGGGACCAGTTCGATCACGTCGAGCTGCGAATCGAAATTGGGGTAGGGCAGGACGAGCCGCCAGCGGCCGATCGCGACGCGCTCGACATAGCCGGCCATGTCGCGCTTGCGGTCGAGGCTGTAGGGCAGCGCCTTCTGCTCGTCGCCGAGTTCGAGCGTGCCGAGAAAGATCACGCGGGCGTCGGTATCGGCGTAGAGCGTGCCCGACGGACGCTGTTCGCCCTCCAGTACCGCAAAGACCGGCATTTCCCCGTCGCGGCCGACGCGACAGCGCACGGCTGGCCGCTCGGCAAAGGTCTGCAGGTCCGGGCGATAGGCGCCGAGCTTGAAGGTGCGGCAGCGATAGTCGCCTGCGGGCGGCATGGCATTGGCGATGGCGCGATCCGGTTCGAACAAGGCGCCCCCGCGCGCGATCGCGCCATTATCGGCGGTGCGCGCGGCGGGCAGGGCGGCGACCCATGCCTTGCGCCAGTCGCGCAGCCGCGTCCGGTCCGGCTCGGTCGCGACGGCGCGCCAGCGCGTTTCGGGCGGGGTTTCGATCAGGCTGAGGCCGTCGCGCGCGCATGCCGTGAGCGTCAGGCCCGCAACGAGGGTGAGCAGCGCGTGGCGCATCATGCCGCGGTCCACCCGCCGTCCATGCTGTAGTTCGCGCCGGTGATCGATCGCGCGTCGTCGCGGCACAGGAACAGGGTCAGCGCCGCGACCTGTTCGGGCAGCACGAACTCCTTGGTCGGCTGGGCGGCGAGCAGGACGTCGTTCATCACCTGCTCGCGGGTCATGCCGCGTGCCTTCATCGTGTCGGGGATCTGGTTCTCCACCAAAGGCGTCCAGACATAGCCCGGGGAGATGCAGTTGACGGTGATACCGTCGGTCGCGGTTTCCAGCGCGATCGTCTTGGTCAGGCCCGCCACGCCATGCTTGGCGGCGACATAGGCCGACTTGTTGGGGCTGGCGACCAAACTGTGGGCTGAGGCAGTGTTGATGATGCGGCCCCATTTCGCCGCCTTCATATGCGGCACGGCGGCGCGCATCATGTGCCAGGCCGAGGACAGGTTGATCGCGATGATCGCGTCCCATTTTTCGGGCGGAAACTCTTCGATCTTCGCAACGTGCTGGATGCCGGCGTTGTTGACGATGATGTCTGGCCCGCCAAGCTCGGCATGGCAGCGTTCGACCATCGCGTAGATCGCGTCGGGCTTGCTCATGTCGGCGGCGTCGTAGAGCGCCTTGGCACCGCTGATGCCCTCAAGCCCCGCGCGCTCGGACTCGATCGCGTCTGCGTCGCCAAAACCGTTGATCATCACGCTCGCGCCCTCGGCCGCCAGCGCCTTGGCGATGGCGAGGCCGATGCCGGAGGTCGAGCCGGTGACGATGGCGGACTTGCCCTTGAGGAACATGGGATACTCCTGGTTAGCGTTTGGCGAGGTCGAAGGCGGCGGTGCGACCGTCCGCGATATTGCTGGCGATCAGACGCGCATTGGCCATGGTGCGCGCGACATCGTCGCGGCCCGCCTGCCAATGTTCGCGCATCGAGCGCGCGGAAAATTCGAAATCGCGGCTGCCGCCCTCCCACGCATTGGCGCGGTAGATCAGGTGGACGAGGCTGACCGGCTGCTCGTCCGCCGCCTGGCGAAGTGCCGCGACATCGGGATCGTCGGCAAGGCTGTCGGGCAGCTTGGCCAGCACCTTGCGGATCAGCTCCCGCTCCTTGCGCAGCTTCAGCCGCTCGTCGCTGACCTGGCGGGTGCGGCTGGAGAAGCGGATTTCCTTTTCGCGCGCCATCACGTCGGTGATCGTGTGCGGCATCGCGGCGGCGGCGGAGAACAGGTCGACCTGAAACACCAGCATCGCGCTGCGCTGATGATCGAGGACGTGGATCAGCGGGGTGTTGGAGACGAGGCCGCCGTCCCAGTAATATTTGCCGTCGATCTCGACCGGGGGCAGGCCCGGCGGCAGCGCGCCCGAGGCCATGATGTGGCGGGCGTCGATGCGGTCGGTGCTGGTGTCGAAATAGCGGAAGTTGCCGCTTTCGATCTCGACCGCGCCGACCGATAGACGCACCGGACCGGTGTTGAGCAGTTCCCAGTCGACCAGCGCATCCAGCGTCTCTGCCAGCGCGGCGGTATCGTAATAGCTCAGCGCTGCGCAGCTGCCCGGCGTCGCGAAAAAAGGCGGGACGGTGCGCGGGTGGAAGAAGCCGGGGACGCCTTGTGCCAGCACCGCCGCGGCGGACCATTCATGGACGAATTCGCGCACCTGATCCTGCGGGAAGATCGGGAAGCTCGGCAGGCCACTGGTAACGCGGTTCCAGAAGGCCTCGAGCCGCTCGACCCGGCGCTCGGGCGGGTTACCCGCGACGATCGCGGCGTTGATCGCGCCGATCGAGATGCCGGCGACCCAGTCGGGCTCGATGTCGGCGCTCGCCAGCGCCTCGATCACCCCCGCCTGATAGCTGCCGAGTGCACCGCCGCCCTGCAGCACCAGTGCGACGCAACCGGGCAGGGGAAGCGGTGCATCGCGGCCCGCTTTGCTGCGTCGCTGTGGATCGGCATCGGCCATGGCGCACATGTGGTGCAACGCAGCGCGAAGGGCAATGCGGGATTCTTCATGCAACGCGATGCCGCTTGGGGCATTGTGGCGCATAGGAAACGATAAAAAGGGGTGGGCCATGCGGCTCGACGATCTCGATCCCAGCGACAATGTCCGCGATCTCGGCTCCGGCGGAGGCGGATTTGGCGGTGGTGGCGGCAATATCCTGTTTGCGCTGCTGCCGATGCTGCTGGGCAGTCGCCTTGGCTGCGGTACGATCGCGCTGATCGGCATTGGCGCCGCGATCTTCATGACGCTGGGCGGCGGCGGCGCATTGCTGAGCGGCGGCGGCACGACCGGTGGCGGCGGGCAGCAGGTCAGCCAGCAAAAGGCATGCGACACGCCTGAGGAACTGCAGGCGTGCCGCGTGATGACCAGTACCGAACAGACCTGGACCAGGATCTTCGCCGATCAGGGGCAGCGCTATCCGGCGCCGGTGCTCAATTTCTACGAAGGCGGCGTACAGTCGGGCTGCGGGCAGGCGACGTCGGCCGCTGGGCCGTTCTACTGCCCGGCGGATCGCGGCATCTATCTCGACACCGGCTTTTTCCGTGAGCTGGCGACGCGGTTCGGGGCGGCGGGCGATTTCGCGCAGAATTACGTGATCGCGCATGAGGTCGGCCACCATATCCAGAATGTCAGCGGCACGATGGAGCAGGTGCGCGCGCGCCAGTCGCGGATGAGTCAGGCCGAGGGGAATGCCCTGTCGGTGCGGGTCGAGCTGCAGGCGGATTGCTATGCCGGCGTGTGGGCGGCGCAGAATCGCGACCGGCTCGATCCCGGCGATATCGAGGAAGGGCTGCGCGCGGCCGAGGCGATCGGCGACGATACGCTGCAGCGGCAGGCTCAGGGTACGATCGTGCCGGAAAGCTTTACCCATGGCACATCGGCGCAGCGCATGAAGTGGCTGAAGCGCGGACTGGACAGCGGCAATCCTGCCGTCTGCGACACGTTCAGCGGCGCGATTTGAGGATGGTTGAATGAGTGTCGCATTCCGCCGCGAAAGCGACGAAGAGCATAAGGAACCCCGGTTCGAGCTGCCGATCCCCGCTGGCCCCAATCTGGTGACGGCGCGCGGGCTAGCGCTGATCGACGATCAGGTGCGCGCGCTGGAGGCGCAACTCGACGGGCTGGAGGGAGAGGAGGCGCGGGCGCCGTTGCTGCGCGACCTGCGCTACTGGCATACGCGCCAGACCACCGCGCAGCTTGCGCCGGTGCCGGAGGCGGATGTGGTCGCGATCGGATCGCGTGTGCGCTTTCGCCTGAACGGGCGCGATCGCGCGATCGACATTGTCGGCCATGACGAGGCCGACCCCGCGCACGACCGCATCGCGTTTCAGGCGCCACTCGCCGCCGCGATGCTTGGCGCCGAAGTGGGCGAGCGCGTCGATTTCGGCGGCCGCAGCGAGGCGATCGAAATCCTCTCGGCCGCGCCGATCCCCGACTGAAGTCCGCGATCGACCGGCCGCGCGGTCCCGGAAATTCGCCGGTTTTGCCGTTGCAAAGCGCCGGGAGGAAAGCTAGACGAACGACCTTCCGGCACTGCCGGGGCGTGGAGCGGGGCTGTAGCTCAGATGGGAGAGCGCTGCAATCGCACTGCAGAGGTCAGGGGTTCGATTCCCCTCAGCTCCACCAACCCAACATCCTGAAAACGCGTATCTCACCGGCGATCGACCGGCCTCGGCCGACGATGTGGATCGCAAGCCGCCCGCATCGGCCGTTAGAATGAGGCGTCGGGGGGTGACTGCGGCAACAGCGCGGCGGGGAAACGCAGGGTGAAGACTGCGCCGCTGGCGGGGTGATTGCGTGCGTGCACATCGACCCCCATCGCGGCGGCGAAGCCTTTCACGATGGCCAGCCCGAGCCCGCTGCCGCCATGGCGATCCCCACCGCGACCTTGGGCGAAGGTCTCGAAGATCAGCGTTTCCTGCCCTTCATCGAGGCCCGGCCCCTCATCCCGAACGGACAGCTCGACCCCGTCGGGCGTGCGTGTGCCTTCGATGGTAATCGTGCCCGCTTCGCCGCCATGCTGCGCGGCGTTGGCCAGCAGGTTGATCAGGATATGGCGCAGCAATGTCGGGTCGGCGGTCACGAACGGCAGGTTCGCGGGCACGCGCAAGTCGATATGGCGCCCACGGAACAGGTCCTTGAGGTCGTGGACCGCGCCGCCGATTGCGTCGGTCAGATCAATCGGCTCGGGCTGCAGCTCCAGCGCGCCGGCATCGATCCGCACCATGTCGACCAGATTGTCGAGGAAGCGGCGTAGCCGTGCGACCTCCATCCGCGCGATCGGCAGGCTCGGCGCGCCGGGATGGTCGATCGCGATGGCATCGATCGCCGTGGCAACGGAGGTGAGCGGCGTGCGCAGGTCATGCCCGATCGACGACAGCAGCGCCGCGCGCAGCCGGTCGCGTTCCTTGAGGACCGTGACCTCGCGAACCTCGTCCTCAAGCTTCAGCCGCTCATGCGCCAGTGCCGCCTGCCCCAACAGGGTCTGGAGCAGCACCGCGCGGTCGGCGCGCACCGGATCGCGTCCGTCGGCACGCGCAATGCCGATCACCGCGAGCACGCCGAGCGCGGTCTTGAGCGGGTGGAATTGCCAGTCGGCGGCGTTGAGCGTGCCGGTGCCGACCCCGGCCGGCTCGCCCCGGTCCCAGGACCAGTCGGCGGCGGCGGCGTTGACCGGCCCCAGCTCGCCTTCGGTGGTGGGGCAGCTGGCGACGGTAACGAGTGCGGCATCGCGGCGGTTGAGCAGGATGACGTTGACGTCGAGCAGCTGCGACACTTCCTCGCAGATGATCGTGCTGGTCGATGTCCAGTCCGACGCGCGCGCCAGCGCCTGGCCGAACGCGGCGATGGCGGCATTCTCCTGCGCTCCGCGTGCGCCCAGTGTCGCCCGCGCCTTGAGCTTCGCGGCAAGATTGGCGGTGAACGCCGCGATGCCGATCAGCACGAACATCGTCAGCAGGCTTTGCGGGTCGGCGATGGTGAAGGTGTGCAGCGGGGGGAGGAAAAAGAAGTTGTACGCCAGCCCCGCGAGCACGCCCGTCGCGAGCCCCGGCCGCAGCCCGAACCGCCCCGATGCCAGGATCACCGGGAGCAGAAACAGCAGGTCGACCCCGCCAAGCCCGATAAACGGCTCAACCAGCGTGCCGAACAGCGTCGTTGCGGCGATCATTGCGACGATGCCCGCATAGGCGGCGGGATCGCCCCAGCGCGCGGCTGGCGTCCGCGTGGTCCGCGCGGTGCTCGCTTCAGTCGCCGGAATGACATGGACCGCCAGGCCGTCACGCGCCCGGAGCATCGCGCCGACGACTGATCCGTGCCGAAGCTCGAACCACCAGCTGCGCACCGACTTGCCGATCACCAGCTGGGTCGCACGCATGCCCTGAACATGGGTGGACAGCCCCTCGATCACGCTGGCCGCCGGGACGGTCGCAATCGTGGCACCAAGGCTGGCGGCAAGGCGCAGTGTATCGGCGATGCGGCGCTTCTCGTCTTCGCCGAACTGCTCGGCGCGCGGGGTTTCAATATAGACCGCCTGCCATGGCGCGCGCAGCGCATCGGCGAGGCGCTTGGCCGCGCGCACCAGCGTATCGGCACCGGGCAGCTCGCTGATCGCGACCAGCACGCGCTCGCCCCCGGCAAAGGTGCCGGGCAGGGCGCTGGCGTCGAGATGCTCCAGCAGCGCCTGATCGACGCTCAGCGCGGCGCGGCGCAGCGCCATCTCGCGCAATGCGGACAGGTTCGGCTTGGAGAAGAAGTGGCCGAGCGCGCGCGAGGCTTCGGCGGGGATATAGACCTTGCCCTCCTTCAGCCGTTCGATCAGCTCGTCGGGGGGCAGGTCGACCACCTCGATCTCGGCGCCGTCGAACACGCTGTCGGGCACCGTCTCGCGCACGCGCACCTTGGTGAAGCTCGCGACGACGTCGTTGAGGCTCTCGACATGCTGGACGTTCAGCGTGGTGTAGACGTCGATCCCCGCATCGAGCAGCTCCATCACGTCCTGCCAGCGCTTGGGATGGCGGCTGCCTTCGACATTGGTGTGGGCAAATTCGTCGACCAGCGCGAGTTGGGGCCGCCGCGCGAGCACTGCGTCGAGGTCCATCTCCTCCAGGTCATGGCCGCGATAGGACAGGGTGCGGCGCGCAATCACCTCGAACGGCGCGACCAGCGCTTGCGTCTCTACGCGGCCGTGCGTTTCGACCACGGCGACAACCACATCGACGCCGCCGCGCAGCCGCTCGGCACCCTCGCGCAGCATCTCGAACGTCTTTCCCACGCCGGGGGCGGCACCAAGGAAGATCTTGAGGCGCCCGCGCTGCTCGCGTTGCGCAGCACGCAGCAGAGCCTCGGGGGAGGGGCGGGAATCGGTGTCGGGCATCGGCGGCGACACTGGCCCGCGCGTGCGCGAAAGCCAACCGCAGCGGCGCCATCCTTATGCTTTCTTAATGCCCGCGCCCGGCATTCACCGGCGAACCTTAATGGGATGAGCGCCTAATTGACCCTCCGAAACCATTCGGAGTCCGCCCTCATGTCTGACGTCATCTGGCTCGCCGTGCTCGGCGGCCTGTTCCTCGCGACGCTCGCCTATCTGCGCCTGTGTGACGAGGCTTGAGATGAGCCTTCACCTGACGCTCGCCGGCATCACCGCGCTCGCCCTGCTCATCTACCTCGCCGCCGTGCTCGTCCGGCCCGAGAAATTCTGAAAGTCCCGATGTTATGACCGTTCAGGGATGGGGGTTGATCCTCCTCTTCGTCGCGCTGGTCGCGGCGCTCGCCAAGCCGATCGGGCTGTGGCTCTTCGCACTCTATGAAGGGCGCCGCACGCCGTTGCACGCGGTGCTCGGGCCGGTCGAGCGCGGCTTCTACACGCTCGCCGGGATCGACCCGAATGTCGAGCAGAGCTGGCGCCGCTACGCGCTGCACATGCTGATCTTCAACCTCGCGCTGCTGCTGTTCACCTATGCAGTGCTGCGGCTGCAGGGCGTGTTACCGATGAATCCGCGCGGCCTCGCCGGGATGACCGCCGATGGCGCGTTCAACACCGCGATCAGCTTCACCACCAACACCAACTGGCAATGGTATTCGGGTGAGGTTGCCCTGTCGAACCTCAGCCAGATGCTGGGGCTGACGATCCACAATTTCCTGTCCGCCGCGACCGGCATTGCCATCGCGTTCGCACTGTTTCGCGGGTTTGCGCGCCGACAGGTGAGCGGGCTCGGCAATTTCTGGGCCGATGTCACCCGCGTGACGCTCTATCTGCTGCTGCCGCTCTGCATCGTCTATGCGTTGTTCCTGGTCGCCAATGGCGTGCCGCAGACCTTTGCCAGCCTGGTCGATGCGACGGGGCTTGAGGGCGTCAAACAGTCGATCGCGCTCGGCCCGGTTGCCTCGCAGGAGGCGATCAAGATGCTCGGCACCAATGGTGGCGGCTTCTTCAACGCCAACAGCGCGCATCCGTTCGAGAATCCCAATGCGCTGACCAACCTGGTCCAGATGCTGTCGATCTTTGCGATCGGAGCTGGCCTGACCTGGACCTTCGGCAAGGCGGTGGGCAACACCCGCCAGGGCTGGGCGATCCTCACCGCGATGCTGATCCTGTTCACCGTCGGCGTGGGCGTCACCTATTGGGCCGAGGCTGCCGGCAATCCAAACCTCCACGCGCTCGGCGTCGCGGGCGGCAATATGGAGGGCAAGGAAGTCCGCTTCGGCATCGCCGCGAGCGCGCTGTTCTCGGTCGTCACCACTGCCGCGTCGTGCGGCGCGGTCAATGCGATGCACGACAGCTTCACCCCGCTCGGCGGCATGATCCCGCTGTTCAACATGCAGTTGGGCGAAGTCGTGATCGGCGGCGTCGGCGCGGGCATCTATGGCTTCCTGCTCTTCGCCATCCTCGCGGTGTTCGTTGCCGGCCTGATGGTCGGGCGCACGCCGGAATATGTCGGCAAGAAGATCGAAAGCCGGGAGGTCAAGCTGGCCGTGCTCGCCATCGCGATCCTGCCGCTGTGCATCCTCGGCTTCACCGCGCTCGCCGCCGTGCTGCCCGATGGGCTGGCGGGGCCGCTCAACAAGGGGCCGCATGGTTTCTCGGAAATCCTCTACGCCTTCACCTCCGCGACCGGGAACAACGGGTCGGCCTTTGCCGGGCTGACCGCGGGCACGCCCTTCTACAACGGGCTGCTGGGCGTCGCGATGTGGCTTGGCCGCTTCTTCGTGATCGTGCCGGTGCTCGCCATCGCGGGCAGCCTCGCCGCCAAGAAATACACGCCGGAGACCGCGGGCTCGTTCCCCACCACCGGCGGCCTGTGGGTCGGCCTGCTCGTCGGGATCATCCTGATCCTGGGCGGCCTGACCTTCCTCCCCTCGCTCGCGCTTGGACCCATCGCCGATCACATCGCGATGGTCCACGGCCAGCTCTTCTGAGTGCGCAACGATGACCACCAAATCCATGTTCACCGCTGACCTGATCCTTCCGGCGATCGGCGACGCGTTCAAGAAGCTCGATCCGCGCCAGCTGATCCGCAACCCGGTGATGTTCGTGACCGCGTCGGTGGCGCTGCTGCTGACAGTGCTGCTCGGCATCGGGGGCGAGAGCCTCGCCATCCCGTTCCAGATCCAGCTGATCGTGTGGCTGTGGCTGACCGTGCTGTTCGGCACCTTTGCCGAGGCGCTGGCCGAGGGGCGGGGGCGTGCCCAGGCCGCTTCGCTCCGCGCGACCAAGGCCGAGCTTCAGGCCAAGCGCCTGATCGGCGTCGGCGACGCCTGGGGCCTGGTCGGAGCATCGTTGCTCCAGCGCGGCGACATGGTGCTGGTCGAAACCGGCGACCTCATCCCCGCCGATGGCGAGGTGGTCGAGGGTGTCGCATCGGTCAACGAAAGCGCAATCACCGGCGAAAGCGCGCCAGTGATCCGCGAAGCGGGCGGCGACCGCTCGGCCGTGACCGCCGGCACGCGCGTCATCTCCGACCGGATCAAGGTGCGCGTGACGCAGGAGCCGGGTCAGGGTTTCCTCGACCGCATGATCGCGCTGGTCGAGGGTGCCGAGCGGCAGAAGACCCCGAACGAGATTGCGCTGACGATCCTGCTGGTCGGCCTGACCATCATCTTCCTGATCGCGGTCGCGACGATCCCCGGCTTTGCGAGCTATGCGGGCGGGAGCATTCCGGTTGCGATCCTCGCCGCGCTGCTGATCACGCTGATTCCGACGACCATCGCGGCATTGCTGTCGGCGATCGGCATTGCCGGCATGGACCGGCTGGTGCGGTTCAACGTGCTCGCCAAGTCGGGCCGTGCGGTCGAGGCGGCGGGCGATATTGACGTGCTGCTGCTCGACAAGACCGGCACGATCACGATCGGCGATCGTCAGGCCAGCGAGTTTCGCGCGCTGAGCGGCGTCGCGGTCGAGGACCTCGCCCGCGCCGCCCTGCTCGCCAGCCTGGCCGACGAGACGCCTGAGGGCCGATCGGTCGTCGTATTGGCGCGCGAGAAGTTCGGCGTATCGGTGCCCAGCCTGCCCGCCGAAGCCGAGGTGATCCCGTTCACCGCCCAGACCCGCATTTCGGGGGTCAAGATTGCCGAGGGGCTGATCCAGAAGGGCGCGGTGGATTCGGTGCTGCGCGCCAATCCGGGCCTGGGCGACACCCCCGCCGCCGCCGAGCTGCGCCGCGCGACCGACGAGATCGCCCGCGCCGGCATGACCCCGCTTGCGGTGGCCAAGGACGGCAAGTTGCTCGGCGCAGTCGCGCTCAAGGACGTGATCAAGGCCGGGGTGCGTGAACGCTTCGCCGAGCTGCGCCGCATGGGCATCCGCACGGTGATGATCACCGGCGACAACCCGCTCACCGCCGCCGCCATCGCCGCGGAAGCCGGGGTCGACGACTTCCTCGCCGAAGCAACGCCCGAGGACAAGCTGGCGCTGATCCGCAAGGAACAGGCGGGCGGCAAGCTGGTCGCGATGTGCGGCGACGGCACCAACGACGCGCCCGCGCTCGCGCAGAGCGATGTCGGCGTGGCGATGAACACGGGCACGCAGGCGGCGCGCGAGGCCGGCAACATGGTCGACCTCGACAGCGATCCGACCAAGCTGATCGAGATTGTCGGCCTCGGCAAACAGCTGCTGATGACCCGCGGCGCGCTGACCACCTTCTCGGTCGCCAACGACGTTGCGAAGTATTTCGCGATCATCCCGGCGATGTTCGTCGCGCTCTATCCGGGGCTCGGCGTGCTCAACGTGATGGGGCTGGGGTCGCCCGAAAGCGCGATCCTGTCGGCGATCATCTTCAATGCGCTGATCATCCCGTGCCTCGTCCCGCTGGCGCTCAAGGGCGTCGCCTACAAGCCGATGGCCGCAGGCCCGCTGCTCGCCCGCAACCTCGCCGTCTATGGCCTGGGCGGCCTCGTCGCCCCGTTCATCGGCATCAAGCTCATCGATCTGGCCGTTACCGGCCTCAACCTCGCCTGAGGATCCCCCCATGCTCACCGACCTCAAGACCGCATTGCGTCCCGCACTCGTGCTGACCGCCTTGTTCGCGCTGCTGCTTGGCCTGGCCTATCCCGCGCTGATCACCGGCGTCGCGCAACTGGCCTTCCCGCACCAGGCCAATGGCAGCCTGACCCGCGACGGCGATCGGGTGATCGGCTCCGAACTGCTCGGCCAGAAGTTCACCGGCGACCGCTATTTCCACGGCCGTCCCTCCGCCGCTGGAGCCGAAGGCTATGATGCCGCGGCTTCTGCCGGCTCGAACCTCGGTCCGACGTCGCAGGCGCTGGTCGATCGCGTGAAGGCCGACATCGACGCCAACCGCACTTCACCAGGACAATCGGTCCCCGCCGATCTGGTGACTGCCTCCGCTTCGGGGCTCGACCCCCATATCAGCCCCGAAGCGGCTTTGTCTCAAATCGATCGCGTGGCAACAGCGCGGCGCCTGAAGCGCGGCACCGTCGAGTCGCTGGTCCGCCGCCATATCCAGACGTCGCTGTTCGGCGTTCTCGGCGAAGACCGGGTCAACGTCCTCACGCTCAACCGCGCGCTCGACGCACTTCCCCGCGCGACCGCGCTCGACCGGCGATAGCGGCTGCTCTAAGCGGGAGCGCATGGCGTTGCCGACCAAGCTGCTCATCATCGAGGACGATGTCCATATCCGCCGCCTGCTCCGCGCCGCAATCCAGCGCGCGGGGCATGTGGCGGTTGAGGCGGCGACGGCGCGCGAAGGGCTGTCGCTGCTGGACATCGAAAAGCCCGATGCGGTTCTGCTCGACCTTGGCCTGCCCGATCGCGACGGGATTGAGCTGATCCAGCCGATCAAGGCGCGCTCGACCGCGACATTGCTGGTTGTGTCGGCGCGCGAGGATGTGGCGGAGAAGGTCGCCGCGCTCGATCTGGGCGCGGACGATTATCTGACCAAGCCGTTCGATACCGAAGAGCTGCTCGCCCGAATCCGCACGGCGCTGCGTCACCGGTTATCGGGCACAGCGGATCATCTGCCCGTGCAGCTCGGCGAGGTCGAGATCGACCTGTCCCATCGCCGCGTCCGGCGCGCGGGCGAAGAGGTGCATCTGTCGCCAAAGGAATATGAGGTGCTGGCCGAGCTGGCGCGGCGCCCCGACCGAGTGATCAGCCATGCGCAGCTGTTGCGCACCGTGTGGGGGCCCGCGCATGAGCAGCGGGTGGATTATCTGCGGATCGTGGTCCGCAATCTGCGGCAAAAGCTTGAAGCCGATCCGGCGCGCCCGGTGCTCATCCAGAACGAACCGGGCGTCGGCTACCGCTTGAAGGTGGCACTGCGGCCCTAGCCGACGCGCCGACGGTCAAAGCTTGTCCTCGGCACAGCCGGACCTGCGCCAGGCGCAGGTCCGGCTGACGTCGCGCTTACTTCACTTTCATCTCGTCGAGCAGCCGCTGGGCGCCGTCGACCTTGGCCATGGTCCAGAAGATGTAGCGGCTGTCGACATGGATCGAGCGGGTGATCGACGGGTCGAACCACCAGTCGGAGATGATGCCCTCGATCGTGCCGTCGAATACCAGGCCGACAAACTCGCCGCGCGCGTTGAGCGTCGAGGAACCCGAATTGCCGTTGGTGATGTCGACCGTGCCCAGATAATTGACCGGCAGCGTGCCGAGCTCCGGCGCGGTATAGGCCCCGTAATCCTTGGCCTTGATCAGGTCGATCGTCTTCTGCGGCGCGTCGAACGGCTCCTTGCCGGTCTGCTTCTCGACGATGCCCTCACCCGTGGTGAACGCCGACCACGCCATGCCGTCGCGCTTCTTGGCCTTGACCGTGCCATAGCTGAAGCGGAGCGAGCTGTTGGCGTCGGGGTAGAGCGTGCGGCCCTGCGACGCGGCATAGGCCATGCGCGCTTCCATATAAGCGGAGCGTGCAGCCTGAAGGTCGCCGGCGCGGGCATTGGTCGCGGCCTCGCGGGCGGCGACATCGGGATAGGCGGCGATCGCGAGCTGGACGAACGGATCGGTCGAGGCTTTGAGCGCGTCGGCCGACTGGTCGAGCAGCGCGATCCGGTTGGCGGTCGTGCCGAGCTGCGTATCGCGGTACAGCGCGTCGAGGCCGATCTTCTCGATCGCCGCGTCAAAGCCGGGGTTGCGCGCGGCGGCGGGCAGCTGGCGATATTCGGCAATCGCCTTTTCGAACAGCGCGCGGTCGACTTTCGGATCGAAGCGGCGTTCGATCTGGGTCAGCGCTTCCTGCACGCCGCGGCGGTCGCGATCCTGGAAACCGGCGCGGCGCTCGGCATCGGGCTTGGCGCGCTCGAGCGACCAGCGATAGGCGCGCATCGCTGCGCCAAACAGCTGGCCACGGTCGAGCAGCCCGCGGCGCAGGCCGTCGAGCGCGGCGGTGTTGGCGGCGGCCGCCTGCGTATCGAGCGCGGTCAGCGCCGCGCCCCAGCGCGTGTTGCGGGTGGCGTCGGCGGCGATCCAGGCGCGGAACGCCTGCTCGTCGCTCTCCTTGCGATCGATCAGCCGGATCGAGTCCGCACCGGCGAGCTGGCCCAGGATCTTCTTCTTGTAGTTATCCGTGCCCTTGAGGATCGACGCATAGCGGATCGCCAGATCGGGCGACGAGGCCGTCGCGGCGTTGATCGCGTCGGAATAGTCGGACAGCAGCCGCTGCTGCAGCGGGTAGAGCTTTTCGAAATAGAAGCGCGTCTCGGCCCCGGTGCGGTGGCGTTCGGTGGTGCCGGGGAAGCCCGCCACCATGATGAAATCGCCCTCCTTCAGCCCCTGCTTGGCGATCGGCAGCCAGGCCTTGGGCTTGAAGGGGACATTGTCCTTCGAATAAGGCGCGGACGACCCGTCGGGTGCGACATAGGCGCGGTAGAATCCGAAATCGCCCGTATGGCGCGGCCACTGCCAGTTATCGATCTCGCCGCCGAAATTGCCCACGCCACCGGCAGGCGCATAGACCAGGCGAACGTCCTGAATCTCCAGCTGCTGCTGCAGGAAATACTGCTTGCCGCCGAAATAGGCGCGCACGTCGCAGCGGCGGTTGGGCTTCTTCTCGCATGCGGCGATCAGCGCCTTGCGGTTGGTTTCGATCCGCCCGTTGCGCGCTTCGCCCGACAGCTTGACCGCACCGCGCAGCATGTCGGCGGTCACGTCGCGCAGATCCTCGATCACATAGACGCGGCTGCCGGGGGCGGCGGGGAGTTCGTCGCCGAACGAGCGGGCAAGGAAGCCGTCGCGCAGATAATTATGCTCGGGCGAGCTGTTATACTGGATCGACCCATAGACGCAGTGATGGTTGGTCGCGATCAGCCCCTGGTCGCTCAGGAACGCCGCCGAACAGCCGCCGAGCGAGACGATCGCATTGAGCGGGGCGCGGTTGAGATCGCCCAAGGTCTTGGGGTCGAGTTCAAGGCCGGCGGCGCGCATCTGGTCCCCGACCGCCTCGGTCTGGCTGGGCAGCCACATGCCCTCGTCCGCCGCGACGGGACCGGCAACTAGAAAGAGGGGGGCGAGCAACAGGAAACGATGGCGCACGTCAGGATCCTCGATGATACAATGTTACAGTTTGCGGATAGCCCGCGCAGCAAATGGTTGCAAGCGTAACCGGTTGATCAGCCCGGCTCGTTCGCGTTGGCGGGCGGCGTCTTCGCCAGCCCTGCAGCGGTCGCCTCGACCCGCTCCATCACGCGCAGCACATTGCCCTGCGCCAGCTTGGCGAGATTGGCGTCGCTCCAGCCGCGCCGCGCGAGTTCGGCGAACAGCAGGGGGTAGCTGTCCACGCCCTTCATGCCGACCGGTCCGGTGCCGCTGATCCCGTCATAATCCGCGCCGATCCCGACATGGTCATGGCCCGCGACCTTGGCGATATGGTCGACATGGTCGGCGACCGTGCCGACATCGACGCGCGGTTCGGGGTTGGCGCGCTCCCACGCGACCAGCGCAGGAACGTCGCGCCATGCGATCGGATCGGTGGTCAGCCCGTTCAGCTTGGCAAAGGCGATCCGCTTATTGTCCCAGTCGTTCCACACGGTCGAGAGAAAGGCGGGGTAGAAATTGACCATCACCACGCCACCATTCTCCGCGATCCGGCGCAGCAGCGGGTCGGGGATGTTGCGCGGCCGATCGGCGATGGCGCGGGCGGACGAGTGCGATGCGATCACCGGCGCTTTGGTCACGTTGAGCACCGCGTCCAGCGTCGCGTCCGACACGTGGCTGACATCGACGATCATGCCGATGCGGTTCATCTCCTCGACCACCTGACGGCCAAAGGGCGTGAGCCCGCCCGCCCGCGCGGCATCGGTCGATGAATCGGCCCAGGTCAGGCTCTTGCTGTGGGTCAGCGTCATATAAAGCACGCCGAGTTCGCGGAACTGGCGCAGCACCGACAGGCGGCCGCCGAACTGGTGCCCGCCCTCGATCCCCATCAGCGACGCGATCTTGCCCTGCGCCCGCGCCGCGCGAACATCGGCGGCGGTCTGGGCGAGCATGAAGGTGTCGGGATGCGCGCGCACAACGCGCTGGACGATGTCGATCTGGTCGAGCGTGGTCTGCACCGCCTGCGCGCCGGTCTGGCTGGCGGGGATGTAGAGCGACCAGAATTGCCCGCCGACCTTGCCCTTGCGCAGGCGCGGAATGTCGGTCTGCAGCGGCTTGGCGAGCTTGCTGGTATCGCGGGTCAGATCGACCGCCTCGACCGCGCTGTCATAGGAAGTGCGCAATTCCCAGGCGAGGTCGTTATGCCCGTCGATCACCGGGGCCTGCGCCAGCACCCGCTCCACCCGCGCGCGGGTCGCGGCATCGGGTTCGGGCGCTGCCGTCTGGGTGGCAGCGAGAAGGAGCGGGGCGAGGGCGAGCGCGATCATCGCCCCAGCCTACCGCCTTCAAGCCCGGCGGCAAGAGCGGTTAGGCGACCGCGCTGGCCCACGGCCCGGTAATCGCCAGCGTCTTGGTCGGGCTGTAGAGGTTGACGAACAGCGTCGACCCATCGGGCGAGAAGCACGCGCCCGCCAGCTCGGTTTGCACGCGGCACCGTGCGACCGGATAGAGCGCGCCGTCCGCCGTAATACCGCGCAGGTAGTTATCGACCACGTCGGTATATTGATCCTCGCACACGATCAGATGGCCGTTCGGGCCGACGGTCAGGTTGTCACCATAGTTGAACATCTGCGGATCGGTGGATTCGACGAACAGCTGCACCATGCCCGGCGCATCCGCTTCGCCCGGCTGACCTTCGCGCGCAGAGGGGCGGTAGCGCATGACCTGACCCAGCGCCTTGGCCCCGCCGGAGGTGCAGGTGAAATAGCACTCGCCATCGCCCCAATGGATGCCCTCGCCACGGGCAAAGCGCGCCGCGCCCGCCTTGTGCCCGCGCAGGCGCAGATCGTCGTCGGGCGCATCGGTGCCGGTGAGGTCGATCCAGCGCGCCGCCTTCCACGCGCCGACGCCGATGTCTCGGCGGCCCTTGTTCGACGTGTCGCCGCCCTCGGGCCGGTCGCGCAGGCCGAGTGCCTGCAACCGCCCGCCGCGCGCCAGCTGGCCGGGACGATCGGGGAGGAATCGGTAGAACAGCCCGTCCTCGCGATCCTCGGTCAGATAGACGATTCCGGTGCGCGGATCGACGGCAGCGGCCTCATGGTTGAAGCGGCCCATCGCGGTGAGCGGGACCGGGTCGACCAGTCCGCGCGCGCGCGCCGACACTTCGAAAATCCAGCCATGATCCTTGCCCACGCCCGTGCCCGCGCGGGTCATGTCCTCCTCGCATGTCAGCCAGCTGCCCCACGGCGTGGCGCCGCCCGCGCAATTGCGGATCGTGCCGGCCAGGCTCAGATGCTGGCGCTCGACCTGTCCGGTGGCGAGGTTGTAGATCAGCGTGCTGGTCCCGCCGGGCAACGGCCGCCCGTCGCTGTCGCGGTCATAGGTTGCGATCCGCGCCGCATCGCCACGCACGAACGGGCCGGCCTTCTGGTGCCGGACCTGCAGCTCGTGATTGCGGACCAACGCCACGCGACGGCGGTCGATCGCGAAACAGCCCATCCCATCGGCGCGATCCCCGACGACAAAGCCGTCATCCATGGCGTCGCCCAGCTGCGAGATCACGCGATAGCTGAACCCCACTGGCAGATCGAGCAGCCCGGCGGGGTCTGCACGTAGCGGCCCATAACCGGGCGCGGTCGGTGCCGCCGCGATGGCGGGCACGCGCGCCAGTCCGCCAAAGGCGCTTGCGGCAAGCCCGGCGGTGAAAGCGCGGCGACCAAGGTTCAACGACATGCAAGGACTCCTATGGGTGACGCATCGCCGGGCGACATCGGGTTGGCGCCGGACCGTATCGCGCGGGGCATGATTCCTCAAATGCTGGACAGTCAACGACCGAAACGATACGGAAAGAGATGATATACCATCGCCTAACGATTGGAAACCGTCATGCCGCTTGAAGATAGTCGCCTGCCAGTCACCGTTCTCTCGGGCTTTCTGGGTGCGGGGAAAACGACGCTGCTCAACCACATCCTCGCCAATCGCGAGGGGCGCAGGGTTGCGGTGATCGTCAACGACATGTCGGAAGTGAATATCGACGCCGATCTGGTGCGCGGCGGGGATGCGGCGCTCGCGCGGAGCGAGGAGAGCCTGGTCGAGATGACCAATGGCTGCATCTGCTGCACGCTGCGCGACGATCTGCTCAAGGAAGTGCGCGCGCTGGCGGAGGCAGGGGAGTTTGACAGCCTGGTGATCGAGAGCACCGGCATTTCCGAACCCTTGCCGGTGGCGACGACCTTCTCCTTTCGCGACGAGGACGGGAACTGCCTGGGCGATGTCGCGCGGCTCGACACGATGGTCACCGTGGTCGATGCGCTCAATCTGCTGACGGATTACTCCAGCCAGGACTTTCTGGCCGATCGCGGCGAAAGTCTGGGCGATGACGATACGCGCAGTCTGGTGGGGCTGCTGGTCGAGCAGATCGAGTTTGCCGATGTCGTGATCGTGAACAAGGCCGGCGCGGTCACGCCCGAACAGCTTGCGGTGGTCAAGAAGCTGGTCGCCTCGCTCAATGCCGATGCGCGCATCGTGACCGCCGATTTTGGCCGTGTTCCGCTCGACACGGTGCTAGGCACCGGCCTGTTCGATGAGGAGAAGGCGGCGCAGCATCCGCTGTGGGCGAAGGAGCTTTATGGCTATGCGACGCATCAGCCCGAGACCGAGGAATATGGGATCGAGAGCTTCGTCTATCGCGAGCGCCTGCCCTTTGATCCGGTAAGGCTCCATGCATTTCTGACCGATGGCGGGCTCGACCATGTCGTGCGCGCGAAAGGGCATTTCTGGCTGGCGACGCGCCCTGACTGGGTGGGCGAACTGGCGGTCGCGGGCAGCCAGACGATGACCGCGCGCATGGGACGCTGGTGGGGGTCGATCCCCAAACATCACTGGCCCGATGATGACCGGTTCGAACGCTTTGTTGCGCAGCATTGGGATACGGTGTGGGGCGACCGGCGGCAGGAGCTGGTGTTCATCGGCATCGGCATGGACGAAGCGCGCATCCGTGCGCGGCTCGACGCCTGCCTGTTGCCGGTCACGCAGTTCACGCCCGAACTGTGGCTGGGCCTGCGCGATCCGTTCCCGAGCTGGGAGCCGGAGCTGGAGGCTGCGTGATGGCGACGCAGTTGCGGGTGCGTGGGGCCGAACCGGTCCTGTGCGGGGATGCAGCGGAAACGCTGGCGGGGATCCGCGCGCGTGACTGTGCGCTGGCCCTGTGGCAGCGGCCGGTGCCGGTCGCGCTGGTCGCGCCACTGGCCCGGCTCGATCTGGACGCGATCGACGATATCGAGCTGGCGATCGACCTTCCGGTCGCAGCGACGACGCTGGAGGCGGCGCTTGTCGATGCCGGCTACGACGCGCCGACCGCAGCGCTGCTGACGCAGGATATCGCCGAACTCGCCACGCGCTTTGCCGACGTCGCCGGTGGCTGGCAGCTCAAACTGCGGCTGGAGGTGATCGAGACCGATGCCTGCCGTCGCTTCCACGCCGACTTCGTAACCTATCGGCTGATCACCACCTATCGCGGTCAGGCGACCCAGTGGGTTCGCGCGGCGCGGCCCGACGCGATCGAGACGATGCAGACGGGCGAGGTCGGCATCTTCAAGGGCCGGATGCTGCTCGACGAACCGCCGGTGCTGCACCGCTCGCCACCGATCGCGGCGACGGGCGAGCAGCGGCTGCTGCTCGTGCTCGATCCCGTCAGCGACTAATCGAGTCTCGCTCCGGCCTCAGCTCAGCGCTTCGAACCGGAAGTTCGCGAACTTCGCGGTTCCGGCCCCTGCCGAATACAGGCCGGGACGCAGCATCAGGAAGCCGCCACGCACATTGTGGTGATACCCCGATACCTCCATCCCGCGATCGAAGCGGTGCCAGGTCTGTCCGCCATCGGCGCTCGTGTCATAGGTGACGATGTGCCGGTCATTGGTCACCCGCATCCGCAGTCTGCGTCCATGCGGGTTGGCGGGGCGGCCGCGCTCAATGCCATATTGGTGCGTGACGAAGCGCTTTTCGTCGAAGCCGAGGCCGCAATAGAGCTTGTCGTCGTAGAACAGGATCAGGCCCGCGGTGCCGCCCGGCGCGATCTCGATATCGCATTCGAAGCGATAGGCGGGGTCGCCCGCGATCAGCAGCAGCGGCGACGAGCTGGACGGCGCGGTGCCGCGCGCGTCAAGGTGGAGCGTGTTGTTCGACACCCGCGCGCGCGACCGTTCATCGGGGGCGGGGCGGAAGAAATTCCATTTCGGCCCGATGTCCAGCGTCGCGAAATCGTCCGACAGCTTCATGCCGTGCGGGCCGCTCTTCGTGCCGCCCTTGGGCTTGGGAAGCGGCTGCGACAGGTCGCCGCCCTTCATCCGGAACCAGCCGTCATCGGTCCATTCGATCGGATCGAGCAGCGCCTGCCGCCCCAGCGTCCAATAGCCGTTTTCATAGCCGTGATAGACGCTCCACCAGTCGCCCGCCGGCCCCTCGACCAGCGTCGCATGGCCGCGCGACCACCATTTTTCCTGGAGCGAGGTGGTGCGGACCAGCGGGTTGTGCGGGCAATTCTCCCACGGCCCGTGGATCGATTTCGAACGCGCAGCGATGACCATATGCCCGGTCGGCGGCCCCGCCGTGCCGCCGACGGCGGTGATCATGTAGAACCAGCCATTGTGCCGGGTGATCTTCGGCCCCTCGGGCGCAAAGCCCTCGACGATCCAGTCCTTGGGATAGCGCCACGGGTCATAGACATGTTCCGGCTCGCCGATCCGGCTGAGGCCGTCGTCGGACAGGCGCACGCGATCGCCGCCCGACAGGAACAGCCAGCGCGATCCGTCCTCGCCCACCGCATGGCCCGGGTCGATATGGCTGGGCAGCTTGAGGTCGATTGGATCGCTCCACGGCCCCTCGATCTTGTCGGCCCAGATCACCCAGCTGGTGTTCGGCCCCTTGGTCGGAATGTACAGGAAATAACGGCCATTGTGCTTGCACAGCTCCGGCGCCCAGACCGACCCGATATTCCTGGTCAGCGCCGCGCCGACCGGCTGCCAGTTGATCAGGTCGCGCGAGTGCCAGATGACCAGCCCGGGATAGGAATCGAAGGTCGAGAAGGTCATGTAATAGTCCTTCCCGTCCTTGAGGATCGTCGGATCGGGATGGTCGCCCGCCATCAGCGGGTTGAGGAAGCGGCCGTCGCCAAGGTCCGGAATCCGCTGATTGTCGAAGCCGCGCTTCCAGTCGGGAGCGGGCGGCTGAGCCTTGCCCTGCGCGAGGGCAGGGGTGGCGGCGGCAGCGCTGCCGAGCGTGGCGGCGCCGATCAGGTCGCGGCGGTTGATACGCATGGACACTTCCCTTGTGATCAGACGAGCAGGCCGGTTGCCCAGGCGAGGAACAGCTCGGGCCAGACGGCGACGGGTTTGCCGAGCGTCTTTCGCAGGCCAAAGCCATGGCCGCCATGGGCGAAGAGATGGGTTTCGACCGGAATGCCCTTTGCCCGCAGCGCCGCGCGGAGCAGCAGGGCGTTTTCCACCGGCACGACATTGTCGTCCTCGGCATGCAGCAGGAACACCGGCGGGGCGTTGGCGGGCACGTTGCGGTCGGGCGAGTGCGCCGCTTCCCGCGCGGCGTCGGCGCCGGCCCCGATCAGCAAATTGCGCGACCCGGCATGGGCGTGCGGCGCGGTCATGGTGATGACGGGATAGATTGGCGCTGCCGCATCGGGGCGGGCGCTGTGGCGATCAGCGGCATCGACGGGATCGTACACACGCGCATCGAAGCGGGTGAGCAGATCGGCGCACAGATGCCCGCCAGCCGAAAAGCCCATCGCGGCGACCCGCTGCGGGTCGATGCCATAGTCGCGGGCGCGGTGGCGGATCAGGCGCATCGCGCGCTGCGCATCGGCGAGCGCGACATTGGGTCCGGCGGCCCAGCCTTCGCCGCGGAGGCGGTAGAAGAGGACGAAGACGGTAAAGCCGCGCGCCGACAACCAGCGGCCGAGCTCATAGCCCTCTTTGTCGATGACGATATGGCGGTAGCCGCCGCCTGGCGTGATCAGCACCGCCGCGCCATTGGGGCGGTGCGGGCGGAACACGACAAGGCGCGGGCGCGTGATGCCGAGCACGGCGCGATCGGACAGGTCGCGGTCCGTGCTGCGTTCAGTGACGGTTTCGACCGGGGGCGTGGCGGGCAGTCCGGGGGCGCCCTTTGGCCACAGGTCGATCGTCTCGGTCGGGTCGGGAAGCGCCGCCGGCCCCGGCGTTCCGGTGGCCGGCGGTGCCGTCTGGCCATGAGCGGTGGCGGACGCCAGCAGCGCCGCCCCCGTTCCGGCGGTCACGAGAAATGCACGGCGGTCGGGTCGAAGGGGAACCCCGTTCCGATCCGCCATGCCCCCTCTCTCGGTCACATCTTGATCCGCGCGCCCACCAGGATCGTGCGGCCGAAATGGTTGTTTTCATAGTTGCGACGCGCGGTGATGTCGGTCCAGCGCTCGCGATAGGCGTCGGTCAGGTTGGTGCCCTCGACTGAAACTTCGAGATAGTCGGTCACCTTGTAGCGCACCGATGCATCGACATTGGTGATCGCTTCATAGCCTTCGAACACGTTGCCGGTGCCCGAACCTGCATCGGTGAAGCCGTCACGATAGCTGACCGAAGCGCGCGCGCTGAACTTGCTGTCCTCGTAATAGAGGGTCGCGTTGTACTGCTTCTTCGACAGGCCATAGAGCGTGTTCTCGACCGTGACCGACGGCAGCGCACCGCCCGGCGTCGTCGCCGGACCCTGCTGGGTGTAGAGCGCCGAGCTGTCGACAAAGGTCGCGTTCACGATACCGCCGAAGTTCGAAAGGAAGCCCGGCAGGAACTTGAACGGTGCCTGCAGCGCGATCTCGACACCCTCCAGCGATGCGCCGGTGCCGTTGCCGGTGGTCGAGATCGTCCAGATCGGCTGCGACAGCTGCGCCGGGTTGAGCGCTGCGGGCGAGGACGGGACCAACACCGAAGGCGACAGGCCGGTTTCGGTGAAGGTGCCGGTGCGCGTGATCGCGACCGGGAAGCTCGCCACGTCCTTCTTGAACAGCGCGACCGAGAAGATCGACTGCGGCGCGAAATACCATTCGAACGCCAGGTCGAAGTTGGTCGCGCGGAACGGCAGCAGGAACGGGTTGCCGCTGGTCACGCGATAGTTGAAGCCGTCGGCCGAGCCGCCCGGCGTCAGGTTGCCGAGCGAGGGACGCGTCATCACCTTGGCGATCGCGCCACGGATAATGATGTCCTGCGACGGATAGAGGGCGAGGTTGAAGGAGGGCAGCCAGTCTTCGTAGTCGCGCTCGACCGTGACCACGACACCGCTGTTGATGCCGTATGACGACTGGTCGGTGCGGACATAGCGGATGCCAGCGTTCAGGGCGTAATCGAGCCCGAACATGGCGCCCTTGGCATCGAACTGGAGATAGCCGCCGGTCGTCTCTTCGACGACACCGCGATTATTGCCGACGTCGAGCGCTGCAGTGCGGCCATAGAGGTTGGTATAGGCCGTGGCGGCTTCGAGGTTCGGGATCAGCCACTGGGTCGTCGTGCCCGAAGGCGCGTTGGAGCCGGTCAGCGTGAACAGTTCCGACAGCGCTGCGGTGACCGGGAAGCCATAGACGGCCGTCGGACCGAACAGGCTGGTCGGCGAGCAGGTAAGGGTGCCGAGCACGCGATCGACACCACCATTCCCGCACACCGCAGTGTCACGGGTGAAGGCGACGATGTCGTAGTTATAGCGCCGCCAGACTGCGCCGGCCTTGACCGTGAAATCGTCGGTCACGTCCCATTCGGTGCGCAGCTGCGCGTTGCGGAACTGGTTGAGCACGTTCGACGGACGGTCGCGGATCTCGGCGAGCTGGAAGTTCGCCGGGTTGGTGACGCTGGTGCCGAAGGTCAGCGTCGGCGCCTGCATGTTGCGATAGTCGTAGCTATAGCCCTGGGCATCGCGATCGTCGAACACGATGGTGGTCTCGACCGGCACATCGGCGTTCGAGCGCGAATAGCCGCCGATCAGGGTGAAACGGAAATTGTCCGTCACGTCCTGATCCCAGCTCGCGCCGATCTGGTAGAATTCGGTTTCGCTCTGCTTCAGGAAATGCTCGGTCCGCACCCACGCGTCGTTGAGCGTCGCAGCAATCATGTTGTTGTTGCTGTCATAGACCGGGTTGACGACGTTGATCGAGCGTTCGTTCGAACGCAGCAGCACCTCGCCCCACTTCTCGCGCCGGTCGGCCTTGAAGTTGGAATAGAGCGCGTCAATCGAAACCTTGGTCGCATCGCTCGGCGACCACTGGATGCTGCCGGTCAGGCCCAGACGCTCGCGATCATGGGTGATCTCGCCATAGCGCGGGATGCGCGGGTGGAACGAAGTCGCGGCGCGGTCGCACGCGGTGCTCGGCACATAGGTTCCGCCGCTGTTCGCGGTGGTGAAGCAGTTGGTGCCGTCGACTGCATCGAAGCGCGCCTGTGCCCAGCGGACGGTGTTGTTGCCGATCTCCTTGGTCGTCGTCTTCTGATAGGCCGCCGAAACCGACGCGCCGAGCGTACCATCGGGCGATTTCCACCCGATCAGGCCGGCGACGCGCGGGCCCCAGGTGTCGGACAGGTCGTTATAGCTGCCCTGCGCCGAGGCGGCGAAGGTAAAGCCTTCCTTGCCCTTCAACGGGTTGCCGGTGTTGAGATCGACCACCGCGCCGAGCGACCCTTCGTCGAGGTCGGCGGACGCGGTCTTGTGCACGACGATAGAGCTGAACAGCTCCGACGCGAACACGTTGAAGTCGAATGCGCGGTCGCGGTTCGCTGCTGCGCCGTCATTGCTGGTCGTGATCGTCTCCAGCCCGTTGACGCGGACGCGAGTGAATTGCGAGCCAAGGCCGCGCACGGTGATCGCGCGCCCTTCGCCGCCGTCGCGCTGGATCGCGATGCCGGGAATGCGCTGCAGCGACTCGGCAAGGTTCTGGTCGGGGAATTTGGCGATGTCCTCGGCCACGATCGCATCGACCGCAGCGACCGAGTCGCGCTTCACGTTGAGCGCAGCGTCGAGCGAGGCGCGGAAGCCGGTGACAACGATTTCCTCACCCTCTTCGGCGGCCGGCTCGGCCGGCGCATCCTGTGCCTGGGCGGCGGTCGCGATGACAAGGGCGGAAGTGGCTGCCAGCAGGCGGGCGCCGCCACGGCGAACAATGAACCGCATTGATATTCCCCTCTCAAACGGTGCCGATGACACCGGTTGCTGAAAAAAGGCCCCGGGGGCCTTTCCCCGTGACCAAAGTCTGGTGCGGGAGGGGTGCCGGGCCGCGAATCGCGTCCGTACGGCCTGATCCTCTCCATTTCGCCGTGTTCTCACGGTCGAACATCAGTCTCTACGTGGAGAAACCGGTGTCATCGACGTTGTCCGCCATTCCGGATGTGCTGTCAAGACGAAGCGACAAGGCGAGCGGGGCGAGCGGTGGGCGGCGGATCGGCGAGATCGTCCCAATGTGATCGTCACCGTGATCAACCCTGCACACGTTGCCAGTTGAAAAACCTGAATGCGCTTGATACCGGTGTCATATGACGGGCAGGCCACATGCCCGCGTCGCGACTTTCAGAGAGGGGATTCCATGGCCGTTCGTCGTCTTCCTGCCACCTGCCGTTCCACGTCCGGAATCGCGCTCGCGCTCGCGCTGGTTTCGGCCGGCCCCGCCTGGGCCGCGCAAACCGCCCAGGCCCCCGCCGAGGGGCAGTCGGATGCGCAGGCCGAAGAAGTGGTCGTCACCGGTTTCCGCGCCAGCCTCGCCAATGCGCTGAATGACAAGCGCAAGGCCGACCAGATCGTCGATTCGATCACGGCGGAGGACATTGCCGACTTCCCCGACGCGAACATCGCCGAATCGATCCAGCGCCTGCCGGGCATCTCGATCGACCGCGACAATGGCGAAGGGCGCTCGATCACGGTCCGCGGCCTGGGCGGCGATTTCCAGAGCGTGTTCCTGAACGGCGCCGATGCGCAGAACATTTCGGGCGGCAACCAGTCCGATGCCGGCGGCAACCGCTCGCGCGGCTTCGACTTCAATACCTTCGCATCGGAACTGTTCAGCGGGGTCAAGATCACCAAGTCGGTGACCGCAAAGGACGAGGAAGGGTCGCTCGGCGCGATCATCGACCTGATCACCGGCCGTCCGCTGGCGTATAAGGGCGACCGCATCTCGATCGGTGCCGAGGGCGAGTATCGCGAGAATGGCGACAGCTGGAATCCGCGCCTGACCGGCCTGTTCTCGAAGCGGCTGGCGGACAATTTCGGCATTCTCGGCACGGTCGCCTTCCAGGACCAGCGCCAGCAGGTCGATTCCTATCGCCGCCAGCCCGGCCAGTTCGAATATGCCTATCGCAATTCGCAGCACACCGGCGTGACGCCGAACGTGTTCGGCTTTGCGCGTCCGACCGGTACCGGCACGGGCGCGACCTTCGGCTCCGATCCGACTGCCTATGCGCTGATCACGCCGACCACGATCATTCCGGCGCTGCCGCAGATCGGGCGGCAGGATCTGCAATATGACCGGCTCGGCATCACCTTCACCGCGCAGTGGCAGCCGACGTCGCGGACCGAGGTCATCGCCGACTTCGTCTATTCGCGCTACCGTCAGGACTCGAATTCGCAGGGCATTACCCCGATCGGCCTGAACCGCAACGGCACCAACACGCGCGTTTCACAAAACACGCTGCGGGCGCTCAACACCGCAAATGGTCTTGCCGATCGTCGCGCACTCTATGCCCGCTGCGATGCAACCGCGTCGCTCGACTGCGGCCAGGCGCTGTACGGCAACACGCTCGTTGCGGGCACGCGCGCCAGCTATAACCCATTCAACCTCGACCCGTTCGACTATTACAATGCGACCGTGTCGCCGGGCTACATCCCGAACGCCAACGGCATCGCCTATTTTGACGAACTGCTCGGCCGTCCGGGGACGCAAATCCGCGCGGCGAACGTCAACGCTGCGGGTCAGGCCGACTACCTTGTCCTCGACAATGTCGACTGGCGCAGCTTCGCCGATGCGCAGTTTGGCGAGACCAATTTCAAACAGGCCACGCTGAACGTGAATCACGAGTTCAGCGACAATTTCCGCGTCGCCCTCACCGGCGGCTGGTCGAAGTCCGAATTCGATGCGACCGGCCTGCTGGTCGAGTTCAATTCGATGGACCGCGACGGTTATGTCTTCGACGAGCGGGGCGGCGGGAACATGCCGGTGTTTAACCCCGGCTTTAACGTCGCCGATCCGACCCAGTGGACTTTGGTCAAGGGCCTGTCGGTGATCCGTTACTTTACCAACGAGGTGAACAACGAATTCCGTGTCGGTCGCGCCAATTTCGAGCTGGATCTGTCGGAGCAGTTCACGCTGCGCTTCGGCGGCACCTACAAGACGTTCGCGTTCGACAGCCTGACCGGTCGTCGCAATCAGGGGATCGAGGCGATCAACCCCACGCTGCAAGAGTCCGGGCTGCAGATCACCCAGCTCGGCCAGCTGGTCGGGTTCGGTCAGGGCCTGAGCGTGACGGCGGGCACGCCGACCAGCTTCTATGCGCCTGATCTCGACGCGTTCCGCCGCTATTTCTCGGTCGATTGCAACTGCATCAACAAATGGGGCGATTATCGCGCGCAGGCCGACGGGCGTGAACGCAATTCGGTGAAGGAGCGCGATCTGGCCGGCTTCGTCCAGATGGACTTCGACGTCGATGTGATGGATCGCCGTCTGCGCGGCAATGTCGGTGTCCGCGTCGCCAACACGCGTGTCGACGGCACGGGATCGGTCGGTGGTGCCGCCAATGGCGTGCTCGGCACGATCGTGACGGCGCGCAACGAATACACGGACGTGCTCCCGGCGGGTAACCTGACCTGGGAAGTCGCCGACAACTTCCAGATCCGCGCGGCGGCGGCAAAGACCATGTCGCGTCCGCAGCTCGGGGCGCTGACCCCCGGCACGACGGCGTTCCCGACCGGTCTGACCGTCGGTGGCGCGGCGCCGTCGATCACCGTCGGCAACCCGTATCTGAGCCCATTCCGGTCGACTAATCTCGACCTCAGCTTCGAATATTATTGGGGCACCAACGGGTTCCTGGGGCTGGCGCTGTTCCAGAAGGATATCAGCTCCTTCCCGCAGCAGGTGGCCGGCGAATTCCCGCTTCAGGCGATCTATCCGCAGTCGATCATCGACCAGATCATCCCGAACATCACCAGCCCGACGCTGGCGCAGTATATTCAGGATGGCGGCGTGTTCGCAGTCCGTCAGTTCGACGACGCGCCGGGCGGCAAGATCCAGGGCGTCGAAGTCAACGTTCAGACGAACTTCTTCTTTCTGCCCGGCTTCCTGCAGCGGTTCGGCGTTACGGCGAACTACACCTATATCAGCTCGGAACTGAACTACCTCACCGGCACGGCGCTATCGACCGTGCAGGGGCAGACGGGATCGACTGCGGTGAACCAGTTTGCGACCGCGCCCTTCCTCAACACGTCGCCACATTCGTTCAACGCGACGCTCTATTATGAAGACGGTCCGCTGAAGGCGCGCGTGTCGGGTGCGTATCGCAAGCAATATGTGAACCGCTTCCCGCTGTCGTCGGGCACCTGCTCGGTCGGCACCACGACCAATGCCGGCGGCCCGTGCAACTCGCCGGTGGTCGCGGACTTCGGGTATAACGAGGATACGTTCAACCTCGACTTCTCGATGTCCTATGCCCTGACCAAGGAAATCCGCCTGTCGCTGGAAGGGCGCAACCTGACCAACGCGACCCAGTATCGCACCATGTATCAGGCGAATCCGGTGTCGAGCAGCTATGCCAGCACCGGGCGTATCGTCACCGTCGGCGTGCGCGCGACCTTCTGATGCTGAGCGCGCTGCTGCTGATGTCTGCGGGGGCGGCAACGCCGCTTCCCGCCTTTCCGGGGGCCGAGGGTGCGGGCGCGGCCGCGCTTGGCGGACGTGGTGGCAAGGTGCTCACCGTCACCAATCTGGCGGACAGCGGCCCCGGCAGCCTGCGCGCGGCGGTCGAGGCCAAGGGGCCGCGCATCATCGTCTTCGCTGTGTCGGGGACGATCCAGCTGACCAAGCCGCTGACGGTGCGCGAGGGGCGGGTGACGATCGCCGGGCAGAGCGCGCCGGGCGACGGTATCACGCTGCGCGACCACCCACTGGTGGTGCAGGCGGATGATGTGGTCATCCGCTTCATCCGCTCGCGGCTGGGCGATGAATCGAAGACCGAGGCGGACGCGATCTGGATCCGCGCGGGGCGGCGGATCATCCTCGACCATGTGTCAGCCAGCTGGTCGGTCGATGAAACTCTGTCCGTTTCGGGCAATTATGCCGAGCCGGGCGAAGGCTGGTATGATGTCACCGTTCAATGGTCGATCATCGCGGATTCGCTGACCAAATCGCTGCACGCCAAGGGCGAGCATGGCTATGGCAGCCTGGTGCGCGGCGGGCGCGGCGCGCGGGCGAGCTTTCATCACAATCTGTGGGCCAACCACAGCGCGCGGATGCCGCGTCCGGGCAATTACGCGCCCGCCGCCGACGATCCCGAGGGCGCATTCTTCGATTTCCGCTGCAACCTGTTCTACAATTGGGGCGGCAGCCGGTCGGGTTACAATGCCGACAAGGACAGCTTGGCGCGATATAATTTCGTCGGAAACGCCTATGTCCGCGGGCCGCAATCGACCAAGGGCATCGCGTTCAACGAGGGCAATCCCGTCGCGAAATCCTGGTTCGCCGACAATGCCATGGACGGGGTTGTCCCCGCAGATCCGTGGTCGCTGGTGAGCGGTGTTACCGACCCCGCACAGAAGCTGGCGGCTCCGGTCGAGATGCCCGAGGTCGGCTGTGCCGGGGCTGCGGGCGTGGAGGTCGCGGTGCTGGCGCGCGCCGGTGCGTCGCGCAATCGCGACAGCGTCGACACCGCGATCATCGCGGGCGTCCGCACCCGCACCGGCAAACAGATCGACAGCCAGCGCGACGTCGGCGGTTGGCCCGAACTCCGCTCAACCGCTGCGCCCCAGGATAGTGATGGCGACGGCATGCCCGATGCGTGGGAGCGTCAGCGCGGGCTCGATCCGAAGCGCGACGATTCCGCGGGTGATCGCGACGGCGACGGCTATACCAATGTCGAAGACTATCTGAACGCGCTGGCCGCTGGCTGAGCGGGCCGCCCGCGTGAGACGAGGAGAGTGACATGCGGGCGATGCTGATGCTGCTGGCGGCAATCCTGCTGGGCGGGGCGGCATCGCCGCCGCACAGCATCGCGCTGCAACCCGAAATCCTGATCTTCAGCCACACCACCGGGTGGCGGCATGACTCGATCGAGCCCGCGGTTGTCGAGCTCACCAAGGCCGCTGCGGCGAAGGGCTATCGCGTCGCGGCGAGCGAGGACCCGGCGCTGTTCGACGATGCGGCGCGGGTGAAAGGCTTTGCCGCGATTGTGCTGCTCTCCACCACGACCAAGCCCAAGGAGCCGGCGAGCGAGTGGTTCACTGGTGCGCGGCGCGACAATCTGATTGCTTATGTACGCGGCGGCGGCGGGGTCGTCGGCGTACATGGCGCGGCGGATTCGCATTACTATTGGGACTGGTATGGACGGATGATGGGCGCGCGCTTTGCCCGGCATCCGGCGGGGACGCCGAAGGGCGTCGTGACACGCGCGCCGCTCGATCATCCGTCGATCCGCGGCTTCCCCGACTCCGCCGAGCTGGTCGATGAATGGTATTGGTTCGACGATCTCGACCCACGGCTGCGCCCGCTGCTGACGCTTGATCCGGCATCGATCGGGGAGAAGGGCGTCAATCCGCGCCCCATCGCCTGGGCGCACCGGTTCGAGGGCGGGCAGGTCTTCTATACCGGCCTTGGCCATACCAAGGAATCGTGGAGCGATCCGCGCGTCGTCGATCACGTCATGGGCGGGATCGACTGGGCGGCGAAGCGCGGCGCGCGGCCGATGGTGGTGATCGACGAGGCTGCGAAGCGCGTACAAGAGCCGCCGCCCCATGGCCGCATCGGGATGAGCACCGCGTGGCGCATCACCGATGGCGTGCCCGGCCGGATGATGGAATATCGCAAGCGCGCGCTGCACAAGGGCGCCGCAATCGGCGTGCATCCGATCGATCATGACGAGGTCTATGCGGTCATCTCCGGCGAGGGCGAGGTCAGCTCCGACGGCAAGACCGCGCGGCTGAAGCCCGGCATGACCGCCTATCTCTACACCGGCGCGCAGGTCGGCATTCGCCAGATCGGCGAGAAGCCGCTGGTGCTGATCATTGCCTATCCGCTTGAAGGAGTACCGCGTAAATGATTGCCCGTCGCCAGCTGCTCGCCGCATCCGCTGCATTGATGCTGACCCCCGCACTGGCACGCGCGCAAGCGCCGGCCACTGCCGAGATCGCGGCGACGATGAAGCGGGCGACGCGATTCATGGTCGAAAAGCTCGCTTATCGCGGTGGCTATCTCTGGTCCTATCTGCCCGATCGCTCGCGCGTCTGGGGTGAGCTGGAAGCGTACAAGACGATGGTCTGGGTCCAGCCGCCGGGCACCGCGACGATGGGGCATCTGTACCTCGACGCCTATCATGCAACCGGCGACGAATATTATTATCAGGCCGCGGCAAAGGCGGCACAGGCGTTGATCGACGGGCAGCTGCCGACGGGCGGCTGGGGCTATTTCATCGATTTCGGCGGCCCGGCTTCGACCAGGCGCTGGTATGAGACGATCGGCAAGAATGCCTGGCGCATGGAGGAATTCCAGCACCATTGGGGCAACGCGACGTTCGACGATCAGGGGACGGGCGAAGCGATCCGCTTCCTGATCCGCCTCTATGTCGAAAAGCGTGAGGCACGCTTCAAGCGCGGGCTCGACAAGGCGATCAACTTCATCTTCGCCAGCCAGCTCGACAATGGCGGGTGGCCGCAGCGCTGGCCGCGGGTGCGCGACGGCGGGCTGCACGGCAAGCCCGATTATACCGGGCTGATCACGTTCAACGACGGGGTGATCCACGACAATATCGATGTGCTGCTGACCTATCACCAGGCGATCGGCGATCCGCGCGTGCTGCCGGCGATCGAGAAGGCGATGGACGTCTACCTCAAGACCCAGCAGCCCGCGCCGCGGGCGGGCTGGGGGTTGCAGCATCGCGCGGATTTCTCACCCGCCGGTGCGCGCACCTACGAGCCCGAGGCGCTGGTCACGCACACCACCGCGTCGAATGTCGAAGACCTGATGGAATTCTATCGCCTGACCGGGAATGCGAAATATCTCGCGCCGATCCCGGCGGCGCTCGACTGGCTCGACAGCGTTCGGCTGCCCGAGGAGTTGCGCGTCGGGAACCGGCATTTCCCGACCTTTGTCGAGATCGGCACCAACAAGCCGCTCTGGGTGCATCGGCGCGGGTCGAACGTGGTCAACGGCGAATATTATGCCGATCACGAGCCCGCGCACACGATCGGCCATTACAATCCGCGCCGCTCGGTCGATGTGCCAAAGCTGCGCCGGGAGTATGAAAAGCTGCGCGCGATCCCCGGCGGGCCGGTGTCGAAGGACTCGCCGTTGCTCAAGGGCCGCCAGCCGCTGTCGCCCTATTGGGTCGCGGCGGTCGAGCCGGGGTCGGACATGAATGTCGCGGGCGGCAAGAGCGCAGCCGAACTGGTCGCGTCGCTCAATGCAGAGGGCTGGTGGCCGACCCAGCTGAAAGCGATCAGCCACCCCTATCGCGGCCCGGGATCGAAGGAGGTCGCGCCGGGCGATTTCCGATCGACCAATGTCGGAGACAGCAGCGACACCTCTCCGTTCGACGTCAAGGACGGGCCGATCGGAATTTCGACCGGCACGTACATCGATCACATGGTGACGCTGATCGGCGCGTTGCGGGCTGGCTCCTAACTCGGATCGACGACCAGGCGGCAGCCGCGCAGCTCGTAGCCCGCGACCAGCGGGTTCCAGCCGACATCGGGCGCGCGCTCCAGCCGCAGGCCGGGGACGCGCAGCAGCCGGTCGAGAAACACCGCGGATTCGTGCAGCGCGACCCCGGCGCCGGGGCAGCGATGCTCGCCATCGCCGAAGGCGAGGCCGGGGCCGGTGACGCGCGGCGCGCGCTCACGCTCCGGGTCGAGCGCGTGCGGGCAGGTGCCCACCGCCGCCGCATCGCCATTGGCCGATCGGATATCGAGCGCGACGGTCCCGCCCTCGACATGGCGGTAGAGCGTGCCGACGACGGGCTCCAGCCGCAGGATTTCCTCCAGGATCGCGATCTGCCCATCGGCATCGGCGGCAAGGAACTGTGCGCGCAGATCCGGGCGTTCGAGCAAATGCCAGCCGGCCATGGTGATGAACTCACGCGTCGTCACCATCCCCGCCGCGCCATAGGTGAAACATTCGGTGAGGATGTCGAGCGGGGTATAGCCCTCGCTCAGCAGATGCGAGATCACGTCCTCCCGCGGCGCAGCACGGCGCGCGGCGATCGCAGGCTTCACGTCCATCGCGTAGAAGCGCCGCATGCGCCACTGGCCGAGCAGGAAGCTCATGATCTCGGCAAACTTCCCGCGCCCGGTCTGGAAGGCGGTGCTGAAGAAGGAATCGAGCCGCCGGCTCATGCCGTCGATATCGCTCTCGGTCAGACCGACAATCTCGGCCGCGACGGCGACTGCCATCTCGAGCGACAGGCGGTCGAGATCGCCGCCGCCATCCTTGATCAGTCGGGCGATCAGCGCGTCGCTGGTCCGCTCCATCAGCTCGCGATAACGCGTCTCGACCACGCGGGGGGTGAAGAAGCGTGCGGTGCCGCTGCGCTGGCGGCGATGCGCCTCGCCATGCAGGAACAGGATCGGCGGGCGTGCCTGGCCGCGATATTTGCCGATCACCTCGGCTTTGAAGCCCGCCTGAAGCCCATTGGTGTCGCGCAGCACCGCGCGCACTGCCTCATATCCGGACACCACCGGCGCCTTGAGCAGACCGCCACGCGCCGCGCTTGCGGACTTGCGGTCATCGCGCGCATGATCGACCGGGCAGCGGGCCGGCGGGCTGGCAAGATGCGACTGGGCGGACATGAAACACTCCGGGTTGTGATACACGATGGATCATAAGATAGCGAAGCGGAGCGGCGTTTCAAGCGATGCCCGCGTTGTCCGTTCCCGCGCAGCGCTGGGGACAGCGTTGGTGGAACTGGTGGCTGAGCGGCCATTCGGCGAGATCACGGTCGCGATGCTGACCGATCGGGCCAAGGTCGGTTACGCGACTTTCTTCCGCCATTATCCGGACCTGTCGGCGCTGCTGATCGAAGTCGCCGACTCACTGATTGCGGAACTGCTCGCGAAACTGGTGCCAATGCTGCAGCAGGGAGACCGGCTGGCGCTGGTGCGCACATTGACGGCCGAGGTGCTGTCGCGCCGTACCCTGTGTCACGCGCTGCTCACTGGCGCGGGAGATCCGATGCGCCAGATGGTGACGCAGCGCGCGATCGCGCAGGCGCTGGCGAGCCCGGCCGAAACGCCCGACGGACTGCCGCGCGAGCTGGCGGTGACGCATCTCGTGGGCGCGGCGCTGACGATCCTGACCTGGTGGCTCGACCGCGCGCCGGACATGGCGGCGGACGATGTCGCGGCGATCCTCGACCGGCTGGTGCTGGCGCCGGTGCTGGCGGATCAGGTTCCGGGCTGAATATAGGGGATGCGGGCGAACAGCTCGCGCTGCCACTTGCGCGGGTCGGCCTCGATCCGGCTCTGCGAATCGAAGATCATCGTCTGGCGCTCGGGCAGCGTGTATTTGGGCCAGTCCGCCACGCCTTCGCCATTGGGATTGCCGGTGGCGGCGAGGTTGACGAAGGCGCGCTGCATCGCTGCCGATACGGCCTGCGCGCCCGGCCCGGTGCCGGAGACCGTGCCCTCCGCACCGATCGTGCCGAAGACGAGCGGGATATCATGGGTGTGCGCCGCGCCGCGTTCGGGCGCGACCGGGGACTGGAAATCGAGCTGATAGACCCAGGCGGGGGCGCCGGCTTTGGCGCGTTCCTCGGCCTCGATCACCTGTCCGCGCCAGCTGCGCCCGGCGGTGGTGCTGGCGTAGAAGATGTCCTGCGCGCTCCATTCGGGGAATTGGCGGCGATACTCCGCAACCACCCATTCGGGGTGGGCGTCGATGCGCAGCTGCGGAGCGATGCGTTCGGCGAGGTTGGACCAGTCGAGCGTGCGCACTGCCTCGCCCTTCGGGTCGATAAACGCGCGGGTCTCGTCGCGCGTATTACCAAGGATCAGCGGGATGCCGTTGCCGATCGGATTGGCGTCGGGCCAGAAGGGGTGGCGGGTCAGCCACTTCATGTCGAGCACTGGGCCCATATAGACGCCGCCGCCGAGGATCGGGTCTTCGGCGGACAGCCCCTCGATCAGCCGCTGTACCGGCATGTCGATCAGGTCGCCTGGCGTGGCGTTGAGTTTGGCGAGCAGGGCTTTCGCGCGCGCGGTAGCGTTCAAGGGGCCGCTGGCCGTTACCTGCTGTCCGCTCATCGTCGCGGCGCTGTGGAACAGGCCCTTGGCTGCGGGCATGCCCATCAGCGTGGCGATCTTGGCACCGCCGCCGGACTGGCCGAACACCATCACGCGGTTCGGATCGCCGCCGAACCCGGCGATGTTGTCGCGCACCCATTGCAGCGCGAGGATCAGGTCGAGCTGCCCGAGATTGCCGCTGTCGGGGAAACGCGGGTCGAGCCGGGCGAGGTAGAGATAGCCGAGCGCGTTGAGGCGGTGGTTGACCGTGACGACGACGACATCGCCCTGCATCGCCAGCCGCTGGCCGAATACCTGCGGCTCGATGACCGTGCCGTTGGAGTAAGCGCCGCCGTGGAAATAGACCATGACCGGGCGCTTGAAACTGGTGCTGGCGTGCGGGGTCCAGACGTTGAGGAACAGGCAGTCCTCGGCCTGATTGGGCAGGTTGCTGCGCTGCGGGCAGGTCGCGGCGAAGGCAGTTGCGCGGATCGTCTCGCGGATACGGGCGGGTGCGGCCGCGGCGCGGAAGCGGGCGCGGCTGGTGTCATTGCCGTAGCGGATGCCGAGAAAGGCGGAGACCGTCCCCTCGCGCTTGCCCTGCCAGCGGCCCGTGGTGCCGGTGGCGACCGGGTCGCCCTTGGCGAACGCGGCGGAGGGCAGGGCGGTCAGCGCCGCACCTGCACCCAGCAGCGTCCGCCGACGCATCACCGCCGCACGTCCAGTCCGCCTTCGAGGAACGCGTCGATGTCGCGCTGACCGAACAGGCTGGCATCGCCCGGCAGCGAATGTTTGAGGCAGGTGAGCGCCAGGCCCGAGGCGACGGTCGCTTCCAGATCCTGACCCGACAGCACGCCGTGCAGGATGCCCGCCGCAAACGCGTCCCCGCCGCCGATGCGGTCGACGATGCCCGCCACCACGACCTCATCGGTCTGATAGCCGCGCTCGCGCGTGTCGACGCGGGCGGCGATGCGGTGGCGGTCCGCGTCGTCGACATGACGCGCGGTCGACGCGATGCGCTGAAGATTGGGGAAGGCGTCGAATGCGGCCTCCGCAGCATCGCGGCGGCGGTCTGCGCCGTCGCCCGAAAAGGTCTGGCCGAGCAGCAGCGAGACGTCGCGATGGTTGCCGAACATCGTGTCGGCGAGGCTCACCAGCTCGGTCAGCACCGCACGCGGGTTGCTGTCCCAGCTTTCCCACAGGCGCGCGCGGTAATTGCCGTCGAAGCTGATTGCGACGCCCATCTCCTTCGCGGTCTTTGCTGCGGCGATTGCTGCAGCAGCGGTCGCCGGGCCGAGTGCGGGGGTAATGCCCGACAAATGCAGCATCGCCGCGCCGTCGAGGATGCTTCGCCAGTCGAACGCGTCGGCCGGGGCGGTCGCGAAGCTCGAGGCTGCGCGGTCATAGACGATGTCCGACGCGCGCAGGCCGGCGCCGACCGACAGGAAATACAGGCCCATGCGCCCGTCGCGCAGCTGGACGTTGCTGGTATCGACGCCCTGTCCGCGCACGAAGCGGATCGCGGCGTGACCGAGCGGATTGTCCGGCACTGCGCTGACCATCGACACCTTGTGGCCGAGATTGGCGAGGCCGATCCCGACATTCGCCTCCGCTCCCCCGACATGCACGTCGAGGCTGCCGGTCTGCATCAGCAATTCGCGCCCGGGAGCAGTCAGGCGGAGCAGCAACTCCCCGAAACAGACGATATGGCCGGCCATGATCTCTCCTCAACTCGACCGGCGTCAGCGCGCCAGCCAGCCGCCGTCTACCGCGAGGATGTGCCCCTGCACATAGTCCGATGCGCGCGACGCAAGGAACACCGCCGCGCCGCCCAGATCGGCCGGGTCGCCCCAGCGCGCCGCCGGGATGCGCTCGAGGATCTGGCGGTTGCGCGTCTCGTCCTTCTGCAGTGCGTCGGTATTGTTGGTGGCGATATAGCCGGGCGCGATCGCGTTGACGGTGATGCCCTTGCTCGCCCATTCATTGGCCAGCAGCTTGGTCAGCCCGCCGACGCCGCTCTTCGACGCGGTATAGCTTGGCACGCGGATGCCGCCCTGGAAGGTCAGCATCGACGCGATGTTGATGATCTTGCCCCCGCCATTGGAGATCATGTGGCGGGCGGCCGCCTGGCACAGGAAGAACACCGACTTCAAATTGGTGTCCATCACCGCGTCCCAGTCTTCTTCGGTGAAGTCGACCGCGTCGTTGCGGCGGATGATGCCGGCATTGTTGACGAGGATGTGTAGCCCGCCGAGCTTTTCCACAGTTTCGTCCACAATTCGGCCCACAGGCTCGATCGTCGACAGGTCGGCGCTGATGATCTCGGCCTTGCGGCCGAGCGCGCGGACCTTTTCCACCGTTTCGGTGGCGGCAGAGCGGCCGACTGCGGCGATGTCCGCGCCCGCCTGGGCCAGCGCCAGCGCAATGCCCTGGCCAATGCCTGTGTTCGCGCCGGTGACGACCGCGACGCGGCCGGTGAGATCGAAGGGATTCATGGAGTAACCTCGTCCTTGGGCCTTAGGCCAGCTGGCAGATGTCCAGCACGTTCATGTCGGTATAGTCCTGATTTTCGCCCGCCATCGCCCAGATGAAGGCGTAGGACCGGGTCCCCGCGCCCATATGGATCGACCAAGGCGGGCTGATCACCGCTTCCTCATTCTGCATCACGATGTGGCGGGTCGCCTCGCCCTCACCCATGAAGTGCATCACGCGATCGGTGTCGGCATTGTCGAGCTCGAAATAGAAATAAATCTCGCTGCGGCGCTCATGGATGTGCGGCGGCATGGTGTTCCACACGCTGCCTTCCTTGAGCACGGTCAGCCCCATCACCAGCTGCGCGCTGTCGCACACGCCGGGGATGACCAGCTGATAGATCGATCGCTCGTTCGATTCGGCCAGGCTGCCGCGATCGAGCCGGTTGGCGTCGGCAATGCCGAGCTGGCGCGTCGCGAACGCGCGATGCGCGGGGCAGGAGACGAGGTAGAAGCGCGCGCCTTCACCCGAAAACTGCACGTCCGCTGCGCCCATCGTCACATACAGGCAATCCTTGTTGCCCAGCGTGAACGCCTGTCCATCGACGGTGACGACACCCTCGACCGACCCGACATTGACGATGCCAAGCTCACGCCGCTCAAGGAACGGGTGGCCCGCCGCAGATGCCGGTTCGGTCTGGTCGGGCAGGCGCACCGGGTCCGCCGCCACCAGCACCCCGCCGATCACCATGCGATCGGCGTGGGTATAGTTGAGCACGCACTCGCCTGCGCGGAACAGGTCGGTGATGAGGTAGCGGTCACGCAACTCATCGTTCGACACGCACTCCATCATGTCGGGATGGGTGGCATAATAGGTGCGGTCGAACATGGCCTCTCCGTTCAGAATGCGGATGCGGTCGGGATCAGGCGAGCGCGGGCTGCGCGCTCACGCTCTTGAGATAGTCGGCGATCGCCGCGTCCTGGCAGTTCGGGTAGAACAGCTCGGCGAACTTCTCGCCCGCGATCGCAGCGCGCAGCAGGTCCTGATCGACGGTCTTCAAAACCGTGAGCATGTCGTGGCAGGTCGCCGCCTTGAGGTTGGCGAGGATGCCGCGGTTCTTGCGCATGATCTCGGCGCGCTCCTTGGGATAGCCAAGGCCACGCTCGCCGTCGAACAGCTTGCGGTAGACATCCTGCAGGTTGAGCTCGGCGGCCCAGCCAAAGCCCTTGGCATAGGGCATCGAGATCGCGTTGCCGTCATTGATCTGGCCGAACAGGAAGGCGTCGGTCGGATCGATCACCAAGCCGCAGAACACGCCGGGCATCGCGTTGCACGCGAGCATCGAACCCATGCCGGTGCCGCACCCGGTGACGACGAAATCCGCCGCCTTGGAATTGAGCAGGATGCCGGCGAGCAGGCCGTTCATGACATAGGTCAGCGACGCGCTGTCCTCGGCCGAATACATGCCATAGTTGAACACCTGATGGCCCAGCGGCTCGGCGACGGCGGTCAGCGCGTCATGGATGATACCGTTCTTTGCGGCCTGGCTGTTCTCGGTAATCAGTGCGATCTTCATGGGTCGGATCCTCTTCACAACTGGCGTCGCGGACGCCGGGAACTGCGGCCCGGTCGCCCCGTATGTGCAGCCAATGACCGCTGGGTAACCGGTGTCAGTACTTTTCGCAAGTTGTCGTGCAACTCGCGCGGTCGGGTTGGTCTGTCAAGCGGGTTCGGCGACCGGTGCAGTGGCGGGGGCGCGATCCAGTCGGTACGCCTTGCGCACCAGCGTGGACGTCAGGTCGAGCGCGAGTTCGGCGGCCTCCCAATCCTGCATCCGCCCTTCGGCCACCAGGCGCGCGAGGAAGGCGCAATCGACGCGGCGCGCGACATCGTGCCGCGCCGGGATCGACAGGAAGGCGCGCGTGTCGTCGTTGAACCCGACGGTGTTGTAGAAGCCTGCTGTCTCGGTCGTCATCTCCCGGAAGCGGCGCATCCCCTCGGGGCTGTCATGGAACCACCAGGCCGGGCCGAGGCGCAGGCACGGATAGTGACCGGCGAGCGGGGCAAGTTCGCGGGCATAGGTCGATTCGTCGAGCGTGAAGAGGATGATCGTCAGATCGCGTTCGTTGCCGACGACGTCGAGCATCGGCTTCAGCGCCGCGACATAGTCGGTGCGCATCGGGATGTCGGCGCCCTTGTCACGGCCATGGCTGTGGAACAGCGCCGCATTGTGGTTGCGGCACGATCCGGGATGGATCTGCATCGTCATCCCGTCCGCGACGCTCATCTTCGCCATTTCGGTGAGCATCTGCGCGCGGAACAGCTCCGCATCGGCCGCGTCCCAGGTGCCACCAACGATGCGTGCGAACAGCGCTTCGCATTCGGTGGTCGAGAGGTTGGCGGTCTGCGCCGTCGCAAAGCCATGGTCGGTCGCGGTCGCACCCGCCGCGCGGAAATCGGCGCGGCGCTTGCGGTGCGCGGCGAGATAGCCGGACCAGCTATGGACATCCTCGCCCGTCAGATCGGCGAACGCCGTCATCGCGCCGGCAAAGGCTTCATGCTCGACATCGATCACCGAATCCGGGCGATAGGTGGTGACGACGCAACCCTGCCACCCCGACTGTCGGATCGCCGCATGATGGTGCAGCGGATCGTCTGCGCCGTCGGTCGTCGCGAGGAAGTCGATCCTGAACCGATCAAACAGCGCACGCGGGCGATAGGCCGGGGTCGCCAGCGCATCGGTGATGGTGTCGTAATAGTGATCTGCGGTTTCGGCGCTCAGCAGCCGGTCGATCCCGAACACTTCGGCAAAGACATGGTCGAGCCACATGCGCGAGGGCGTGCCGCGGAACAGGTGATAGTTGCTGGCGAACAGGCGCCAGGCGCCGCGCGGGTCGGTGTCAGGCACCACGCCATCACGGCGCGGGACGCGCAGGGCGTCGAGCGCGATTCCCTGCGAATAGAGCATGCGGAAGACATAGTGATCGGGCGCGAGGAACAACTCGGTCGCATTCTCCCACGCGGCATCGGTCGCGAACCACGCCGGATCGGTGTGGCCGTGCGGGCTGACGATCGGCAGGTCGGCGATCTGGGCGTACAGCGCGCGGGCGATGCTGCGCGTACCTGGATCAGCCGGGAACAGCCGGTCGGGATCGAGCGTCAGGGCGTGCACGGGCATCCTCTCATCATCTTGATGCTATCGGTAATCGGTGTCAGCCGGGCAATCAACGCGCCCGACGCTTAGCATCATTCCGTCGGCGGCGCGACCGAGGCGCGGCGGATCAGGGTCGAGACGAACAGCGATTCCGCCGCTTCCTCGTCCTCATCCTCGCCATTGCCGATCAGCTTCAGCGCCGCTGCACGTGCCATCGTCGCGATCGGCCAGCGGACGGTGGTGAGCGGGGGCCACAGATAGGATGCGATCGTGGTGTCGTCGAACCCGACGATCGACAGGTCGCGCGGCACGTCCAGGCCGCGCTGGCGCGCGGTGTGCAGCACGCCGGCCGCCATCGCATCGTTCGAACAGAAGACCGCGGTCGGGCGGGGTGACAGGTCGAGCAGCCGTTCGGCCGCGCGCATCCCCGATTCGAACGTATAGTCGCCCTGCGCGATCAGCGTCCGCTGGATCGGCAAGTCGGCATCGTCGAATGCGGCTTCATAGCCCTGGCTGCGCTCGAACGCCGAGCGGAAGCCATGCGGACCCTGGACCAGACCGATACGGCGATGGCCAAGCTCGATCAGATGCCCGACCGCGCCGCGCACCACTTCGCGATCATTAGACGCGACCATATGCTGCGGGTCATCGAATGCAGCAGAGCCCATGCGGACATAGCGCGTACCGATTTCGGTACACAGTTCCGCGAGCGAGTCATTCTCGCTAATCGGGGGCAGCAGCATCACGCCATAGGGGCGCTGGCGTTCGAGGAAACGCCGGATGTCATCGAGCATCGTCGGAGATCCGCGATCGACCGGGTGGACGATCAGTTCGAACTCGGTATCTCGCAGCACTTCCAGCAAGCCATGCTGCACGTTGAGCACCATGTGCGGGTTCGGGTTGTCGTGGATCAGGCCGATCAGGAAATTGCGGCGCAGCGCCAGCGCGCGGGCCTGGGGGTTGGGAACATAGCCGATTTCGGCGATGACCTTCTCGACCCGCTCGCGCGTCTCGTCATTCAGTAGCGAGGAGTGGTTGATGACGCGGCTGACCGTTTTCTTGGAGACACCGGCAAGCCGTGCGACATCGTTGATCGTCGCCTGAGCGCTTTTCTTCATGTGCGCTGCATAGCGCGATCCCGGTCCCTAGCCAATCGGCGCGCGGACCGCCTGACACCGGTTTCGGGGCGCCCCAGTTGATCGCCGGGCGGCGCTTACGACCATTGGTTGGCTATGCGACGTTGCAAGTTTCTGCTTTTGCAGGCTATCCGGCGAAATCGATCAATGGGTAACCGGTAGCTTGATATTGACACCGGTTTCCTCTAGCCAAGCGGCAAGAATAGAAGCGAGGGGTGGATGAGCGACCTGGATGTCATTGCGGAGGCTTTTGTCGCCGCGCGCCGCGATGCACGCGGCCTGCCCGAATATCCCGGCGATGCGCCGACGACGCTGGCCGATGCCTATGCGATTCAGGATCGGGCGCGCGCGCTGGCCGGTGACGATGTCGCCGGTTGGAAGGTCGGCCGCATCAATGCGCCGCTCGACGCGCAGCTGGGGACGAATCGGCTGGCAGGGCCCATCTTCGCCCATTCGGTGCAGCCGCACGCGCCCGCCCCGGCGATGCCCGTTTTCGGCGAAGGCTTTGGCGCGGCAGAGGCTGAATTCCTGCTGCGCATCGGCACCGCGCCCGATCCCGCCAAGACTAGCTACACGCTGGAGGAAGCGGCTTATCTGATCGACGCGGTCCATGTCGGGCTGGAGATTGCAAGCTCGCCCTTCCCGGGGATCAATGCGCTCGGGCCGCTCGTGACCATCTCCGACTTCGGCAACAATCACGGGCTGGTGGTCGGTGAGGCGATTGCCGATTGGCGCGATGCCGAGTTGCTCGACTGGCCGGTGACGCTGAGCATCGACGGAGTCGAGATCGGTGCGGCAACCGCGCGCACCATGCTCGACGGTCCGGTCGGTGCCGCACGCTTCCTGTTCGAAACCATGGCCGCGCGCGGCATCGCGCTGCGCCCTGGGCAGTGGATTTCGTCCGGGGCCGTGACTGGCGTGCATGAGGTATCGCCAGGCGCACAGGTTACTGCCACGTTCCGCGACATGCGGGTGAGCTGCACGATCGAGGCCGCCAGACCCGCCGCTTAGGGAGAGAATGGATGAACGCGACGCAGGCCGACAGCGGGGGTGAACCGCCCCGCGCGGCGCCGGTGGTACGCACCGGACGCTACCGATGGATGATCATCGCGATCCTGTTTTTCGCGACGACGGTCAATTATATCGACCGCACGATGCTGGGCCTGCTTGCCCCCGATCTGGGCAAGGAACTGGGCTGGAACGAAAATGACTATGGCAACATCGTCACTGCGTTCCAGGCGGCCTATGCGCTCGGCTTTCTGTTCATGGGCTGGCTGGTCGACCGGTTCGGTCCGAAGATCGGCTATGCCATCGCCATTGGCGTGTGGACCGTGGGCCATGTGATGCACGGCTTTGCCAGCACCGTCGCCTCGTTCATGGCGGCACGCGTGGTGCTCGGCGTTGGCGAAGCGGGGCATTTCCCGTCGGTCGTCCGCGCCAGCAGCGAGTGGTTCCCGCAAAAGGAACGCGCCTATGCGATCGGCTGGGTCAACTCCGCCACCACGATCGGCGTGATCCTGACCGCGCCGACGCTATGGGTGTTCATGACCTGGCTCGGCCTCGATTGGCGCGAGACCTTCATCTATTCGGGCCTGTTCGGCGTCATCCTGCTGGTGCTATGGCTCAAATTCTACAGCAACCCGCGCGAAAGCGGCCGGGTAAGCGAGGGCGAACTGGCGTGGATCGAGCATGATCCGCCCGAGCAGATCGAAAAGATCGGCTGGAGCCGCGTCGTGCGTCTGCGTGAGGCATGGGCATTCGCGGTCGCCAAGTTCCTGACCGATCCGGTCTGGTTCCTGATGCTGTTCTGGCTGCCGAAATATTTCGCCAGCACCTATAATGTCGACCTCAAGGTCGTGCTGCTGCCGATGATCGTGATGTACCTGCTTTCCGACGTGGGCAGCATCGCGGGCGGGTGGCTGTCGTCCAACCTGATTCACAAGGGGTGGACGCCGAACGCCGCCCGCAAGGTGACGATGATCATCGCGGGCTGCTGTGTCGTCCCGCTGCTGTTCGTGACGCAGCTCGAGAATATGTGGCTCGCGGTTGCGCTGATCGGGCTTGCGCTGGCGGGGCATCAGGCCTTCTCGACCAACTTGCTGTCGCTGCCGCCGGACATGTTCCCGAAGCGCGCAGTGGGGTCGGTGATCGGCCTTGGCGGCTTCTGCGGTGGCGTCGGCGGCATGATCATGGCCAAGTCGACGGGGCTGGTGCTCGACGCGACGGACGGCAATTACACGCTGATCTTCGCGGCCTGCACGGTCGTGTATTTCCTGGCAGTCGGTGCGATCCACCTGCTGTCGCCGCGTCTGACGCGCGTATCGGTCTGATCGACCGGCCGGGTGGTGACATTTCGTGTCGCCACCTGGCACTTTTGCGCAATGAAGCATTGATAACATTGCATCGCGGGCACGATCGCGGCATCACTGTCCTATGACCGCAACACTCAAACTCGACGCGTTTCTGCCCTATCGCCTCTCGGTCGCTTCCAACCGGGTTTCGGGAACGATCGCCGGTGCCTATCAGGCCCGCTTTGGTCTGCGCATCCCCGAATGGCGGCTGGTCACGGTGCTCGCCGAGTTCGGATCGATGAGCCAGCAGGCGCTGTGCGGGCGGACGCAGATGGACAAGGTGACGGTCAGCCGCGCGGCCATCTCGCTGCACGAGCGCGGACTGGTGACGCGCACGCCCAATCCCGATGATCAGCGCTCGCATTTGCTCGACCTCAGCCCCGAAGGCTGGGCGCTGTATCGCCAGATCGCACCCCAGGCGCTGGAGTTCGAACGCCGCATCTTCGCCAGCCTGAGCGACGACGAGCAGGCGCAGTTGCGCAAGATGCTCGAACGGGTCGAATCTGCGGCAGCGGCGATCTCGCCGGGATTCTAGCCGCTTGATCCGCCCCCCGGTTCTGGCCTAATCGAGCCATCCCTCCCCAGGGCAGTCACTGTTGCTAGCCAGGAGGATTCCATGACCGCTTATCACACCCGCGCCGGGCTTTCGGTCGCTGCGCCGCTCGTCGCGTTTGTCGAGGAGCGGGTGCTGCCGCCGCTGGGCCTGGACGCAGACCAGTGGTGGGCGGGTGCGGCCGATATCTTCGCGCGCTTTGCCCCGCGCAACCGCGACCTGCTGGCAGCGCGCGACGACCTGCAGGCACAGATCGATGCGTGGTGTGCAGCGGACCCGATGCGCGCGGCCGATCCGGCGGCGCAGGAGGCGTTCCTGCGCGGCATCGGTTATCTGGTGCCGGAGCCGGGCGACTTCACGATCGGCACGCGCGATGTCGATGCCGAGATTGCCACGATGGCCGGGCCACAGCTGGTCGTGCCCGCGCTCAATGCCCGCTTCGTGCTCAACGCCGCCAATGCGCGTTGGGGCAGCCTGTACGATGCGCTGTACGGCACCGATGCGCTGCCCGGCACTGCCAAGCCCAGCGGCTATGACGCCGAACGCGGCGCGCAGGTGATCGCAGCCGCCAAGGCGTTTCTGGACGAAGCGGTGCCGCTGAGCGGGCGGAGCTGGACGGAGTTCACTGGTGGCGACCTGCCGCTCGCCGATCCCGGCCAATTCGTCGGTACGCGCGGCGATTCGATGCTGTTCGCCCACAATGGCCTGCATATCGAGGTGGTGGTCGATCGCGCGCATCCGATCGGCGCGACCGATCCGGCGGGCATCGCCGATGTGCTGCTCGAAAGCGCGCTCACGGCCATCGTCGATCTGGAGGATTCGATTGCGGCGGTGGATTCCGAAGACAAGGTCGCGGCCTATGCCAACTGGCTGGGCCTGATGCGCGGCGACCTGACCGAGACGTTCGAGAGGGGCGGGCGGACGCTGACGCGCGACCTCGCCGGCGATCGCGTCTATCAGCGCCCCCACCAGAGCGACCTGACGCTGCCGGGCCGGTCGCTGCTCTTCGTGCGCAATGTCGGGCATCTGATGACTAACCCGGCCATCATGATTGACGGGGAAGAGGCACCCGAAGGGATCCTCGACGCGATCGTCACCAGCACGATCGCGCTGCACGACCTCAACGGCCTTGGCCGCTTCCGCAACAGCCGCACCGGCAGCATCTATATCGTGAAGCCCAAGATGCACGGGCCGGACGAGTGCTCCTTCACCAACGATCTGTTCGACGCGGTGGAGGATCTGCTCGGCCTTGCCCGCCACACGATCAAGGTCGGGGTGATGGATGAGGAGCGGCGGACCAGCGCCAACCTTGCCGCCTGCATCCATGCGGTGCGGGGCCGCATCGCCTTCATCAATACCGGCTTCCTCGACCGCACCGGCGACGAGATTCACACGTCGATGCGCGCCGGCCCGATGATCCCCAAGGCGGAGATGAAGGCGAGTGCGTGGATCAAGGCGTATGAGGACCGCAATGTCCGCATCGGCCTGAAGCACGGCCTGTCGGGCCGGGCGCAGATCGGCAAGGGGATGTGGGCGGCACCCGACCGCATGGCCGACATGATGGACCAGAAGATCGTCCATCCGCTAAGCGGCGCGAACACCGCCTGGGTGCCATCGCCGACTGCCGCCACGCTGCACGCGATGCATTATCACAGGGTCGATGTCTTCGCCCGGCAGCGCGAGATTGCGGGCGACGTGATCCCGGCGCTGGCCCCGCTGCTGACGATTCCGGTCGCGCAAGGGCGCAACTGGACCGCGGAAGAGGTCGCGCGCGAACTCGACAATAATGCACAGGGCATTCTCGGCTATGTCGTGCGCTGGATCGATCAGGGCGTCGGCTGTTCCAAGGTGCCCGACATCCACGATATCGGCCTGATGGAGGACCGCGCGACGTTGCGCATCTCCTCCCAGCATATCGCCAACTGGCTGCTCCATGGGGTCGCTACCCCGGCGGATGTCGATGCCGCGTTCGCGCGGATGGCGGTGAAGGTCGATGCGCAGAATGCGGGCGATCCGCTTTATCGCCCGATGGCGGGTGATCCCGACAGCCTCGCGCTGCAGGCGGCGCGCGCGCTGGTGTTCGACGGCGTCGTCCAGCCGAGCGGCTATACCGAGCCGCTGCTGCACGCATTTCGCGCCAAGGCGAAAGCGCGGGCGTGACAGCGCATTGAACCTTCCCGCCGCTGGCACGTTGCGCTAGCGATCGGGGTACGTGCTGTCTTCCAAATGGCGCGATCCCATTGGGAGGTCAGGGGTATTCCGGGCGTGCGGCTGTTGATCCTGTTGCTGGCGAGCAGCGCGCTCGTCTCTGTCCCGGCGCGCGCGCAAATCGACGGCGCTGCGGGCAAGCCTGGGCAGGGCGCGCCTGCTGACGATCCGAAAACGCTTGAGCGCGCCGCGCAGCAACGCGCCGAGGCACAGGGCGAAAAGCCGATCGTCACCGATGCGGAATTTTCCGATGCACTGCCACCGCTGTCCGACGACATGGACGCGCCGCTGGAGCAGATGACGCCACCCGCGCCGCCCATCGCGCCGGTCGAGGCGATCGAGGATGCTCCGCCGCTCGACGAAGCCGGTGCCGAGGCGGAGATTGCCGCGCCGCTTCCGCCGCTATCGGAATTCGACACCACCCCGATCGCCGAAGTCGCGGTCGCCAACGACAGCGCGACGGTCGAGATCCGCTATGCCACGCGCGTGACCGGGCTCGACGAAATCGGGCTGGAGGACGAGTTCCGCGATCTGTCGGCGCTGGAGGACGGCGACGGAACGGCCGCCAATGCCGCGATCATCGGCGCGCGGGCGCGCGAGGATGAAGGGCTCGCGGTGCGGTTGATGAAGTCGCTTGGCTATTATGACGCGACCGCCATTTCGACAATCGAACAGACGCCGCAGGGCGACCGCCCGGTCACCGCGACGGTCGCGGCCGTGCCTGGGCCGCTCTACACATTCGGCGAAATCCGGGTCGAGGCCGACCCGACCGTGCCGCCTACGCTGATCGCCGACACTCTGAAACTGCGTACCGGCGAGCCGATCGACGCGGTGCGTGTGCAGGCGGCGGAGGCGGCGGTCAGCGTCGCGCTGCCGCAAAATGGCTATCCCTTTGCCGAAGTCGGACAGCGCGACATCCTGCTGGACGAAACGACGCGTACCGGTGACTACACCTTGCCGGTGACGGTCGGGCCGCGCGGCCGCTTTGGCGGGGTCCGTACCGAGGGCGACAGCGTCTTCACGCCCGATCATATCGAGGTGCTGACGCGCTTCGACCGCGCCGATCTGTACGACAGCCGCAAGGTCGATGACCTGCGCGACGCGCTGATCGCGACCAGCCTGTTTTCGACCGTGTCGGTCGAGCCGGTGAAGACCGGGCAGATCAACCCCGACGGGACGGAGGCGGTCGATCTGCTGGTGCGCCAGACCAAGGGGCCGCCGCGCACCCTTGCGGGCGAGGTCGGCTACAGCACCGGCCAGGGTTTCAGGGCCGAGGTCAGCTGGACCCACCGCAACCTGTTCCCGCCCGAAGGCGCGCTGATCGCGACGGGCGTGCTCGGCACTCAGGAGCAGGGCGCGTCGGCAACCTTCCGTCGCTCCAATGCCGGGCGGCGTGACCGCACCTTCCAGATCGTCGCCTCGGCGCTGCGCTCGGATGTCGAGGCGTTCACCGGCCTCACGGGCACGCTGTCGGCACGAGTCTCTTATGACTCGACCCCGATCTGGCAGAAGAAGCTGACCTATGCCTATGGCGTCGAACTGGTCGGGACGAGCGAGGACCGGTTCGACTTTACCCGTGGTCTGCGCGAGCGCGGGGTCTATTTCATCGCCGCCGTGCCGCTGTTCGCGGGATGGGATCAGTCGGACAATCTGCTCAATCCGACGCGCGGCTGGCGACTCAAGCTGAACCTCAGCCCCGAAACATCGGTGCGCGGCACCGCGCGCCCCTATGGCCGCGCGCAGGTGGAGGGGACGATCTATCAGCCAGTGACCGACAGCATCGTGCTGGCCGGGCGCGCGCGGTTCGGGACGATCCAGGGGATCGAGCGCAACGACCTTGCCCCGTCGCGGCGTTATTATGCCGGCGGCGGCGGTTCGGTGCGCGGGTTCGGCTATCAGGAACTCGGGCCGCGGGCACCCGATGGCAAGCCGGTCGGCGGGCGGAGTTTCAACGAGTTCGCGGTCGAGGCGCGCTATCGCTTCGGCAATTTCGGGATCGTGCCGTTCCTCGACGCTGGGCAAGTCTATGAGGAATCGCTGCCCCAGCTCAGCCGCATCCGCTTTGGTGCGGGCATTGGCGGGCGCTTCTATACCAATTTCGGACCCATGCGGCTCGACATCGCCACCCCGATCGCGCGCAAGCCGGGCGAGAGCAAGGTCGCGCTCTACATCTCGATCGGGCAGGCGTTCTGATGACCGAAGACTCGCCCGTACCGGCGCAGGAAACGACCGTGATCGTCGAACGCGCGCCGCTGTGGCAGCGCGTCGCGAAATGGACCGCGATAGGCCTGGCCAGCCTGGTCACGTTGCTGCTCGCCGCGATCGCCATTCTCGATACCGGGGTGGGGCATCGCTTTGTCGCGGATCGGCTGGGGGGCTATACGACCGCATCGGGCCTCAACATCAAGGTCGGGCGGATCGAAGGATCGATCTATGGCGCAATGGTGCTGCGCGATGTGCGCGTCAGCGATCCCAAGGGCGTGTTCGCGACATCGCCGCGGATCGCGGTCGACTGGCGGCCTTTCGCCTTCCTCAACAACCATGTCGACATTCGCGCGGCGACCAGCCCGCTGGTGCGCGTCGCGCGGCTGCCCGAGCTCAAGCCCGGTGGTGATCCCAATGCGCCGATTCTCCCCGATCTCGATATCGACATTGCGCGGCTGAACATCGACCGACTGGTGCTGGAAGCGCCGGTTGCGGGACAGCGCTACATCGCGACGCTGGCAGGTGAGGCAAAGATCGCAGACCGCCACGCGCGGGTGATCGCCAATGGGCGCACGCTCGGCCGCACCGGGGGCGATGCGCTCGCGCTGGTGCTCGATGCGGTGCCGGATGACGACAAGCTCGACCTGCGCGCCGATCTGAATGCGCCGGTCGGCGGGCTGGTCGCGGGGCTGGCCGGCCTTGAAGCGCCGCTCGCCGTGCGCGTGCGCGGCGCGGGCAGCTGGTCCAACTGGCAGGGGCGGGCGATCGGTCGGCTTGGCGTGGGCGATCTTGCCGATCTGCGCATCGCCGCGCGCAACGGCACTGTTCAGGTGCGCGGTATGACCCAGCCCGGCCTGTATCTGAAGGGTCCCGTCGAGCGGCTGAGCGCCGGCGGGATGAGGCTCGCGCTCGACGCCACGCTCGATCGGCGGCGCGCCGATACGCGGCTGCGGCTGCGGTCGCGCGCGATGGCGCTGATGACGATGGGCACCATCGATCTCGGGCAAAGCCGGTTCGACCAGTTCCGGGTCGAGGCGATGCTGCTCACCCCCGGTGCGATCGCGCCCAACCTCAATGGCCGCTCGGTCGCGGGCGAAGTTGCGCTCAACGGCCCGTTCGCGACGCCGACGGTCGATTACAAGCTCAAGGCCGCCGCGCTGGGCTTTGGCGAGACGGTGGTCGAGCAGCTCTATGCCGAGGGGCTGGCGACGGTGAATGCCGACCGCATCCTGGTCCCCGTCAGGGCGCGGGCGGCGCGTATTTCCGGCCTCAACGCCGCGGCTGGGGGCCTGCTGACCAATGTCACGCTGGCGGGCGATCTGGCGATCACCGGCGACCAGATCCTGTCGGAGAATCTCCGCATCCGCTCCGACCGGATCGACGCGACCGCGATCCTCGCCGCCGACATGGGCACCGGGCGTTATACCGGCGCGCTCAAGGGGCGGGTGAACGACTATCAGATCGACAGCATCGGTATCGTCAATCTGGAGACCGATGCCGATCTTTATGCTGCGGCAGGCGGTGGCTGGGGCATCAAGGGGCGGATCGTCGGACGCAGCACGCGGCTGTTCAACGATGGCGTGCGCAGCTTCCTCGGCGGCAATGCGATTGCGCGCGTGTCGCTCGACTTCGGGCCGGATGGCATCATCCGCTTCAGCGACCTCAAGGTTGCGGCGCCGCTGTTCCGCGTGATCCGGGGATCGGGTCGCTATGATCCCGCCGGGCCGCTCAGCCTGACCGCCGATGCCTGGTCCAACGCCTATGGTCCGCTGTCCGCGCGCGTGACGGGCAGCCTTACCCGCCCGGTCGTAAACCTGCGCGCGCCGCGTCCGGGTGTCGGGGTCGGCCTCGCCAATCTCGAGGCGCGGATCGTTGGCAACAATGGCGCCTATGCGGTCGATGCCAAGGGCGACACGAGCTATGGCCCGTTTACCGCCGACGTGCTGGTGCGCACGGGCCAGCGCCTCGCGATCGACGTGCGCAGCGGGCGCTTTGCCGGGGCGGATTTCAGGGGCCAGCTGGTCCAGAGCGCAGCCGGGCCGTTCGACGGCAATCTGAGCTTTGCCGGGTCGGGCCTCGACGGATCGGTCGCACTGTCGGCGGCGGGCCAGTATCAGCAGGCGGTGGTCCGCGCGACCGCGAACAACGCCAAGATTCCGGGCGACATGGAACTGACGATCGGTCGCGCGATCATCAATGGCACCGCGATCCTCTATGACGACGCTCCCGCCATCACCGGCGAGGCGCAGATCGCGAATCTGCGCAACGCGCAGTTCACGCTGACCCGCGCGCGGGCGAAGATCGACTATCGTGGCGGCAAGGGCAGCGCGCAGGCTCTGGTCGAAGGATCGACCGCCGTTCCGTTCCGCGTCGCCGCCAATGCGCGGTTCGAGCCCAATTTGTGGCGCGTGGCGCTGGCCGGACGCGCGAACAATATCGGGTTCAAGACCGCGCAGCCGGCGCAAGTCGCCATTGCCGGATCGACCTACACCCTCGCGCCCGCGCGGATCGATTTCGATCAGGGCAGCATGCGCCTGTCGGGCAATTGGGGCGATGGGCTGCGCATTCAGGCGCGGCTCGACAAGCTCGACCTGTCGGTTGCCAACGCGCTGTCGCGCACGGCGGGGCTGGGCGGCACGGTGACCGGCGCGCTCGATTTCAGCCAGGCCAGCGACGCGACCTTCCCGCAGGCGATTGCGCGGCTCAACGTCAGCAACTTCACGCGCTCCAGCCTGGGCGGTGTGTCCTCGCCGGTCGATATCAGCTTCGTCGGGCGCCTGCTGCCCGATGGCGGCGACGCGCGCGCGCTGATCAAGCGCGGATCGACCACGATCGGGCGGATGGTCGCCAGTCTCCAGCCGTTGGGGCCTGGTGCTGGCGGCTGGACGACGCGCCTGCTGGCGGCGCCGCTATCAGGGGGCATTCGCTACAACGGCCCGTCCTCGGTGCTGTTCTCGATGGCCGGCTTCCCCAATCAGAGCCTGTCGGGGCCGGTCGCGCTTGCTGCCGATTTCTCCGGCCAAGTCCGCGCGCCGCAGCTTGCCGGGCAGCTGCGCGGCGAGAAGCTGACCTATGAGAACGAAACCTGGGGCACACGCCTGTCGCAGATGTCGGTGCAGGGGCGGTTCGACAATGATTCGCTCGATATCGAACAGATCGAGGCGGTGGCGGGCAATGGCCGCCTGACCGCTGCGGGAACGATCGGCCTGTCCGCCGAGCAGGGCTTTCCGATCGACATCACCGCACGCTTCCGCAACGCCCGCCTTGCGCGCAGCGCGTCGCTCGGCGCGACGGCGACCGGCCAGCTGCGCATCACCAACGGCCTCGAAGGCGGGTTGATCGAGGGGCGGATCATCATCCCCGAGGCGCGCTACCAGATCATCCGCCAGGGTGCCGCCGAAGTGCCCGAGCTGACCGGCGTCTATCGCAAGAGCGAGCTGACCGAGGATGGGAAGCGCCCGGTGCGCGCCAAGCCCGCCGGCATCTTCAAGCTGAATGTCAGCATCGTCGCGGACAACCGACTGTTTGTGACGGGCATGGGCCTGGAGTCCGAATGGAGTGCGCGGATGCAGGTGACCGGCACCTCCGCATCGCCGATCGTCACCGGTGAGGCGCGCGTGGTGCGCGGCACGTACAGCTTCGCCAGCCGTCGGTTCGAACTGACGCGCGGGATCGTGAGTTTCGAGGGCGGTCCGCTCGCCGATCCGCAGATCAACATCGCTGCGAGCACGACGGCGGAGGGCGTCACCGCCAACATCAACATCACCGGCAGCGGCCAGGTGCCGCGCATCGCGTTCAACTCGACCCCCAGCCTGCCGCAGGACGAAGTGCTCTCGCGCCTGCTGTTCGGCAGCTCGGTCACCAATCTGTCCGCGACCGAGGCGATCCAGCTCGCCGCCGCGCTGAACTCGCTCCGCGCGACCGGCGGCGGACTCAACCCGCTCGGCCAGCTGCGCTCGGCGGCGGGGATCGACCGGCTGCGCATCCTCGGCGAAGACGACACCACCGGGCGCGGCATGGCGCTGGCGGCGGGGCAGTATCTGACCGACGACATCTATGTGGAAATCATCACCGACGCCCGCGGCTTCACGGCGGTGCAGCTGGAGATCGCGCTGACCCGCGCGCTCAGCCTGTTGTCGCAGACCGGATCGTTTGGCGGATCGCGCGCGGGCCTCAAATATTCCAAGGATTATTGAGGGGATAGCCGTGCTGTTCATCGCAGGACGCGGTTGATCAACCGCCTGCGTTGCGCCTAGGCAGGGTGCAACGGAGGGTCACTGATGTACCGGTCGCTTGCTGTCATCTCGTCGTTCGCACTGGCGATCGGGCTCGCAGCCCCGGCTGCCGCGCAGCAAGGCTATCAGACTCCGCCCCAAGCCGTGACCGACATCGTCACCCGCGCGCCCAGCCCCGGCGTGTCGGTGTCACCCGATGGCACGCAGATGCTGTTGCTGGAGCGTGTCGCGCTGCCCCCGGTCGCCGATCTCGCCAAGCCGATGGAAAAGCTGGCGGGCCTGCGGCTGGACCCGTCGATCAATGATCGCCACGGTACTCGCGCCTCGGTGGGGCTGTCGCTGCAGGATATCGCCAGCGGTACCGTGCGCCGGGTCGCGCTGCCGGCCGATCCCGACATCTCGGATGTGGCTTGGGCGCCGGATGGGTCGAAACTGGTCTTCACCAACACCCGCGCCGATGCGATCGATCTTTACACCCTTGATGCGAAGACGGCGCAGGCGCGCAAGGTGATGACTGGCGGGGTCAACCCGATCTTCCAGAATGCGCGCTGGCTGGCGGACGGATCGCTGCTGGTGCTGACGATCCCCGAACAGCGCGGCCCGATGCCGACCCGGTCGCTCACCCCGGTCGGGCCCGCGATCCAGGACGCGAGCGGTGGGAAGGCGGCTCAGACGCGCACCTATCAGGACCTGCTGCAGAACCCGCATGACGAGGCGATGTTCGCCTGGCTCGCGACCAGCCAGCCGGTGATCCTCGGGCCGGACGGAACGCGCCGCGCGGTGGGCGCGCCGCGCATCTATACTTCGGTCATGGCGTCGCCCGACGGCAAATATCTGCTGATGGAATGGCTCGAACGCCCCTTCTCCTATCAGGTGCCGTGGAGCCGGTTTCCGGTGACCAGCGCGGTGTACACACGCGACGGCAAGCTGGTGCAGACGATCGCGAAACAGCCGCTCGCAGATGCGCTGCCGGTCCAGGGCGTCGTTACCGGGCGCCGCAACATCGAATGGCATCCGACCGAAGGCGCGCTGCTGCTGTGGAGCGAGGCGCAGGATGGCGGCGATCCGCGCGTCAAATCGGCCAACCGCGACAATCTGCTCGCGCTCGCTGCGCCGTTCAATGGCACGCCCCGCCTCCTCGCGCGGCTTGAGGACCGGATCGCCGGGACAATCGGGATCGAGAAGTCGGATGACCTGATCGTGCAGGACTATGATCGCGATACACGCGAAATGCGCGAGACGTTGGTCGATGTGACGGGTGGCAGTGCTCCACGCCAGCTCAGCATCCGCAACGTCCAGGATGCTTATGCCGACCCGGGCAGCCCGCTGACGACCGTAACCGCCAGTGGCTTCAGCGTTGCGCGCGCCAGCGACGGCAAGCTGCTGCTGTCGGGTGAAGGCGCGACGCCCGACGGGCTGCGTCCGTTCTTGCGGCGCTTTGACCTTGCGACGCTCAAGACCGAAGAACTCTGGCGCAATGCGGGCGAGCAGCTTGAAACGGTCGTCGATGTGCTCTCCGACGATGGACGCAGCTTCATCACGTCCTATGAGAGCCCGACCAATCCGGGGAATCTGAAGCTCTACGCGGGTGGTACCGCGCGCTTCCTGACCAACTTTCCCGATCCGCACTCCGAACTGACCGGTATCAAGCGCGAGCTGGTCACCTACAAGCGCGCCGACGGGGTCGACCTGACCGCAACGCTCTACCTGCCGCCCAGCTACAAGCCCGGCGACAAGCTCCCGGTCGTCGTCTGGGCCTATCCGCGCGAGTTCAACGACGCGGCGACTGCCGGGCAGAATCGCGACTCGCCGTATCGCTTCACCCGCATCAGCGGAATGTCGCATTTGTTCTTCCTGACCCAGGGCTATGCCGTGCTCGACCGTGCGGCGATGCCGGTGGTCGGCGCCAACCCCGAAACGGTCAATGACAGCTTCATCGAACAGATCGTCGCGAGCGCCAAGGCGGCGGTGGACTTCACCGTGCAGCGCGGCTTTGGCGACGGCGTTCGCGTCGGCGTCGGTGGGCACAGCTATGGTGCGTTCATGACCGCGCATCTGCTGGCGCAAAGCGACCTGTTTCGTGCCGGCATCGCGCGATCGGGCGCCTATAACCGCACATTGACCCCGTTCGGCTTCCAGTCGGAGCGGCGGGTGTTCTGGGACACGCCCGACACCTATTACCGGCTGAGCCCGTTCATGGCGGCGAACAAGATCAACGAACCGATCCTGTTCATCCATGGCGAGAATGACAGCAATCCGGGCACCTTCCCCGAACAGTCGGAGCGGATGTTCGCGGCGGTCAAGGGTACGGGCGGCACGGCCCGGCTCGTGATGCTCCCGCATGAGGACCATGGCTATCGCGGGCGTGAATCCGTGCTCCACACGCTCGACGAGATGTTCGACTGGTTCGACAAATATGTGAAGAATGCGAAGGTGCCGGACCCGAAGTGACGCCCCATTGACACTCGCGTGACTTACTGAACCAATACAGTTCGAGGTGAGGCGAGGGTGATATGGCGGCAATGACGAAGAGGGTCGCGATCGCGCTGGTGGTGGCCGCCAGCGCCACATCGGCGCATGCGGCACCGCGGCCCTCAGTCTGCAGGCTAACCGAAACGGCGGTCAGGGATGCGGTGGTCAGCGTGCCGTTCGAGGTGGTCGATGGCCGCGTCTATGTGACCGCGCGGGTCGACGGGAAGGGGCCGTTCCGTTTCGCCGTCGATACCGGGGCTAGCGGGCTTGGGCGGGCCGACGCGCGGCTCGTCGCGGCGCTCGGTTTGAGTGTTAGCGGCTCCGGGCGATCCTCGGATGGCGTTGCGACGGCGCAGGTCGATACGGTGTGGCTCGCCTCGCTCGAACTCGGCGGCCTGATCCGTCGCGACCTCAGCGTCATTACCCGCGACTATAATGGCCGCATGTCGAAAGAAGCGGCGTTCGACGGCATAATCGGGCGCGACTTCTTCGCCGACGGGCTGCTCGTTATCGATTATCCCAAGCGTCGCCTGACCTTTACGCGCAACGCCGGACTGCAACGCGGCGCGCCGGGCGTGCTGGGCTATGAGCGCCCGTTTCGCGTGCCGGTGACCATCGGATCGGTCACGGTGGAGGGGCAGCTGGATACCGGTGCGAACGTCGCCTTTGTTCTGCCAAAGCCGCTGTTCGACCGGATCGGTGGCGGCGCAGTCACCGCGAGCGGCGAAGGCAATCTGACCAACACGACGATCAAGACCGATCGCGCGACCGTGGCCGGGCCGTTCCGCATCGGCGCTGCATCGCTCGCCAATGTCGAGGTGCGCGTGTCTGACCGGTTCCCCGAGCTGCTGGTTGGCGCGCATACGCTGAGCAAGTTCGCGCTGCTGATCGACCAACGCAGTTCCAGCGTCGCGCTTTGCCCGCTTGCGCCACGGTGACCGCAGCCCATTGCGCTCAACTTACACGCATGTAAGTATCCGGCTCAGGAGAGCGCGATGGCCGAGCATTTCGACGTGGTGGTGGTGGGTGCCGGGATTTCGGGCATCGGCGCGGGGTACTTCCTTCAGCGCGACTGCCCGGATCGCTCCTATGTGATCCTGGAGGGACGGGAACGGCTGGGCGGAACCTGGGACCTGTTCCGCTATCCCGGCATCCGCTCGGACAGCGACATGTACACCCTCGGCTACAGCTTCAAGCCGTGGACCGAGGCTAAGGCGATTGCCGATGGGCCGTCGATCCTGCGCTATCTCGACGAAACCGCACGCGAACATGGCATCGACCGACATATTCGCCACCAGCATCGCGTCGTCGCCGCAAGCTGGTCCACCCCCGATGCCCGCTGGACGGTGACGGTCGAGCGCGGGGCGGAGCGGGAGCGGGTGGAGTTTACGTGCAACTTCCTCTTCATGTGCTCGGGCTATTACAACTATGAGGCCGGCTA